>QMCD01002490.1_pt1 | contig 14275 bp, 11 predicted proteins | sample 1821841 | NCBI WGS metagenome assembly QMCD01 (sample SAMN01991225, study PRJNA193472) | Termite gut metagenome, whole genome shotgun sequencing project. | isolation source: worker | host: Macrotermes natalensis | reverse complement strand
CGCAATAGTCTACATCTCGCAATTCGCGGGTAAAGGCATCATCGCGCGGAAAACGGACGAGCGCCAACTTACCCGCGACTACCTGAAACAGTTGAAATACAGCTACACCCCGGAGAGTTACGAAAAACGCGTGAGGGCGAACAAACAGATGGACGACATGTACGTCGAGTGGCGGCAGGTCTCCCGCGCAAAGATGGAACGCGGCGAAACCGTAACCGAACGGGAACGCGAGGCGGCCAATTATGTCTCGCCGCCCGCCATGTCGCATGGCGACTACATAAAGGCAATATCCCCGCGCGACCTTTTCGAGCGTTTCGGCGAGGATGCGCAGAAGTACATCGCTTTCTACGACGACAACCGCGACTATTTCCACAGCGTGCTGCGCGGCGGCTCATACCTCCTCGAAGTGGACAAAGACGCGCGCAGCCTCGGCATCCCGAATAACGACAAGCGCCTGATCGACCGCGCAATAACGATGCTCGAAACGGGTGATGACACAGCCCATGCGCGGCGCATCCTCACCCGATATACACTTGCAGAGCATGCCACACCGGCCGAATGGCGCGAGTGGTTCGACAGGTACGGCGATCGGCTTTTCTTCACCGAGTCGGGCGGCTGGCTCTTTCTGGTCGACAGCCGAGAACCGGGCCTTAACGACTATTCTGTGCTCTCACGGCGTGCCACCACGGATGCCCAAGCCGATACTGCGCCCGCACAGGGCGTGACCAGCGACGCAGAACCGGTGGTGGTCTCGGGCGAAGTAGTGCCCTCGAATGACGGCGGTCGCACGTTGAGCATCACCGTGGCCATACATCCAGGATACCATATTTATGGCGATGTCGTCGACGCCGACCCGTACATTCAGACGGAGATAGAGGTCTCGCTGCCCGACGGGTTTACGCCGAAAGGTATGCTTGGCCGCCCTCTCGCCATACCGTACGGCAGTAGCGGCACGACGGTATACGAAGGCACCGTTATCTTCACGCAGGAATTTACCGGCAGTGGTTCGGGCGAGATCGAGTGCCGCATACGCTACCAATGCTGCGACCTGAATATCTGTTTCCCGCCTGTGGAAAAAATCATATCTGTAAAGGCAGACTTGCCCTGAAACCCATTAAGTAGGTTCAGCACGTCATTGCGAGGGTTAACGCCCGAAGCAATGACGTCAACGGCAATCCTTAATTCGCATTATTACGGAAAAGTTTCGCAATTCTTCTAAACGTACTATTAGAATAGCAGACAGGAGAGCGTCCCCAACACCTTTTGCAGTTTCTTGATCCCTTCGGCTTTCTGGGCTTTGACCGTGGCGAGCGTTATACCCATCTGCTCGGCTATGCTCTCCTGTTTCATACCTTCGAGGGTCAGTTTCATTATCTCGGCAGTACGGGGCGGAAGGCTCTCCACGGCGGCATAGAGCATACGTGAGGTTTCGACACGGATATACTCGGCCAACACGTCGTCGTCCGGCATCACCACATCCCTCGTAAGCGAATGCCGCCGCGCAGAGATGCGCAGATAGTCGACCGCGTAATTGTGGACGATCAGGTACAAATAGTTACGCAGATGGGTTGTGTTATTCAGCCGGCTGCGGTGTTCCCAGATGTGGACGAAAGCATCCTGCACGATATCTTCGGCCGCACGGCTGTAGCCGATGAGCCTGGATGCAAATACCGTAAGCGGGGCGTAATAACCCCCGACCAGAGTGTCGAACGCATTCCGGTCGCCTTTCACGATATGTTGCAACAGGGTGTTTTCGTCCATTGACATGAGTCTCTTGTTTTTCGTGAAACGGTCACAAAAAACAATAAACATTCGGTGACTTTTGCAATTATACGATTTTTTTTGTCGACGACCTATACTTTTTCCCCGCAGGGACGATATAAAAACAAAATATGGTCTAAAAATGGATTTCGGTAAAGGGAGTGAGATAGCGGCATTGCTATCGAAAAAAGTGGCGGGGGAACTAACCACGGCCGAGCAGCAGGCGCTGGACCGATGGCTTGCAACTTCGGATGCCAACCGCACGCTGTATGATGAGATAGTCCGTGGGCAGGTGGTCGCGGCCTACGGCATGGAGATGGCTGCGGTCGATACGGCGCACGGGCTCGGGCGGATCGATCGCCGGATAAGGCAGGCAAGGCGGCGGCGCATAAAGGCATGGAGCGCTTCGGTGGCCGTGATCGCATTTGCGGTGGCGATCTTCACCTTACCGCTGGATAAACCGGTAATAGGTGATATCCCCGTGATCGTAAGCCCTGCTATACATCAGGCGCTACTCGAAATCGGCGAGGACAAAGTTGTCGAGTTAACCGGCGCCGAGGATGCGTCGGCATGGGAAAAATATGCCGAGGATGCGGATGCCGGAAAAACTACGGAAGCGCATAAGATCAATACCATCAGGATCACCGTACCCCGTGGCAGCGAATATAAGATCAGGCTCGGCGACGGCTCGATGGTGTGGCTCAATTCCGAGAGCCGGATCGAATATCCGGAGCATTTTGCCGACGACTGCCGAGAGGTAAGAATCTGGGGCGAAGCCTTCTTCGATGTGGAACGGGACGGACAAAGACCGTTCGTGGTCATGACCTCAAAGGCGGAGATCAGAGTATTCGGAACATCGTTCAATGTTTCGGCCTATGATGACGAGGATGCGGTGACGACGACGCTCGTTTCCGGCAGTGTGGAGGTTTCGACCCCCGAAAACACGGTACGGCTTACCCCGGGCAAACAGGCGAAAGTATGCGCCGGCTCGCCCGGGATCACTGTGGGCGAAGTCGATGCGTCGCTCTACTCGGCGTGGACGCGCGGGGTGTTCGAATTCGACAAGATGACGCTTGCGGATATATGTGCGCGTCTTTCCCGCTGGTACGATGTGCAGTTCGTCTTCGAAGACGGGGCCGGGAACGAGCGTTTCACGGGCGGCACCAGGAAGGACGGGCCGCTGGCAGGATTCCTCGACAAGATCGGGCGTGTGACCGACATATCGTTCCGTTACGACAGAGACAAAGTGGTGGTAACTTCCGGGAGATAAAAAAGCACGGGAAATATTCCAGTATTCCCCGTGCGAAGAGTAAATGTCCCCCGTGCTGACTTGGCGGTCCTGCCGGGAAATAAATAACCCTTAAACTACAAAACTATGAAAAAAAAGCGACTAAGCTACCCGCCGTTGCGTAAATTCTCGTGCGGTAAAATCCTTTCGATTATGAAGTTATCACTTGTCTTGATTTTCGCGGCCGTCATATCGGCGTCGGCCAGCGTGGATGTTATGTCACAGATGGTGAGTCTGGATTTTAAGGATGCGGAGCTGAGCGAAGTGCTGCGCGATCTTAAAAGCCAGACCGGCCATATGATCGTCTACAGCGCGGACAAGGTGCAGGCGGACAACATCAGGGTTTCGATGACGATGAAGAACGTCTCTCTGGAGAGGGCGCTCGAAGCACTACTCAAAGACCTGCCATACGAATACGCGGTAGAGGACGGGAGCGTATTGATCATCCCTGCTCCGGGCAAGCTACAGCAGGCCCCGCCGCAGACGACCGTGACCGGCCGCGTGACCGATACTGGCGGCAATCCGCTTGTGGGCGTGACCGTCGTGGTGCAGGGTACGGCACATGGCGTGGCTACGGATGCCGACGGACAGTTCACGCTCCGTTTTCCGCAGCGCGACGGCGCGATATTACGTTTCTCGTTCGTGGGTATGCTCAACGTTGACATACCCTACACGGGACAGACCGAACTGACGGTCAGGATGGAGAACGCGGCGAGCGACATAGACGAAGTGGTGGTGACGGGCTACCAGACTATCGCCCGCGAGAAAGTGACCGGTGCCACCACGACCGTCACCGCAGACGACCTCTCCTCGCGCCACACCACCAACGTGCTCGATAATCTGGAGGGCAGGATAGCAGGGCTCGTCAACTATGGCGGCAAACTGACCATCCGCGGAACGAGCAGCCTGTTCGCCGAAACCAAGCCGCTGCTGGTCATCGACGGCCTTCCGGTGGAGGGCGACCTTGAAGACCTCAACCCATACGACATAGAGAGCATCACGGTGCTCAAAGATGCCGCCGCCGCTGCGATCTACGGTGCGCGCGCCTCGAACGGCATTATAGTTATCGCCACCAAAAAGGCGACTACGCAAAACAAAATAGATATCGAGGTCTCGGCTAACATGACCGTCTACCAAAAGAAGAACGTCGACTATGCCGACAACTTCTACCTTACCCCAGCGCAGCAGGTGGACCTTGAGAGCGATTACTACCGCTGGTACTATAACGACGCTCCGGCGGCGGCCGACAACCTGACCACGACGGGCAACATGATAGCCGGCACGACGAGCGGCGGACAGATCACTCCCGTGCAATATGCCTACTGGCAGCTCGCAAACGGAACGATAAACGAGACCGAACTCAACAGCCGTCTGGCGCAGTACCGGAAGCAGAACTTCGCCGCCGATTTCGCCGACCGCGCGCTGCGCAACCGCATGTTGCAGCAGTACAACGTCGCCGTGCGCAACCGCACCGACAACTTCCAATCGAACCTCGTGTTCAACTACAAGCGCGACAATATGGGCATCAAACATGCCAACGAGAACCAGTTGAACATATTCTACAAGGGTAGCTACGATATGACCCGGTGGATGACGATCAACTTCAGCGTCAACACTATACTGCAACACTCGAATGAGAGCAACAGCCGGTGGGCCTCCGACCCGTTCAACGTCCCGGCCTACTACAACCTCATGGAGGCCGATGGAAGCTATGCCTCGCATATCCCTGCGAGTACGACGTTCTATAACGATTACAGCACTTTTGCCGATGATAGCGAAGGACTGCGGTCCATGCGTTTCAACCACGTCGAGGAGCTGGCCCTCGACCGCACGAAAACCGAACGCCAGAGCCTGCGCTACCATGGAGAATTGCTCTTCAAGGTGATCGACGGGCTTACTTTCAATACACAATTCATCTACCAAACCGACCGCTTTTCGTCGGATAGCTATTCCGAGGCCGAAAGTTTCATCATGCGCTGGCTGCGCAACGTCTACACCGAGCGCAACGCGACGACCGGCCAGTTCACCTATCTGATCCCTGAGTACGGAGGCAAACTCGTGGGCCTGAACGAGAAGGGCAACGCATGGACGGGCCGTGCGCAGGTCAACTTCAACCGCGTTTTTCGCAACGACCACTCGATAGATCTCCTTGCGGGCATGGAGTTCCGCGAGACACTCTCCGAGGGAGGCAGCAATATCTACCTGGGTTGGGACGACCAGCTGCAATCGCAGGCCACCACGCTGGTCAACTACACCGGACTGACCAATTGGCGCACCACCTACTTCGTGCCGGGCATGTACGCCTACCAGTATGCCTACCAGCCCTACATCCGCGACGCGATCGCGCCCGTTCAGGAGAGGCGCCACCGCAACGCCTCGGCCTACGCCAACCTCACGTACACTTATAAGGAGCGCTACAACCTCTTCGGTTCGATAAGGAAAGACTACGGCGATATCTTCGGTCTTGCGGCCAGGTTCCGCGGATCGCCATTCCTGTCGGTCGGCGCAAGTTGGAACATCGACCGAGAGGAGTTCATGCAGGGCATTGGGCAGGTGAACACGCTGAAACTCAGGGCAAGCTACGGGAGTACGGGTAATATCCACCAGGAGGCCACGAGCTACATGACCGCGAATACCCGTAACCGCAACAGCATAACCGGTCTGCCGATGGCCGTGGTCGAAAGCCCGGGCGATGCCGACCTGTCGTGGGAGATCACCAACACGCTGAACTTCGGCGTCGATTTCTCGATGTTCGAGCATCGGTTGAGGGGTACGCTCGACTGGTACGACAAAAAGAGCTCCAAGGTCTTCTCGGCCAAAACGCTCGAATCGACATGGGGATTCACAAGTCAGGTGATGAACATAGCCGACCTGATGAACCGCGGTTTCGAACTTTCGATCGCATGGGACTGGTTCCGTCCCGTGGAGCCCGGCGGGTTCTCGTGGACGACCTCCATGACGGCTTCGTGGAACAAAAACGAGGTCACCGCAGTCGAGATACAGGCCAGGACGGCGGCCGAAATGCTCAACATCGGCTACCGTGAGGGCTCCCCTGTGAACTCGCTCTTCTCATATGTCTTCGACGGACTTACCGAAGACGGTGTGCAGTCGTGGCGTGGCAGTAAAGACCCCGAAACGGGAGAATATGCCAAAGTCGTGGGTGTGGGCATACAGAGTTCAAAACCCGACGTGCTTGTCTTCAGCGGCCAGGCCGACCCCAAACACACATACGCCATGGAGAATCATCTGGCGTGGAAGGGCCTTAGCCTGAACGTGATGGCGGTCTACTACGGTGGCCATAAGATGAGGGTGCGGCAGGTACAGGCGATGGTCGGCAATCCTTACGCGACGGCGCTGGGCGATTACTATGCCAATGCATGGACTCCCACGAATACCGAGACGATAGTGCCGGGTATCGGCGAGCATAACCACACGGGCGGCACACAGCCCGCGGTGCAGGACAACACCGATATCTTTGTGCAGAAGGCCGATTTCCTGAAGATACGCAACATAGTGCTCGGCTACGACCTGCCCCGCAACCTGGTTTCGCGCATAGGCTTGGACAACCTCTCGCTGCGTTTCCAGATAGACAACCCCGCGCCGCTGTGGACAAAGAACGACGTAGGCGTCGACCCCGAAACGCTGGGCCTGCGCCGTCAGACATCCTACATTTTCGGGCTTAACTTCAGATTCTAAAAAACGACGAACATGAAAAACAAGATATTCTTAACCGTTATACTTGCCGCGGCCTTTGCCGGCTGTGCCGAGTTTACCGACATACAGCCCAAGGGCAAGAACCTGCTGCGCTCGGCCGAAGACCTCGAAATGCTTCTCAACTACGACTTCCGCGGATACAACACCATTAATGTCGCGTGCATCACCAACGCCATATACCCCTATATGCAGAGCCCGCAGACCCTCGCGGCCCAGACAGAGGGCAATCGAACGGTCACATACGCATGGACCTTCTGGGACGAGAGTGTCGACCGCAAGGCGCTGAACACCGACAGCTACAACGGTAAGATATACACGGAGGCGTACAAGATCATCAATACGGTGTGCAACCCCGTGATATCACACGCCGAAGATGCCTCAGGCAGCCGCACGACGATCGACAGGCTCAAGGCCGAGGCCTACGTCCTGCGTGCGTGGTTCCACTATCTGGTCGTCAACTTCTACGCCAAAGCCTACGATCCGGCGACTGCAGCCACCGACGGCGGCGTGCCCTACGTGCGCCACACCGACCCCATGTCGCAGCCACTCAAAAAGTACACGGTGGCCGAGGTCTACGACTTTATTCTTGCCGATCTCGATACGGCACTGAAGCTCGACGCCCTGCCCGACGAAAACGTCAACCGCCAGCGCGTGAACCTGGCGTTCGCCTATGCCGTGCAGGCCAAGGTACTTATGTCGATGCACAACTGGGACGACGCGCTGACGGCGGCCCGCAACTCGCTCGCCATCACCGACTACGTCGACAACCACAACACCATGTACGGTGAGAGTGCCTACATGACGCGCCCGACGCTCACCAGCGCCGAAGACCTCTTGTTCACCTACAACGATATGTCCCCCTCGGTAATCTCCGCGGAGATGCTCGCCACGTTCGACCCCGATGCCGTGTTCGTGGTCAAGATGCCCAACGATGTGAACATGTACGGGATGTCCTACGCCAGCTATTACGGCGGCACCGCCGATCTGCCGTGCCTGGTCGCCACCACGCCGAGCACCTATACCGTCAGCGGCTGCGGCCTGACGACCGTGGACATGCACCTCACCGAGGCCGAATGCCTGCTGCGCGACGGCCAGACCGGCCCGGCGATGCAGAAGATCGAACTGATCCGCCGCAATCGCATCCTCACCGACAGCTACACCCCCTCCACCGCATCCTCCAAAACCGAAGTATTCGCCCTGCTCAAGCAACTCCTGCGCAGCGATAACTTCTACACCGTGAAGGACTTCATAGACCTCAAACGCTGGAACACCGAGCCTGAATACGCCGCCACGATGCACCGCAGCATCGCAGGCAAGGAGTGCACCCTTGCGCCAGATTCCGACCTATGGATATTCCCGTTCCCCGAAACCGCGACAAGGTTCAACGCCAACCTTACGCATAACTACTAGTTTGAGCCGGAAAAGTGATACCCCAGAACGAATTTTCTCCCCGAACTGAATAAAACACATAAACCATGAGACTAAAGATATCATTGCTGCTGCCTGCTGCTGCTGCGCTGCTACTGGCCGGTTGCAGCGGCCCGAAAGGGTACACGATCGAGGGTAGCATCACGAATGGCGACGGCAAAACCGTCTACCTTTACAGCGGTCTGGGGCCGTCATTCACCCCGGAAGAAGCCATGGACAGCACCGTAATTGCGAACGGCAGGTTCGAGTTCACGGGCCAACTTGCCTCTACGGGTGTTTATACGCTCAAATTCTTCGCAGACGATTCGCGCTCGGAATTATCGGGTCGCAGCTACGCTTACAGGCCGCTGATCCCGCTCTTCCTGACGGACGGCGCCTTTACCGTAGAGGCTGTATTCGACAGCATACCACTCGACGGACGTTCCATGGGCGGACTGAACTATGATTATTCGGGAATCAATGTGAGCGGGCCGGAAGAATTCATGCTTTTCAAGGATTACGCACACGGGAAAAGAGTTGTGCTTACCGGATCGACTCTCGTCAACCGCGATTATAGCCGCATCTACACCAGTCATGACATGGCCGAGAGGATCGCGTTTGTCGAACGCGCCGATGCCGCATCGAAAAATGTCAGGGAATATGTGATGGATTTCATCACCCGCAATGCCGGCAACGCGGTCGGACTGTGGGTGTTGGGCGATAATGTCGGCCGTTTCACCGCCGGCGAGCTGGAAAGTCTGTCTGCCCTCTTCTCCGAGGAGCTTAAAGCGACCCCGACAGGCGAAAAGGTGTTGGCCGACGTCGCCCGTATAGGCCGTACCGCAGTGGGTGCGCAATATGTCGACTATGTGTTCGATGACAAGGACGGCAACCGGGTCAAACTGTCGGACCATGTCGGCAAGGGTAAATATGTGCTGCTTGAGTTCTGGGCGTCGTGGTGCGGCCCGTGCCGCAGCGATATCCCTCACCTGAAGCAGGTGTACGACCTTTACAATCCGCATGGGTTCGAGATAATCAGTATCTCGATGGATTCGGATAAGGCGCTTTGGCTCGAAGCCGTCGAAGAAGAACGGATGAAGTGGTTTCAGGTGTCCGACCTGAAGGCGTTCGATAGCGAACTCACCAAGATATATAACTTCAACGGCATTCCGGCATGTGTACTGATCGATCCGGATGGCGTAATTGTCAACCGTAACTTCCGCGGCCCGCGCATGGATAAGGGGTTGATAGATATGTACGGAAATCTTTTCGGGGAATAACACCTGGTTGTTCGGCAGGGGAAACCCTTAACAATTACGTTGTAAAAACGACTTGTCCCATTGAAGGCAGGTCGTTTTTGCCTAAAAATAGTTACTTCCGCAATATTTGTAAAGATGGACAAGCATCTGGAACTTGCGGTCAAAGCCTTAAGAAAAGATCTGGGCGAATATCTGCCTTTATTGCTGGCGCTCTATCCCGCCATATTCTGAGAGTCTGATAATCTCGGCGGAAAACTCCAAACAAGCACTAAGCGTTTAACGCCATCTCGGTCATCCGGCTTATTTGTCTGGGACTTATCGGGTTTTTGGATTAGTCAGGCATTGATAAATATTTTATTGACCGCCGCGTTGACCACCATATCCTTATCGTCTACCGTCAGAATAAGGCTGGTGGCGGTATTGGGTTGCTATTGTTCTGTTCCATATTGCTTACGTTGTTTAAGTTATCGGCAAATCGCGGCGCAACCCGGAAGCCGGATCGCGCCGCGGACCTGCCGATCGTTTAGGGGATAAATCATGAAGCAAAAGCCCTGCTCACACAGGGCTGTTTTTTGTTTGGATTATTCAGGATTTTTTCGTAACTTATGAGAGCGGGAAACTATTTTCCGGCAAGTGGCTTATGGATGATTTGAAGACGGGTTTTATTGCTATTTTTACCAGCGGGCTCAAGATAGAGGGGCGATGTTCTGCCAATGTTCCACCAACAAAAAAAGTCCTCCAGATTTTGTGGAAGACTTTTCGGGGATTTTTGTGGGCCCAGAGGGTCATGATCCCCCGACCTTCGGATTATGAGTCCGCTGCTCTAACCAACTGAGCTATGGGCCCGACGCTGTTGCATTTGCTGTAATGGCGGCATGCAATATGCATGCATTTCCATTATTGCGACCACAAAAATATACAAAAGACGGCGATTTCCAAAATTTGTTCCGAAAAAATCCGTTACATTAAAAACTTCGGGCTTGTTTGGAATTTTCCACTCTTGCTTTAAATCACTTTTGCTAATTTTGCGGATAATTTAAAATTTTAAAGATTATGAAAAAGTTGGTATTGCTAATCGCATTCGCAATCGCCTCGTTTACAGCAGCTTCGGCCCAAGACTATAATTGGGGTGTCGGGGTGCGGCTCGGCGGCGACACGGGGGGTGCCTCGGTAAAGTACAAGTTCAACGCTGTGAACGCATTCGAAGGCATCCTCGCCACCCCGTGGAAGAACGGGTTCACCCTCACCGCCCTCTATCAGCGCTATATTCCCGTAATCGGCAATGGGTTTCACTTCTATTACGGCGTCGGTGCGCATGTTGGCAGTTGGGCGAGGAAATTCGCATTGGGTGTCGACGGCATCATCGGCCTCGAATACAAACTGCGCGACGTGCCGCTCGCATTCTCGCTCGATTACAAACCGGCCTTCAATATAATCGAGAAGCCGAAATTCTACTTTGCCGACCTCGCGCTGGGCATAAGGGTGACGTTCTAAGCAACGATTTTTCCTTTACGGTGTAACAATATGTCTCTTCATACGTCTATATATGACGAGACTTATTTTTGCGATACTGCTATCGGCGGCATTTACCTCGCATGCTCAAGATAAAAAGATCACGGTCTTGTGGCCGGGGAGACAGAAGGGGTGGATTGAAAACTGACGGCAACTTAGTCCTCAGTTCGGAGCCAGCGGAGATGTGCAAGGGCATTGCGTGATGGGCAGTCCTCCGCTTGGGGTGGCTCCGGACTGCAAGGGCCAACGCACAAAGCCCACGCTCCCTGCCGGCTTCAAAAGTTACGGCCGCACTCCACGCGCGGCTGCATTAACACCTACCACTAACCACCAATCACCACCGCATAAACTTGCTTCGGCACTCGAAGTCGGGGTTCACCAGCGATTCTTCGTTATATTTAAGCTGTTTGCCGCCGGGGAACGAGCGCGTCGAGCCTCCGGCCAGTTCTAGAACCAACTCGCCTGCCGCCGTGTCCCATTCCATGGTAGGAGTAGTGCGCACATAGTAATCCACCGCGCCCTCGGCCAGAAGTCCGAACTTGTATGAACTGCCCTGATAGACGATCTCCAGATCGGGATATTCGCCACGCATCCGGTCGATTGCCTCGAAGGTCTCCGGCGTGGTGTGCGAACGGCTGACGGCGACCCTCAACGGTTTGTTGAGCCCTTGCACGAGAGGCAGCGCCGTCGCCTCGGCAAGTATATCGTCCATCCCGTGGTTGGCACCCTGGTCGGGAAACAGCCCTTCGCGCAGGAACGATCCGATGCCCTCCGCGGCGAAGTACATTTTTCCGATATAGGGCACGTATACCACAGCCAGCACGGGCCTGTTCTCGGACATAAGGGCGATGTTGACCGTAAACTCGCCATTGCCCTTGATAAACTCCTTAGTGCCGTCCAGCGGGTCGACCAGCCAGAACAGGTCCCACGCCCTGCGCTCCTGATAAAGCATCGCGCGGCCCTCCTCACTGAGTACGGGGACATGGGTGCGGCCGAGGTGCTCTTTTATTATATGGTGTGCGCGGCTGTCGGCCTCTGTGAGCGGGGTGTGGTCGCTCTTTATCGTCACCTCGTGCTCCCCGATGCCACGTTCATAGATCGCGAGTATCGCAGCCCCGGCCCTCAACGCAGCATTGTATGCTCTCGGGAAGAGGAAATCCCGCTGTTCCTGTGTCAACATAATTTTATACTTTTAGATATTTTCTTTCTTCATCAGCGAGGTGAACCACATAACCCTATCCCCGAACAACGGGCCGGCCAGCGTGAGATACTCCCCGAAAACCTCTTCGGTCAGTTCCATATAGCGTGCCATATCCGGCACGGCGACCAGCAGCGACCATGTGAAGTGCTGCACCGGTTCGATCGAAATGACCCGGCTCAGCGCCGCCACCTCGAACCCCCTCTCAATGAGCAACGGGATATAGTGCCTTTTTATTATGCCGAGCCAGCGGTCGTGCACGGCCGGTTCGACGGCGAAGGATGTGTTGACCAGATACATTATTTCTCTCTTATCATCAGCACTATATATATTCCGACCACCACGAACATCGCCGCGATGATACCCCATGCGACGCTTACGTTCATTCGTGTCCCTCCGCCCTCGGCGATGAAAAAAGCCGAGTTGTTGATGTACGCGAAAAGGAAGACTAAAAACACTTTCATGCTCCTTATCAACCCGAGGCCGAGCTTATGCAGCGAATCGGCGTTGGTCGGGGTGACCTTCACCGGATAGTTGAACATCTTTTTGGGAAGCCTCTCCAAGGCCGTCATTCCGGCATAGACAAGGATGGCGATGACGGGCAATAACAACAGCGCACCTTTGCCGCTCCATCCATCCACCTCGCCCGCCGCGTTAAAATGTGTCGGCACAAGCGTATCCCCGCCGAGCGACCCATAGTACAGCAACGGCCATAGCGCCCACAGCAAACCCACGACCGCCAAAACCTCCAGAAGCCAAGCGTATGCGTTCCTTTTTACACCTTTCCACATGATCGTTAATTTACAATATCGAACAACGTCTCCCCATCCGCCGACAGCATCCGCAGGCGTAACTCGTCGCCCCTTCTGCTTAGCACGATCACCGTCCCTTCCTCCACAGAACTTCCACCACCTATAACCACCGGGAAATTATTCCCGAGGCTTCCCCGCGGATGGTAGGCGGGGCGGTGGGTATGACCGTGTATGCTTATATCGAACGGAGCCGAACCCAGCAACGGATGCCACAACTCCCAGCATGGATTGTAATTATCGCGGCCCAGCAGGCTATATACGGGAATGTGATGTATCAATACTCTCTTACCTGCTGTGAGAAAATCGTCACTCGCAAGCTCCCCGCGCAAAAACTCCGTCTGGTCGAGCCTGAGCTGCGTGAAATCGTTCAGCCCGTAGTACACCTCGTGCGAATCGGGTTTGTCCTCGCCGCAGTCGAGCATCACGAATCGCGTGTCACCCCAGTTGAACGCCCCGTAGGTCAGGTTGCCAACATAGTCGATCAACTCCCTGAGCCTCATCGAGTAAGCATTCCTTATCTCGTGGTTGCCACGGATCAGTATCATCGGGTGGTTGGCGGCGTCGACCTTTTCGGACAGGTACGATAGGAAATCCACGACCTGATCTTCGTTTTTCGGGTCGCTGACAATATCGCCATTCAGGAACACGAAGTCGTATTCGACGTCCGCAACCCGCTTCATAAGTGTGTCCACGAGCGCCTTATTTTGGTGCAGGTCGTTGAAGACGAGAGCCGTAAAGTCACTCTCATCCGGCGCCGGGAGCCTGAACGAATAGACGTCGGAACGGGCCGTCTCGCCGAACACCTTCTTATATGCCTGAAAGTCGGTTATCTCCCGCGACACCGCGCGGTAGTAATACCTCACGCCCGGCGTGAGCCCGTCAAGGCGGATCTTGTGTATCGTGTTGTTGCTCAACACCTGCCCGTCGACGATCATTCGCGCCCGCGTCCAGTTCTGCATATTCTGCCGGTCGGTGCCGTACTCTACCCAACTGTGCGTCGGGACGTTGGTGAGCCACGTCACCGTCACGCCGCTGTCGGGGTTCTGAAGAAAGGGCTTCGTGCGGAAGATGCCGTCCTGCGCCGCGAGGAAGAACGGGCAGAAAAAGATCGCCATACATAACAGCAGCAGTCTCATGGTCTTCATGCGCGCAATTTTTAAAGGCTTCAAAATTTCACAAATTTAGTCATAATTCGCGAACCTGCCGTTAAGGGCCTGTGGAAAAAAATGTAAATTTTTCGCGACAAAATTGTTATCTCTGAAAAAGTGTGTATATTTGCACTCCGTTTGTGCACACAGCACGCGGAATAACAAAAGATTACAAC
>QMCD01002492.1_pt1 | contig 14284 bp, 11 predicted proteins | sample 1821841 | NCBI WGS metagenome assembly QMCD01 (sample SAMN01991225, study PRJNA193472) | Termite gut metagenome, whole genome shotgun sequencing project. | isolation source: worker | host: Macrotermes natalensis | reverse complement strand
CAGCGTGACGATGAGCGCGAATGTACGAGCCGTCAATGCAGACCAGGGTCAACTGCACTTTTCGGTTTTTGCTGGCCTTCTCCAGCAGAGTCTCGATTGTCTGCTCCAGAATGCCGTGCTTCTGGTAATACCGGAAGCGATGGTAGACGCTTTGATAGGGAGGGTAATGCTCCGGCAAATCCCTCCACGGTGCGCCTGAACACAGAATCCAGAGGATGGCGTCAAACATTTCCCGGATTTTTGTGGGCCTCCTCCCTCGCTCGGGCGAGTAGGTGATCAGCGCCTCAATGGCCTTGAACTCATTGTCAGCAAGCGAATACCGAGCCACGAGCCATGCTACTCTCCTTGCAATGCCTTTGAAAATAGCTGTTTCGGTAAAAGTTGAATCCTTCGCGGATTCTTGAAAATAATTCAGACAGAACCTATGGCCGCAGAGGACAGGACGCGCATCGCCAATGACATCGCGGCAGAGAAGCGCAAACGCGATGAGGATGTCCGTCCCCTTTTCAAAACACCCACGGCACGTCGTTGTCCGCATGAAGCTTCCGCACGGGCACATCCGGGAAGCGGGCGGTGAGCGCGGCGTAAATCTCATCGCTGTGGACATAGTTTGAAATCAACAACACGTCGAGATCGAGAACCGGAATTTCGTCAGGACTTTTGACGACTAGGCCACCAACGTACGTCTGCCCCCATCTGAGCGGGTTGGAGTCGAAAACGAATATTTCGAACGCAGAATTGGCGAATTCGCGCTTAAGCAACGCCAAGACAAAAGCCGTATCCCCCCCCGCCGTATACAGCCCCACATGTCGGCAATCATCGCGCACCAGGGAGTGTAAACGCTCTTTCCGCGCTGCGGACGAAACGCAACTTTCGGCAATCCATTCGTAAATCTCGGCCAGCGTGTCCATGATCGACAAATTGTTTGTGCAGATTTTTTCGCATTTGCCGCACCGAACACAGGGATTTCTGTCATGTTCGAAAACGATCTTGCCTTCGATGGCGCGGAAGAAATTGGTTCGCTTGATGATTTCCGGGGAGCGTCGGTTATAAATTCCGGCGGAGGCGGCGAATTTCGTTTTGTTGTATGCCGAGAGGAGTACGGGGATCGGAATGCCTGCCGGGCAGCCGACGCAGTATCCGCACCCTGTGCAAAAACCGGGAAAAGCATCGAGCGCATTGTTTACGAATGCCCGACGCAAGCCGATATTTGCATCCCGCTTGGACAACGACCATACATTCGCCGTCAATTCGCGTTCCGTCTCCACGCCGCACAGCACCGTGGACACAGCAGGGTTGGCATGGATGAATTTCAGCGCCGCGTCACTTATGCCGGTATCCCCGTCCATAATCGCCGCGTCGAACATGGAGGCGTTCTGCGGAATTATCCCGCCGCCGAGCGGGTTCATGACGGCGACGCCCATGCCCTTCGCCCGTGCTGCGTCGAGCACGACATCATTTTCCCGGAAATTCATCAATGAGTAGGAAACCAATATCCCCTCGAACGCGCCGTCCTGGATGATCCGAACCGCGTCCGAAGCGGAGGCGTGCGACGAGAAGCAGATGTGTCCCAGAAGCCCCCGATCCCGCGCCGCAATCACTCCCTCGTACGGTCCTCCGGGTGCCATTATCTCTTCGTACTGGGCGAGCGATTTGATGCTCCACATGTAATAGAAGTCGAAATGGTCGATGCCGATGTTCATGAGAGAGCGTTCAATGTGCCGGAGCACCGCGTCGCGCGTTTTTTCCTGGTGGCTTGAAGACTTGCCGCAGATATAGCGGGTTCCCCGGATTGCCGGCAGGGCGTGCCGCAGAATTTCCTCGCACCTGCCGTCGGAATAAGCTGCCGCACTGTCGAAGAAATTGACGCCCATCGACGCCGCGCGGACGACAAGCTCCGCGCAACGCCCTATGCCTTCGGGTGTGCCGACATCCTCCGGCCGGAAGCGGTTCGCGCCCATTCCGACCAGCGAGATCATTTTTCCTGTCCGGCCGAACATCCGGTATTGCATTTTTCGTCTTAATTCCTTTCTGCTTATGAAATTAAACAGGCGTCCCCCTAAATAACGGTTATTGTCAGCCAATTCAAAACCACAATCAACAACAAAGCGTATCAGTTCGATTTCGGGAATACTGTTTACCCAAAGCATATTGCGATTGCGCGTCAATTCAGCTGTGGCGTATGACAGACATATCTGAGTGCAACTGCGGGCAACGGCATTGAGAAAGCATTTCCAATTATGAATATACTCCAAACAGCCGCTGATGAGACACACATCGCCATTTTGCTGCGGGAATTCGCCCTTATTGAAATCGCATACAATGGTATCATCTGATCGGGCGATACAGTCCACAGGGATATATACCTGATGCCGCGACAGCATATTTCGCAGCGCTTGCATGCCGCAGCCCAAGTCCATGATTGTCGTTGCTTCATCTGAAACAAACTCATACAACAAATGTGTTCGCCTGTCCCATGAATCCCGTTCTAAAAAGGATGCATTCTGGGCCCAAATATCCTCTGAAGATTCACTTGGTTTCTGGGGGGGGGGGGCATTCGTAAGTCCTTTGTTTATAATATATTGCACGCTCATCTACCTTTGAAAATTGGATGCTGGTGCAACCTTTTCATTGACCGGATTAACAGCATTTTTTCTCGCATAAATATAGCGTGCGTATCCCGGTTTCCGAAGGCGCGGTCGCCACAACCTTGAACACCGAGGCCAGTTCTTCTTCAAATCGCTTTTTTGTGTACCACTCAGTACGGAAATCATCATTCACCCTGAGATACGGAATGACGTGCCGGTCGTCGCGGTCGACAAACTCGATGATGAGATGTTTGGCTGCGTATAATGCCAATTGAGCCATTATTTCCTTGAAGGAAAGACCTTGGGACAACGCAAGATGATGCTCGATGGCAAGAGCGAGAACAAGATCGCACTGGAATCTTTCAACGGCGCCCTTGCGATAGGGGTGTATCGCGCCGGCACAGATGTGAGCCCCCCGGTAAGTCGGCAGCGTCGGCGATACGAGATTGAACCAAACGGGAATGACGTTCGATGCCTTGAGCATTGTGACGATCTCGTAGGCTTTGTTGGATATGCCCGCGTCAATATCCGCAGTTATCGCATAGTCGAGATCGCGGGATTTTGCAATGCAATACCACCCCATATTACCGCCTAAATCGAGCATTGTCCTCGGGGCTGCCCGATGTATGAGGTCAATGACATTCCGTTGTTTGGCCGTCCAAGCGGAGGGATTGGCTGTTGATTGGTAAATACGATCTTGGTAGCCAGTCCAGTCGGAAATGGCCACCAGTCCGGCGCTGAATTTTTCCACATATTGCTTTAACAATTCGCAACATTGAACTATGAACCCTTTTTCGGCTTTATCAAGGCTGCGGCTTATAGCTTCTCGGAAATCCGCCTGTTCATCTTCGTCCAGATACCCGACTATGTCCTTATAGTTTGCCCTGAAGCCGTGATTCCGTAAAAACATGTATCCTTTTCCCTGATTCTTGACGATCATCAGCAAGATGTTGATATGCAGTTCGATAAAAAGCCGCATCGTCAACAAACTAGTCTTGTCTCTGTGGATGGCGCTGTAATCAATAAAGAGGAATCCGCCATTATGGAAGGTGACGTTATAATTGCTGGGGTCACCCAGCCCGAGTCCCGCTTTGTCCAGTTCCGCAATAAGCTCTATCATGAACAAGACATAATCCCTGAACATCAACGGTGGCCATTCCACCGCATAGGAAATAGGTTGTATGCGTTTATGCCGAAATATGATGGGGGAAATGGTTTTCAGATACGGGTGGTCGGTGATCGCGGTGGGTACGATACTGTCGACCAGTTTTCTATTGCCCTGTATCCGTTCATGGACATCGCTGAAATATGTATTTTTTTCGCCGGTGAGAGCCCGGTATACGGCATCGTCGGCGGCATCTGTGATGAGGAAACCGTCGGTTACAGGTTTCATGAGAGAGAAGTCAGTGCGCAAATCGATATATCCTGGCTCAGGCACTGCCTGCACGGTATCGCCGCCAATAAACTTGTCGTCGTATGTGAAGACGCTCTTTTTCCGTAAACGAATCCCATTTCCGACAGACGGGCGATCACTTCATTCTTTCTTTTCGGCCCGACGGTGACGATGATTTCGACATCACCGTTGAAGTCATGCACATGCTCCGGGGGATAAACCTTTACTCCCTTGAAGTTGGTTCCCCATTTTTCCGGATTTGCGTCAATGAAGCAATCCACGTCGATATGGCGTGTGCTTGCATACCCCAGCGAAAGTCTGCCTGCCTCGCCGGCACCCCAAAAAACAGTTTTGCGGCTCATTCTCGATTTTCTCCTAAGCTAGAAAGTTATACGGCGTAGCATACGCTTTCAGCATACCAGTGGCTATAATGCCGGAGCGCAAGCGTGTATCCCGGATTGAGACTCAGTATTTTTTGCGGCACTGCATACATGTCCCGGAGCGAATGATACGTGCATACGGCCAGCTTGGGTCTGTGAGATTTGATGAGTTTCGCCGCTCCCGAGAGAGCCATGCACTCGGCGCCCTCAATGTCCATCTTGATGAAGGTGGGGGCATGTTTGTCGGCAAAAAACTCGTCAAGGCCGAAGGTATTGGCGATTGTGTCGCCGTCCAGCTCGAAGCGACTGTTACCCAACCCTCCGGATGCAAACCGGCAGGTGTTTGTCATATGCCATAAACCGCCATGCTGAACATCAATGTTCGGATATTTCGCCAGATTTGCAAGCGCCCTGTTCAGATTGCTTTTGTCCGGCTCGAATCCGTAAATATGCGTATACTTTTCGCAGGTTTGGCGGATGAATTCTTCGGTCGTGTCGCCGACGAAGCAACCGCCGTCCACAAATATCTCGTTGTCGGTCAATGGACAGAGAACGGGGTCGAAATATTGCGGACAGGGTGAAGACTCCATGGGAGTCCCGATCAGCCTCGTCCGTATCGAGTCCACAAGCACTCGCTTTGATTCATCGTCAGCAAAAATGTCGTACGCGCATGCGTACCCTTCCTCATGCTGTTCGAAGTCGGAATATGGAATTGTATAAAAACCGAGCAATTCATCGAACGAGTATGCTCTTCCGGAAAACTGTATCTTTTCCAGCCTCTCCAGTATCGCCTTGCCATGAGTTTCCGAGGTTATCACGACGACCGCGTCCGGATATGCGTCGTTGAGTTCGTGCGATGGAATGATCTTCACTCCGGTCGGGTGCACGCCGCTCCTGTAGGTGTCGCAGTAGCATTCAACTTTAACACCGTATTCCGCCAGATGATCCATGACAAAGGGGCCCAAGGTTCCGGCGCCGTACAGTACGACCGGTTTTTTCGAAAATTCTTCCGCAAGAAGCTCCGTGCGCCGCCTGACCTCGCCGGACTCGCACTGTTTCCGTATCGCGCGCAGTTCTTCCCGAAATGCGTTCACAGTTTTCCCTCCAAGTTTGCCGTGTGATAGTCATAGCGGGCAAGCTCCGCCATGATGCCCCTTGTGAGTTCCGCGGAATCGCCGGATGCCTCCGTCCGTTCAGCCATGAAATCCGCGATCAGCGAGATGAAATCCCCCCTGCGGGCCAAATTCCTGAAGACCGGATCGGCGGCGCGGGCGAGCATCGCCCGGGTTTCATCAAGAAGAAGAATATCCAGGATGTCCTGAAGCTTTTGATCGCGGCGTACCGCCGGCGCTTCGAGTATCACCTTCACCGTGTGCTCGATAAGCGATAGATAAATCGCGTGGCAGTAGTCGATGTTGAAGTCGCTGATCGTTCCGAATTTGCTCAAAAACGCGATATATGTGTGAAACATCTGCACATCGCCCAGCCACCGCAGGGGGTAATAGTGTTTCACCGTCGATTGCGGATGGATGAAAAAATCATACAGGGGTTTTCCGATGAATACAGCGGTTTCAGCAAAATAAAAACGGGACAGCACTCCGACCGAATCAAGTTCATGGTGCCAAAGCGAGACACCGCCGAAGCTGGAATTGTCGACATACAAGTAATTCGGTTTTGCGAGAGACTTCCATTTGTAGACGTTTCCCCATTGACCGAGCAACAACGCCCGCAAGTGGTAGAACTGTTCAGCCTTTTGCTCTCCGCTTATGACCATATCCGTTTCCGGAGCCCTCACGTTGATGGTTTCACCGGTCGAGGCGTTTATACGGCGGTAACCGGGAAGTATCATGTCGGGCGAGTGCTCTTCCGCTATCCGCAACACATTTTCCGCAAACCCCGGATGCAGCGCGTCGTCTCCATCGACGATGCAGTAGTATTTTTCGCCGAGTGCGAAACGATTCTTCTCAATCCTGCAAATCATCGATTTTGGATACTTGAGGATGCCCAAGATGTCGTTGCGCTCGGTGGTCGCATGGATGATCCTTGGATCCCGTCTTGCGTATTCCTCGATTATTTCCCCTGTCTTGTCGGTCGATCCGTTGTTGACGACAACATACAGGAAATCCCGGCGGGTCTGCTTAATGACGCTTTCGACGGTGCGTCCAATCGTTTTTTCATTGTTGTACGTCTGGGTGCAGATCATCAGCGGCGGCACGTCTTCTTTTTTTGACTGCGAAGCTCCGGTCATTTCTTCCGCACTCATCTGCTCCGCCGGGGCAAAGCGCCGGCTGTCTTCGCACAGGCCATTGCAGTACCTGCACGCCAGCACGACTTCATCTCCGAGCAAAACCTTCAACCTCTCTCTTCTGCCGCTTTCCGTGAGCAGCTGATCGGACGCTCCCATGCAAACGCCAGCTTTCAGGTTTTCCCAGAGTAACCGAGCCTTGGCGCAGGGAAAAATCATCCCCCCAACCATGCAGGTAAAAAAACCAAGTTTCGGGATCATGCATTTTTCAAACAGTCTGCGGGCTTCCTCCTCGCTGTGTTTGCGGCTCAAGTCACCGTAGTCCACCCAGCCATCGCAATGAAAATCGTCGGAATAATCGCGAATTTCCACGGGAATTCCCGCGTCGCCAAGCATCGCGGCGACGGTTGCGGCCTTCGTCGAGATCGGATAGTTGTCGAGAATTGCGCGGAAATTGCCTCCCCACGGCGCGGCGGCTTCGACAATTCCCCGGGGAGGCATGAGCGTACCGTTCGACACGATTCGCAAAGTGTCGACCCTGTGGCGATGATTGTCGAATATGTGTCGGATGATTCGCGGCAGATCCTTGCGCAGAAACGGCTCGCCGCCGGTTATGTCAAACTTCCCGACATGATCGATCAGACTGAATGCAGCGTCGATTTGTTCTGTCAATTGATAGAACTCGGGATGATACGGTTTTTCATAATACGGTGAACGTTCAGCGCACAACCGGCATTTCAAATTGCACTTCAACGTCACCAGAAAACAGAATCTCTCAAGCCGAATTGTCTCGGACATACCCCTCCAATCGTGCATTCACAGTAAGCAAAAGTGTTCGGCATATTTTTTCCACATGGAATTTCCGCCCGTTAGTTCACGGAACCGGTCATATTCGCCCGTTCCGTCCATTCCCAGCCGCTCGCGGCATTTTGCAAGGTAATAGAGCGCGAACGCGTGCCCGGGATAGCTGCGAAGCACTGACTCGAACCGTTCCGCCGCCAAGTCGTGCCTCCCCATGCGCATATACGGGTTGTGAACGAAATTAATGTCGAGATTCATCGTGTACTTGATGTCCCCGAGCATGTGCGCGACCGTTTCCGGATTTGCATATCTCGCCTCGAAGACATTCGCGCAGTCCATATCATAATGTACTCCGGAATCCTTGATGATGCGTCCATACAGTTCGCTTCCGGAAATAGGGACGAAGTTGCTGATGGTCGCCCAATGGTATTCAGCCTGACGCAGATATGCAAGCGCCTCATCCGTGTCTGCGATCGTTTCGTCGGGGAAACCAACCAAGAGGGCTATTTTCACGAATATGTCCGTCCCCCTGAACATGGCGAGCGCTTCATCGACCCGTGTGAGCGTTATCGGCTTGCGCATGATCTCGCGAAGCACCCGTGCCGAACCGGATTCCAACGCGAAATGTATGTCCCTGACGCCGTTCCTGATCAGGCAATCCACGAATTCCCGCGTTACGGTCGCGAATGAAAGCGTATTGGCGAAAAATACATTCCGCCCCCTGCCGCCGATATGGTCGACAATCCGGATGGCGCGATCCACGTCTCCCAAAAAATGGTCGTCTATGATGTTGATTGTGGAGACGTCGTAGTTGTCTATCCAGAAATCTATCTCGGCTTTGACGCGTTCCAGCGACAGATACCGCATGGCCCGGCCATGGATGGTGTGCGCGGCGCAGAACACGCAGGGGAACGGACATCCCCGGCCCGTCATGACGATTCCCTCGGCTCCGAAGCTCCCTTTGCCGCCGCCAAGCACATTCACATACTCACGGATGACGCCGTCGCCGTATTTTTCGATGTAGGTCGTGTAATCCGGCGTCGGGATGTCATTGATGTCGCGGATGAATCCTTTCTCCGTCCCTCTGTGCGTTTTCGTCACGAAGTGTGGCGATGTTTCCAGATATTCTCGCCTGTCTCCGGCGGCGGCCATCTCGGCGAACGGCGCCTCGCCTTCCCCAAGGCATATCGCGTCTATGGCGGGAGTGCGGGAAAGTATCGCATCCGCGAAATTCGTGCATGGAAAGCCGCCCGCGACAATGAGCATTTCCGGGGAGGAGCTGCGAATCTCCGTGGCGACGGTTTCGAGCGATGAAAGCGAAATATCGAACAATGCCGATAGCGCGACAATGTCCGTCCGCTCGCGCCGGAGAATGTCCATGATTTCTTGGGTGAGGAAACGGGGGTAGTCGTCGACAATCGTCCGCAGGCCGAGTCGGTAATCCCTGTCCGAGCAGATCGTCTTGAGAAACGTCCGGTTCAGATCCACGATTTCCGTCGGGATTTCCGGTGATATCTTCCGGAGGTAGCTCTCAATGGACATAATGCCGAGAGGCCAAGTCGACCAGTTGAACAGTTCGGTCAGTGATATTTCCTTGTCCAAGAGTTCGGCAAGGCGCTTTCTGCTGGTTGGCGGTATCGAAACAAAGATGATCTTGCCCATGACAGTCCTTTTTGAAGGCAGCCGGGGAAACTGCATCCGGCTCCGCGAAAACTCAACCGCTATATGCGCATGGCGTACCTGCTTTTCCACTCGGATATCTCGCTCTGCGTGGCTTGCTCCGCCGGAAGGAATCTCCGGCTGTCCTCCGCCAGTCCGCCATTGCAGTGCCGGCAGGAGTCAAATTGTTCAGCAGTCAGGATTTTCCCTAGTTTTCCCCTCGCCTTTTCCGGTTCCATAAACAAATCGATGACATCGTCGCTGTCGCGGTCTATCTCGCCGCAGAGATAGCGCGCCGCGGCGACGCTGCAGGGCGTCATTATCCCGTCCAGCAATTCCAGGCAACAGCCGAGCTTTTGGGGGATCGCGCATTTGCGGTACAGTTCCCGTGCCGCCTTCGGGTCGTGCTTTTCCGACAAATCCCGCAAATCAACCCAGCCGTCGCAATGCACATCCTTCGAGTAGTCGCGTATGCTGAAATCCGTCCCGCACCGCCGCAATGCCCTGGCAACGGCCTCAACATTCGGGGAATGCCTCCCGTAATCATCCACCGTCACGCTGAACGGTTTTTTCGCAGCGATGACGCGGAACGCTTCGCACAAGGCATCACCCGGGACGATGGTGCCGTTCGTGAATATCCGTAAACGATCAAACCGATCGGGATATGAATCGCACAAATAGAGCAAGATTTCGCCGAGCAAAGATTTACCGTTCCCGCCGCACAAAAATGGTTCCCCGCCGGAGATGTCCACGATTCCCGTTCTGTCCGCAACGCGGAAAAATGCATCAACTTCGCGCTTGATAAAATCAATTGTCGGGTTGTAGTTCCCGACGTAAGGCGCTAATGCCCCGCACAGTCTGCATTTCAGAGTGCATGTCTTCGTTACAATAATCGAAACTCTTTGCGTATGCATATGTTCCGTCTCGGCGTTCAATTGGGGGATTCGCTTTTTATCGTCACATTGTTTTCATGGCAGAATGCCATATAGGCGTCGTAGTTTTTTGAATATTTCTTATTAAACTCCGTGTAATCGGCCAATTCATAGTAATACTCAAGTGGTTTTGACGGATCAAAATTCCGTAGCCGAATGAACGGAAGCGCATGATGGGCGCATAATTCCTCCATTCGCGTATCGTTCGTCAACCACAACGCCGGCACCCCCGCCAGCACCGCCGCAACATTGCCGTGAAAAGTCGAACCTATTGAAAACTCGCAGTTTTCCGCCTTGATCGCATGTATCCAATCGTCCACGCTGAAATAAAAGACGCCGTGGCGTTTTAAGAACTCGATCCGGTGATGATATTTCCGTGTGTCAAAATAGGAAAATGAGGCCCAGTCGGGTTCGAACGGTTTGCCGAACATGCATCGGTAAAAATCCTGCTGCAGCGATATTGAGAGGGATAGGTCATTGCGGCCGGAAAGATGGCGGAAATAGTCGAACAGGCCATCGTGATAGTGATGGGCGCATCCATGCACTCTCGACACTGCGTTTATGTTTTTCTTCTCTATCCTGAAATTTCTGTCGAGATGGTGGAACAAGGAAGGACATCCGACTATCCGCGTGTTTTTTATTCCGTATTTCCATAAAACACCGGCTGTCGCATCTCCACGGCAGGCGATGGAATTCCTTTGTGAAACTTCGTGCAGAAAATTGCGCGTCTCGCCCCCCAATTCAACGTCGCTGAAATATCCCATGTTGATCCCGCATGAGAGCAATGCCAGATTCATGTCCGTTTTCCGCAAGATATCCCATAAAGAATCCGATATCGTCGTGTGTTGGGAAATTGAATGGAACAGGGTCGTCACCACGCTCTTGGGCAAGTCGGATTTTTCGACGTCCCGCCAAAAGTAATCCCTCACCCAGTCCGCGTCCACTGTTTTCGCCAAGGTGTCCGTGAAGAGGAAGGTGCCGAGATTTTGTCTGTAAAAACGGTATTTTCCATAAAATATGTCGGCGATGCGGTTCCATGACAGGTCGCAAGCGTCTCGAAATGAAACAGGGCGCTGCACATGGTAATCGCTGTTGAAGAACAAGGCGGTTTTTTTCATGAAAACACACCTTCAATAGTTTTCTTTCCGAAACTCGGCATCACGGATTCACAACTCCTGGCGTTGCGGGTTACGAAATAATTTTTAATCATTTTATGATCGCTATGGACAACCCGTCGCCTATCGGGATTGCCGACGCACCGCTTTCGAGAGTGAATTCGTCGACCGCTGCGGCAACCCCCTTCAGTTCCGGTGAAAAATAATCGTGTACGAGAATTACCCCCCCCCCAACAATTAACGTGTAAAACAATTCAAGCCCGGCCTTTGTGGGCTTATATAAATCGACATCGAGGTTGACGAAGCAGAAACTCTCGTCGCCAATGTCGAATGTATCGGGAAAGTATCCTTTTTTGAACACGACGTTTTCCGAATGGGGCAACTTGTCGTTTACTGTTTTCACGCTTGTATCGGCGAGATTACCGACCGATTCCATCCATATTTTCATTGCCTCATAGTTGTCGTTTTTCCGTGCATCAACCGCCATATCCCGTTTGTCGAAGCCTTCGAACGTGTCGAACAGATACAACCGCCTGTCCGGGAAGCACCGATTGATTTCCCTCGCGAAATCCCCGCGACTGACGCCGACCTCGGCGACGGCACCCTGATACATTCTGGAATAGGCGTATTTGGAAAACGTCTCCAGAAAACGGTTGCGCGTTTCGAAGGACCGCAGGTACGCCAGGCCGCTGCGCTCCTCCAGGAATGTTTTGTCGATCTTCAGTCCGTCGACGCCCAACTGGGAAGTCAATTGATGGTAAATATCGTCAGCCCCTAATCTGGAGGCGATGAAAATCCTGTCGAAATCCAACTCCTTGACGGAGGTTGCCGGCAATACCTCATGCCCCGATTCAACCCCGATCACATTGTTGTCGACGAATACAATGTTGTCGAACCGGTGCTTTATCTTGTGATATATTTGATGCCCCATGGAACCTGCGCCGAAAATGACCGCCTTCACAGGATCACCGCCTTTCGTTGATTCATGAAGAATATCCGCACCGCAATACTTGCTCCGGAATATGCGCGTCCATCCATTTTTTTTCAAAATCCAGTATATATCCGCCGTTCATAAATTCCTCGCGGTGTGCCGAGAGTTCCCTGGTCATGGCCTCAAACTGCCGTTCGCAGCCGAGGATCCGGAGTCGCACGATTTTCTCCGCCATGGAAATCATGAACGACCACTCGAAGTAACGCCACGCCGCCCTGCTCGCAGGAAACATGGCTGTCAGCCATTCCGTGCGTCTGCGATACGCCTCCAAGTATTCGTCGAGCGTTCCGCCCGTGAGGAGGCTGTGGTTGGTCGTCCAAGCGGAGTTGTTGCCGTCGTGCCGGTGGAACGTGTATTTCGGGAGGCCATGGTACACGACCCGCTTCGACATGGCAATGAGACGGTGCATAAGCGCGATATCATCGTAGCGACCGTCCTCCGGAAAGCGGAGGTTTTCAATCAATTCCCGCCGGAACATTTTGGTGGGGAAGGCCATGTTATAGAGCCTACGCCACATCAATTCGATCAATGCCTCCTCGGCAGTCATAATGAGCTTCTCATTGAACGTCTTGTCCGTTGCGCCGCATATCGACACCCCGGCGTCGTTATCTATGGAGAGACAGTGGAGGAATTCGAGGAAATCCGGTTCGCACCAGTCATCGTCGTCGATAAATGCGAGATACTCCCCTGCCGCGGCATCAAGAGCGGCGTTGCGACCGCTACCGATGTTTCCGCGCGCACGGCGGATAACCCGGATGCGGGCATCCCTGCCTGCATAATCTTCGGCGATTGCGCCGCTCCGATCGGTCGAGCCGTTGTCCACGATGATGAATTCAAAATCGCGGAGCGTCTGGCGGAGAACGCTCTCTATTGCCCGACCGACGAACCGCTCGCGATTGTACGTCAACATGAGGACGCTGATCATGCTCCGTTCCCTTCCGCGACTCAGCGTCGCCGGCGCTTGACATTGAAGTGCACTTCGTTGAACAGAAGAGCGTTGTTTCTCTCGGCACAGTGCCTGAGCGCCTCCTCCTCTTTCACCTTGGACAGTCGTCTCAACAGATCGCGCATGAGATTATATGATGTGATGATGCTCTTTACAAGATGCGGCTTGAACGACTGGGTGAAATGCGGATGGATGATGTCCGGCCTGCCGAAGGCAACCATGTCGCCATTCTGGTTCAACTCGAAAAAATCGAGGAGGTTCCGGGCGTTTTCGGGATCGTGGGCGTCGTGATACAATTCCATACCGCCTTCGCCAGCGATACCGCCGTCAGAACTGACGATGAGGCGCTGGTCGCCATCCGAGGCGGCATAGCTCTTCACCAACCCCTTTGCCGGCCCTTCGTTTTCACGTTCAAGCGCGAAAAGATTCTGGGTAAAGACGATATTCCTCTCCATGGACAGCAGGTTAATCCCCGCAAACCGACCACCGGCTCCGCCGGGAGCCCTCCCCGGAAACAGGATGCCGAGAATCGTTGCCTTGATGTCGATGGAGCTGGCGAGGACATCCACGGCCTCCCGATTGTCGCGGAGGCATAGGAAGAATGGTGTCCAGCAGAGGTCGGCATAGGGTTCAATCCCCCGGGTTTTCCCAAAGGAAACGCTATGCTTCCAAGAATCCATGCCATAGGGTCCATAGACGACGACCAAGGTGTTCTGCAGGAGGGACAGGGACTCTAATGTCTGAAGAATGCGTCCGATGGTGCCGTCCAGCAGGGAGAGGCCTTTCGCGAAACGCTCGTGAAACAGGCAGCTTTCCCGCTTTTCCGGGCAGTCATCCTCGACGGTGCCGGCCCGATCGGCACAATACAGGGCGAACGGTTTGCCGAGGGCGGCGGCCTTTTCGATGAAGGTCGCGCACTCCGCGTAAAACCCATCGTAACCGCAGTGCCAGCGAAATTCGCCACAAGCTTTCGGCCAAGCACCGAAGTAGTTGTCTTTGACATAGCCGGGGCGGCTCTCTCCATGCTGTATGCCGAGCGTGGCGTAGCCATTTTCCGCGAGGATACCGAAAAGGTTCTCTGCCCGACCCAAAAGGCAGCCCTCCCCGGAAGGGTAGGACAGGTTGTGGTCGAGCTCCGAGAAATCGCCGTGGATGAAATCGGAGAAGGACTGGAACGCCGAGGTGGAGGTGGTGAAAAAGCGCCGAAAGGCAATGGAACGCCTGAAAAGCCGCC
>QMCD01001590.1_pt1 | contig 14284 bp, 13 predicted proteins | sample 1821841 | NCBI WGS metagenome assembly QMCD01 (sample SAMN01991225, study PRJNA193472) | Termite gut metagenome, whole genome shotgun sequencing project. | isolation source: worker | host: Macrotermes natalensis | reverse complement strand
TCTAGCTGGCCACCCCTGTTATAGTGTATTTATGCATGTCTTGTTCTTGTTTTACGCCATTTTTGTTTGCGCTGTTTTTTGCACAACGCTATCCATTCTCACTGCGCAGGACGCACCGTCGAAAATATCGGCAAAAATCTTGTCACAAATTCCGGCAGAACGATTGCATGCCGTGGAAGATAATACGCCGCTGAACCGCGCAGCCGAGCGGCTTACCTGGAATGCCATGTTGACTCTGCTTCAGCAGACCGACCTCGACGTTTTGGAAGCCGCCGCCGAAACAGTGGGCTTTATCGAACTTTATCGGCAACCGGCGGAATATCGAGGGCAGCCGATTCGCATTACCGGCCGCTGTCGCCGCTGCCTTTTTCGACATCAAGGCCATCCCGATGGCACGGGCGGTTACTACGAAGCGTGGCTTCAAGTACCGGGCGGCCATGACATTCCCATTGCCGTTTGCTTGTTGGAAATTCCATCGGATTTTCCGCTGGGCGAAAACATCAACGAGCCAGTGAGTGTGACAGGCTTGTTTTACAAAAATCAGCTCTTTTTTGCGCAGGTTATTTCGTCAAGCGGTACCGAACAGGTGGGCGAAGAAGTTGTCGCGCCCACCTTGCTGGCCAAGTCGCTTGACTGGTTGCCACCATCGCATGTCCAAGCGGCGGAAAGCCTCGCGAACAAGTCAGGGCAAGGAACAATCTGGGCCATCACGATGTCTATCGTTGTGCTCTGGTTTGTGTTGCGTTTATGGCTCGTCGAAGTGCATTTCGTTTGAAGCCTGAACGTCTTTCAGGAATAACCTCGCCCTGTTGCAAATTGACTTGGCCGCCGCAGAAAAAATGAGACAAGAACAGACGCGAGAATCGAACGAAACATCGAGTAAAAAAATGCCCCTCGATCCCAAACATCATGCCCTTTGGTGGCTCGCATGGCTCCTGCTCATGCCCTGTTTTGGCACACAGGCCGCCGAAACGGTAGACGCAAACTTTACCCGCGAATTTTTGCTGGAAACGGACGAGGAAACGTGGCAAAAACTGGGCGACCGCCACTCTTCGTGGCAGTCACAAGACGCGCAGCGAGCCGCCGTCATCACCGCGCTGGGGCATTTGAAACACGATGTGGGGGAAAATTTTTTACGAGAAAATTTGCGGGAAAACGGGCCTGAAATGACTGCACAATGGGAGCGGGGAACGGCCGTCGAAGTGCGCGGTCATGTTGTCGAGTGTTCGGAAATCGCCTTGACAGAACAAGAACAGACGCTGCTCGCTGTTCCCTGTCTTTATCGCTGTCGCTTGCAAGTGCAGAGAAAATCAGACAAGATGCACAAGTCATCTGTGCAACAGCTTGAAGTTGTCAGCGCATTTGTGCCGGATGCGTGGTTAAAAACGGACGTTTTGGACGCACCGGCAAAAGTGACCGGCATTGTGCTCAAAACTGATGATGTCGGTGATGATTTCAGCGGAGCCTTGATCATCGCGGCGCGAGTGCGCTGGTTTCCAACAAACACGCTTTTGGGGCAATTGGGCATGGATGTCGGCCTGTTTGACGCTGTGCCAGCCCTTCCGATTACCGTGTTAAAACAAGCCGAGATTTCCGTGCCGCGGTCGCTCGCATTGCTAACCCGCCCAGAAATTTTTGAGCGGGCGTTCAAACTCACAGGCCACGATCAAGAGGCGTTTTACGGCCTGATGAAGGCGGTCAAGAACACGCCCCCCGGCTGGCTTGAACAAGAAGCTCGCCGTATGTTGCAAGCACAAGGGGAGTCGAGAACATCGGCGGTGAACCTGTTCAATCGGCCTGAGGAAATGCGAGGTCAGCCGGTTTTGCTGACGGGTGTGGCGAAGCGGGCTGTGCGCGTGCTTGTGGACAATCCTGAAATTCAAGAGCAATATGGGATTGACCATTATTACGAAATTCACCTTTTCACAAACGATTCGCAGCGGCAGCCCATTACCGTTTGCGTCTCTTCTTTGCCGCCAAACATGCCGACCAGCGCGGATTTTCCGAATCCCGACGAGTACAATGAACCCCTCACCGTGGCGGCGATTCCGTACAAACTTTGGGTGTATGAAAGTGGGCTCAGTGAAAGCAGACTTAGCGAAAGTGAGGATATTTCCGCAGTCAATGGCGGTGGTCGGGCAAACTACTCGCCGCTTTTGATGGGGCGTGAACCGATCTGGCTGGACACAAGAGTGGCGGAACAACCGGCGTTGCTGGATGAAAACTGGCCTGACTGGGCAAAAAACGCGATTGGCATCACGTTTGTCCTCCTGGCACTGATCATCTGGTTTTTCTTGCGGCATAAGCCACTGCGAGACAAGAACAAACCCCGCGTCCCATGAAATTCGCTGCGTTCACGGCATGAGATTGGGATCGCCCGCCGCCGCCGTAAACAACGAAATAAAAACCTCGGGGTGAATTATTTCGGTCAGAAACCGAACCGCGTTGTCGCCAAACACAAAATTCGCTCCACCAACATGAAAGGCGTAGATTTCGTTGTTGTTTGTGCAGTTAAAAAGCTGCATATTGTCGCCGCCACAGGATTCCAAAATGTAAAATGGTGACAAATTGCTTGCCCAGTCCGCGCCCGTCAAGGGGCGCGCTTGCGGTGAAACGGCAATTTCTCGGCGATACTGCCCGTAACGAAAAGGTCTGGCGGCGCATTCTTCAAACAGCATCGTGTTGGACAAGCCATCTTTCACGGAGACCATCGTGACGGTGCGCGACATCATGTTGTGTATCACTGTGGCTCCTTCGTAAACCGGAACCAGTGGCGGCTGCAAAATGCCGTGCAAATTTTTGCGGGGCGAGACCGTGCCGCTGTCAAAAAGGGGCTTGATTTTATCTCGACTTTTCTGAATCTCTTCCGCGACGGCGTAATCGGACACAAAATACTGCTGGTTTCCATAGTGATCGCGTCGAGGAGAGGCCGGGCAATGGTACATTGGGAGATGAACTTGCGTGGCGGCATCGTTGGCTGGATCGCTCCAATCACGAGAAAAATCAATTTGCGAATAAAGAGCTTGTGCTTCCATGTACGGCAGAATAAACGACAAAACGTGGTGCTTCACGCGTTTGTACTTGTCACTTGCGTTTTCAATCCCCCATTTCGAGGCGGGAAATTTGCCAGTCACTTCGTGGTAGAGGTGGAGGGCCAGTCCAATTTGCCGCATGGAATTGGAACAGTGCAATCGCCGTGCCGTGGAGCGGGCTGCCTGGACAGCTGGCAAGATCAATCCCAAGATCAGACCAACGATGGCAATGACCAACAACAATTCCACAAGGGTGAAGGCTCGCGCTCGTTTTTGTTCATGGTGGTTGTACTGAAACATGGAACCAATCCCCGGATACTGAAAGAATTTCCAAGAAGAAAATAAACAAAAAGTCAAACAAGGTACATTAGCGTTGTTCCGTAACTTCAAAACAGGTAAAATGCGTCATTCTCGCGAAGAGCCAGCCCTCGCTCCTGTAAGAGGCGGGAATCAAAGAATGGCCTGAAGACTGTTTTTAGACTGGCCCCCGGCTGCGCGGGGGGGTGACGGGTTGGGGAACACGTCTATTATAATAGCATTGGACAAGAATGGCAAGACAGTCGGTTTTTCGGACTGTTTTTGAATTTCTGATGGTACATGCCGCATTGACGGAATGCGAATTGGGAATAGATTGGACGAGGGTGCAGTCAGCGAATGGAACCAGAGGGCAGAAAAATGACCGAGTATGGCGATTGGGATGATGAGAGCAACGATTATGACGACGAAGCGGAAACGCCCACCTTGCCTTGTCCGTTTTGTCATGAAGAAATTTACGAAGCTGCGGACTGCTGCCCCTACTGCGGCAATTATATTTCGCTCGAGGAGCTCGAAGAGGACAATACTGCTCGATTTCCCGTTTGGGTCGTGATGACTTCGTTGATCTTGATCAGCCTATTCCTTTTCGGTTTTTTCAGCTTTTTTTGAATGCCCCTTTGACAAAAGAGACGCATAAGATAGAATGCCGTGTGCTCTTTGGGGGCTTTTCCCGAAGTGTGTAGGAAAGCCCGTCGAAGAGGGGCTCAGCAGTGGGAGCCTGTGAACCTGGTCAGGTGGGAAACCAAGCAGCCATAAGCGGTCACTCTCAGGTGCTTGAGCTCCTTTTCAGCGGGCTTTTTTCCGTCTTCCCCGCTCCGGCAGGGAGCAAAGATTGTCAATTCATCGGATTCCCGCCTTCGCGGGTAACGGGGTACAGAACGGGGTCTGCGAGACCCAGTTTGGCATTATTTGGGCATGATCTTCCCAAGGGCTTCCCCAAGACCGCCCACATCCACGCCTTCTGTCAAGGACTTCATCGAATCCACTTGATGTTGACGCGATTCTTCCACGGCGGCATTGACGGCGGCTAGAATCAGTTCTTCAACCAATTCGGCATCCCCTTTGGCAAAAAGAGTGGGATCAATTTTGCAAGAAACAAGCTCCTGAAGTCCATTAACCTCAACGTGAACCATGCCGCCGGCGGCATCGCCTTCGACGCGAAGATGACGCAATTTTTCATTCATTTCTTGGACTTTGCCGCCAAATTGCTGCGCCTGCTTCATCAAAGAGCCGAGTTCAAAAAGTTTGCCGAACATTATTGGAGCAAAAAAAGGGTGACGCTGTCAACGCGTTCCACAGGACGTCTTTATGGATCAAGTCGACGGTTTGGATACAACTCTAACACGGCATTCTAGCAAGAAAGCCGCATTTTGTCAACGCTGAAGCCGCGGTGAACATTTTCGCTTCCATCTCACAATGGACGTGGGGACAGGAGCGGGAAAATCAATGATTTTCTGTCAAGTTTCTCTTGAGGGCAAGACGATGAATGCTGCAAGGAATCATCCGGGAATGGCGTTTATTTCCGTATCGGATGATCACATTATCCACCGTGCTGTCCAAACCGAGCCGCCGGCTCCGTTGCGTGACGGACGACAGACAACTCCGTTTTGAAGAATCTAGGTTAGGAGGAAGGCATGCGATTCGCTTTAGTTCCGCTCATTCTCGCCGCATTTTTGGCCGTTGGGCCGACAGCGGTCCACGCAAACACCAATCAAGCGGCAGCGGAGAGAATTGCCGCCAGTTTGGCCGAAAAATTCCCAGGTCCGAACATCCACGTTGCCTATCAGAATGGCAAAGTTCGGTTGGTCGGAAAAGTGGGGTCAGAAAACCTCGTTCAAGAAGCGGCGGAATATGTGAAAAACATGTCCGACGTTCGCGTCACCGAGATCGATAACGGTCTTCAAGTTGACAGCAGTCTCAATGGAATCAGCAATGTGCCCACCCCGCGCGTTGCCGTGGCATCCAAGAGTATCGCGGATGTTGTGGTTCCCATGCCAAACCAGGCTCAAAATGTGGTTCCCGCATCGGCCCAACAGAACGTGCGGCCAGTGGCTCCGCAGGTTTTGCACAGTGCCCCGATTGCGATTCCGCGCGAACAGGCCACGCCTTATGGTCATTACGCTCGTCAACATGGTCGTCATCAGATGCCCATCCCGCAGCAAGTTGCCCCACGGCAGGTGCCGCAGCAGCAAGCGACCTACTATCAGGAAGCCTACGGTCCGCAGGGTCCCATGCCGGGACAGTACAATCATCCGAACTTGCCGGAATACGCTTGGCCTGCTTACGCCAGCTACCCGAATTATGCCCAGGTAAGCTATCCTCGGCAGTATTCACCGAAAGCGTGGCCTTACATTGGACCTTTCTATCCTTATCCGCAAACCCCGCTGGAATGGCGGAAGGTGACGATGGAATACCATCGCGGTTGGTGGTGGCTTGATTTCGATAATGGCGAACCTTCGGGGCCCTTCTCGCCACTGTTCCGTGAGCCCATCCGTTACACTTACTAATGTAGGACGCTTGATCCGAAATTCCCAAGGAGGAAAGACAATGACGAAAAAATTTGTGTCCTTTAGTATCGTCGGACTGGCGGCGGTTTTGCTTTCGGCGGCGACGGGCTGCGTGAACGCTGTCACCACATCAACGCTCGGAATCGCAAGCATTCCGGCTCCGATCAGTCCGTATTTTCAAGATGAGTACGAAAAATTGGCCTACGAGAAAGCCCGCTTTGACAAAGTGGCCATTCTCCCGCCGATAACTGACAGTGAGCATATCGCTCTCGACCCGCCAACGGAAGATCAGTGTGTACGCATGTTTGAAAAAATGAAGCCGATCGCGGGCTCCGTTCCCGGAACGGAAACCACAATGCGGAATATCAAAAATATTACCCGCGAGTTGATTGCGGATTATATTGACCCGCCGCGAGTGCTGCCGATGGTTGGGCCCGTGCAGTTGCACCATGCTCACTACAAGATTACAATCTATTATGAAGAGCGAATCAATGTGGGCTGGCCGATTCCGTATACGATTCAAACGGAAGACGGAGTGGAAGAATTCTACATTGACAAAGATCACTTGCATCGTGTCGCGGGTCCCGAAGTGGCTGGCCCGATGATGTAAAAGTGATTCAACACGAAATGAGGAAGCCGGAAGTGGCGTTTTGACGCGGCTTCCGGTTTTTTTTGATGTAAGTGAGTCTGTTGCGTCTTCGCGAACGTGAGCATCCAGACACTCTATGGTAGAATCCGAGTTCGCTGAAAAGCTGGCTCGGACGTTTCTGCTGGCCTTTCGTCTACAAAGTAGATCGGCAAGGTTTCTTCGAGTATGCTCGACTGCGTGGTCGGAACCGCGTCCCCCATTAAAAGGTCTTCTGGCCAGCTTGGATAAGAGGCCGTAAAACTCTGCGGTGACGGGTCAATGACGGTTTGTGTGTGGTTTGAAGTTGTGTGGGGCGAGGGCAAGGGTACGGCCACTTTGACCGTGACACGCTCGTAACTCACCGTTTCTTGACGGTGTGGCCAAGGCAACAACGTGCGTTCTTCGCTTTCCTTTTTGAATGTTTTGACAATCCGTCCAGCGCGATCCACGACCTGGACGGTCGTTTCCACCGTGTTGGTCAGCGGCGTGTATTTCCAATGCGATTCGATTTTTGGACGCAAAGCGGACACCGTTTTCAAGGCGACAGGAATCGCGCCGGGTGTATTCGGTGGCACAATTTCTGCCGACTGCGACAAGACTCGCTGCTTCCCGCTGGGTGGCAAACCGTCAGTCGTCGGAAAACTGGCGGTTCGTATCGGTGGATTTGGCAGAACGTACACGATTTCCGTATTCAGCGTCATGTTCGGCAAGGCAAGCACGTTTTGGGCATGGATGTCTTGAGAAAAAGCGGCGGTCACGGAATTTGTCGCAGGCTGGCCCGGAAAACCCACGGGACCCTGGGCCAACCCGGTTGCTGCTATGCCGCTCGATGAGACGGTGCCGGTTTGTGCAACGACCGTGCCCGGTGCGATTGCGGACGGCACTACAGGAATGGCTTGCTGTGGTGCGCCCAAATTCATATTCGGTGAAGCCACATCTTGGAGAGCAAGGGGCGAAACATTGCGAACATACGGCGGTGAGTACGCCGTTTCCGCATGGGAGCCACCCCAGAAAATATCGCAAATCGCCTGCGCGCGAACGGACAACGGACTGGAGCAGCTCAGCACGAGCATGATGGCGAAAACACGTTGTCTCATCGGAAATATCCTCTCCATAGTATAAGGGTCTGCAATCGCGGATTGCTGCTCGTGTTAAAATCTTCTCAACTCTCAACTCTCAACTCTCCACTCGCGTCCCGCCTTCCCCATAACATACGTCACGATTTGGGGTGAGGCCGAAAAAATGGGGCGTTTTTTATCTATTTTTTCCACAAATCTTCTCAAGATGATTGCCTCGTGACAACACAATCGAGTATACTGGGCAGTGCTGAGTGAAAGCAGTACCGCCGTTACTGAGAATTGAAAATTTTGAAACACGAGCCGGGGACTGTGTTCCCGGACGGCATGACACCAAGAAACAGTGAAACAGCGTCCTTCTTGTTTGTTCAAATGGCTGCGGACAGCCGCACAACCACTCTATTTTCTCGACTCGTCGGCCACGCTGGTGTTTTGCAATTCCGCGCTGGAAGATTGGGTGGGTTGCACTGCCGAACAACTTGTCGGCCAACCTTTCCGTTACCACGCTTCCATATCGCGTCACAAACACGCGCTCGTCGCCGCCGCACTGGCACCGCCACCGGAAGTTTTTCAAGGGGTCAGTCGCCATCAGCTTTTGATCATTGACCATATTACCTCACAAAGTCGCCGCTATGCCCGCTTTTTTCCCATTCAATCGCATGGCGTGCTCGTGTTGGTTGATTCCACGGACGCACCCACCTCGGCCCCTTTGATTTTTCCAGAAACGTCCGAAGTCACTCTGGAGCGGCAGCAGGCGGCGGAGCTGCATCAATCTCTACAGGTAATGCGGCATCGTCAGGCCGGGCGGTTTCGTTGGGATCGTCTGATCGGCACGTCCCCCATCATGCAGCGTGTTCGACGGCAAGCACGATTGGCGGTGGAATCTTCCGTTGCCGTACTCATTTTGGGTGAACCCGGCACCGGCAAAGAGCATTTGGCGAAGGCCATCCACGTTGCCCAAACCGCCGATCCGCCCGGCGCGCTGATTCCTGTTGATTGTCAACTTCTCGATCAAGATTTGATCGCCGCTACCATTCTCGCGTTTCGCAACCATTTTGAAAACGAAGAAAGTACACGCCGCCACACCTTGCTTCTTCAGGCCGTAGATCAGTTTCCTAGTCAACTCATTCCGCTCTTGGTTGATTTTCAGGCCAACCATCACCCGCAATTGCGGATGATCGCAACCTCCACTTTGCCGTCCAGTCATTGGGGTAACCATCCCAGTTTGCCCAGTTTGCTTGGAACAATTCAGATCGAGCTGCCGCCGCTCCGTGAGCGTTTAGATGATTTGCAGCCACTCGCGCAAATGTTCCTCGAGGAGCACAACGCGACCGCGTCAATGGCACGAGCCGGTTTTAGTTCCGCCGCCTGGGAACTGCTGGCGAGTTATGCTTGGCCGGGCAATCTTGCCGAGTTGGAGCAGATGATCGCCGCCACACACCAGCAAGGTTCCACCGTTTTGGTGGGATCACACGAATTGCCAGAGCGTTTGCGGCATGTGCAGGCCACGTTGGCCAAACCGGACGATGTTTTTCCGATGTCGCTGGAAGATTTCCTGCAAAACATGGAGCGAGAATGGATTGGTCGGGCTTTGGCACGCGCGTCGGGCAACAAATCTAAAGCGGCGGAACTTCTGGGGCTTTCTCGCCCACGACTTTACCGGCGAATGGAATTGCTGGGACTGTTGAATGAGCCGGAGACGGAGTGAGCCGGAAGATTGGCAACGTACCCGCAACCACCTTTCACAAAACGGTACGAGCGGCTCACGGCTGGTATAAAGGGAATAACCGGCCTCCCTGCGGATTCTCTTGTTTCTTTGGAGGGTTTTCCCGATAAATTCTTTGCGGCTCAGACAACGATTGAACCGCCCAAATCGCATGGAAGCACTGAAGCGAGACAAAGGACTGAGTTTATTATTTGATTGACTAGCATAAATCAAACAGTCACGTCCCACCCTTCAACATTCTCCCTCGGCGCCGACCATGAAAAGCGAATTCTACGATACCTCTTTGCACCCTTTTCCCCTGCCGCGGCCCCTTCTTGACCACGAAGACGTGCCGTTTTTTGGCAGTGTGCCCGATGTGCTGCGCGCGATTCGTTCGATTTTTGGACTCGAAATCGTTTTTGTCCGGGCTGGCGGCACGTTGCCCGATGTGATGGCCCGCTGTTTCACCATTAAAGTGGATGGCGGAAAATCGCCTGGGCATTTAGTGCTTCTGCCGCTGCAAGCGCCAAATCATTGTTGGATGACTTTCGCGCAACAGAATGAGTTCCTCGATTCTTTGACGCAGTTGCTGGGTGATGCCTATCGCTGGCAACAACATGCCCAAAAATGTGAAGAAGAATTGGCCGTCAGTCCTCTGCGTCCCGCATTTGCTGGAACAAAACAGTCTGTGGCACAGCAGCTCGTCACGCAGCGGCCCGTAACACAGCGGCACTGTACGACTCTGTTCACAGGAATGTTAAGCGACATTCTCAAAGAGGCGGCGCAGATTCTTCGATTTCAGGCGGTGTCACTTTATTTGCTGGAAACGGATAACCGCATGTTGAAACTCCGGTCTTGCTGGGGATTACCGGAAGAACGGCTCCTTGATCCGCCACGTTCATTAAACGATTCTTTGGGCGACATGGAAGCGATTTTAGGGCAGGCGGTGGTGCTCAACAACCCTTTTTTACAAGAATCTTGGAACGCTCCTGAAGATTTTACCACGGCGATTTGCGTGCCGGTTTCTTCGTCGACGGCCATTCTGGGAACGCTTTGGTTTTTTTCGGATGACGAACGCAACCTAAGCCATCAAGATTCGCGTGTGCTGGAAATGGTGGCAGGTCGGTTGGCCGCCGAGTTGGAGAGGGCTGCCCTTCTGCGTGAGTTGGACAAGGTTATGAACGCGAGTGAGCAATAAAGAGGCGTAGCCGGCGGGCAACCACGGGTTTTTCGCAGTGCTCTTACTTTTCCAGTCTCACGCGCACGCTTTCACGGTGGGCTGTCAATCCCTCCTTCGTGGATAACTGATCAATGTCGCCCGCCATCGCAGATAAGCCGTCCCTGTCAAACGACAAAATGCTGTTTGCCCGCAAAAAATCGTTGCACGTCAATCCACTCGCGAACCGCGCCGTGCCGCTCGTTGGCAACACATGCGATGGTCCCGCCGCATAATCGCCCAGCGCGACGGGCGTGAAATTGCCCAAAAACATCGCGCCCGCACAGGAAATTTTGTCCGCAAGCTCCTCGGCGTTTTCTGTGGCAATGTGCAAGTGTTCCGGCGCGATTTCATCAGTCAAGCGGCACGCTTCCTCCGCGTCTCTCGCAAGAATCACAGCACCAAAATCGGTCAAACTCTGCCGCGCGAGATGGCCACGCTCGATTTTCGCAAGCTGCTCCTCAATGGCCGAAACCGTTGCTTGGATGGCTGCCTCATCCCAGCCAATCAAAATGCTCGCGCCGGGCGAATGTTCCGCTTGAGCCAAAAGATCATACGCGGTGTACACGGGATTCGTGGATTTGTCGATGATGACGACCACTTCGCTTGGACCAGCAATCGAATCGATGTCCACTTCGCCAAAAACAAAACGCTTGGCCAGTGCCACGAAAAGATTGCCCGGCCCCACGATTTTATCCACCTTGGTGATGCTGTGTTGGTCTGCCTCGATTCCATACGCCAAGGCCGCCACACCTTGCGCTCCGCCCATCCGATAAACCTCGCGTATTCCCAAAGTGTGGCAGACAGCCAGCATGTCGGTGTTGTATGCACCGAAAGCGGTTGGTGGAGCCATCACGGCAAGCTCACGCACTCCGGCAACCTGAGCAGGCACAGCCGTCATTAACACGGTCGAGGGATACGCCGCCGCACCGCCGGGCACGCAAATCCCCACACGTCGCACAGGACGGTAACGCTCGGCAAGATAACCGCCCGGCCGGGCAACGTGAACGTCTTTGTGTAGAATCGCTGCCTGAAAATGGCGGATATTGTCACGAATCCGTTTGACGGCATCCAAAAAATGTGAATCGGCTTTCTGGGCGGCGGCTTCAAGGTCTTCTTGTGGAACACGCAGGGCATCAGCATCCAACTGGGCACCGTCAATGCTCGCACTATATTTCAAAAGGGCAGAAAGGCCATCACGGTCAATCTCTTGGCAAATACGCTGGACAATTTGGGCTGGCGACAGAGCTTCGCCGAAAATTTCGAGTGTGCGTGCCCGACCAGCGACACTAACGACATCGCCGCGCGGGCTGAGTTTTTGGCGAATTTGCCGCATTTTTTCGGCGACATTGTCCGTTCGGGCATCAATGGTGAGTATTTGCATACAACGATGAGGATGGTGGCAGCGAGCAAACGAGCGGTGCATAGGAACACAAGCTCAACATCATTAGCGTTGTTCCGTAACTCAAAACAGGTAAAATGCGTCATTCTCGCGCAGAGCCTGCCCTCGCTCCTGTAGGAGGCGGGAATCAAAGATGGCCTGAAGACTGTTTTTTAGACTGGCCCCCCCGCTGCGCGGGGGGTGACGGGTTAGGGAACATGTCTATTGCGACACCGCAACGGAAGTCTCCAGTGTACTATTATCAACAGGGTTATAAATGTTGATGCAACCCACGATTTCAATCAGAATCGCATCAGTGCCATAAAGACCACCAATGCCATCGACGACCACTTGAACATCGGAGGACGGGTCGGAGTACGCTGACGAGCCAGATGGTGAGGAACTGTTTCCCGACCGTCGTCCACCGGACGCAGTGGAACCGTTGCTATTTCGACGTGCAGCTGACGAATTCCGTCCGCTTGAACCGCTGCCCATGCTAGGGGGATAACTACTCCCGCTCGAACCACTGCCCGTTCGGGCCGTCTCATCCACCGCTGTCGGATCATGCGCGTCAAGATCAAACGGTTCGGCGGCATCGGGATTGATCCGCACCCAAAGGATGTCGATGGGCATATCGCAATTGGCACAGTTGACCAGAATTCGCGGAATCTCTTTTTGATCCACGAGCAATCTCATGCAAACCGGCATACGATTAAATTCGGGGTACGGCGCAGCAGCCGTGGCCGCCAGCGGCACGCCGTTTTCATCGACATAGCGGAACTCGCGCTTCACGCGGTCAACATCGGCTTCTGTGCGAATAATCATGTCGCTGGCCGAGCCTACACCACCACTGGAACTGCCCGTACCGCTACCATAACCACTCCCCATGCCCGCGCCGCTGCCATAACCACCGGAGCCACCTGCCGCATTCATCCGGTTCATGCCAATTCGGGCGGCGGAAAGTTCCTGCAAAATCGGAGCCGCGTCTTGCCCGATAAGCAGGGCGTCAATGCGTTTGACGCGGGCATTATGCGGCCCCGTTGCCTCGGCGTTGGAGCGTTCGATAACGGAGAGCAGAGCATTGTACACCCAAAGTTCTTCTTGGGCATACCAGACTTCCTTCGATTTTGGCAAACTCTCCCAGCGATTTTTGCGAGTTTCCGGTTCTTCCCAGACCACTTTTCCAACCCAACGAACCAAGGCTTCGCCGTCTTCGCCGCGGGGAATGATACTATTGTTTGAGCTGCCCGTTCTGCTTATTGTACTACTTGTTGAGCTACTTGGTGCCCTCGAAGTTCGGCGGTTCGCGCCGCCCATTCCATCATCCAGTCCGGCAAACGGATCGTTCGGCAACGGGATATTACGATGCTCAATGGGGTCATATTCGACCCACTGGCCATCGATTTTCACTTGGACACGACGCCGGTCCACATACACTTCTAAGCCCGGCACATAACGACGGATAAAGACGAGATAATTTTCCAAAGCATCGCGGGTTAATAGGTCACCAAAACGCTTGCGTTCCATTTCCGCCACCACGCTGACCCCGAGCTCAGCGGGAAAACGATTGCGATCTTTTTGGTCGGCTTCGAGGATACGCCACGCTTCGTGGACATACCCCAGTAGCACATTTCTCAGTCCTTTTATGTCATCAATGGTGTTTTGATTGGGGTGGGCACTGTCGCGTGCAATGCCCTCAACCGCCTTTTTTTTGCTTTCAAGCGTTCCGCTTTTCGTACGAAATTCCTTATTGACTTTGCTGACCGCCATGACCGTTCCACCGGCAGTCAAAAGAAGAGCGATAGGTAAAGCGACCCAGAGGGCGTACTTTTTGACAGTTTCGACGTTAAACTCTGTTTTTTTGGCCATAGCGGAATTCTGTCTCTTGTAATCTGTTTGCACGAAGAAAGTCAACGGACTCACGAAAACAATATCTTTGTGTATTATACCCTACAGCAGCGATAAAATCAACAGATGCAGCGAATTTCTTGAAAATTTCTAAAAAACGTGTATAATACGCAGTGACGTGTATAATACGCAGTGAAATGATAGACCTTGCTGACTTTCCAATTCGATCCCATGTCACCCTTGGATATTTCCGACAACCCTCCGGCGCGCAGACCCGCGCAAAACGGCGGTGTCAATCCCCAGACCACCCCCAAACCGGAACGCCGTTTCGTGGGAATTCGCTTCAATTGCTGCGGCATTTACCAGCGGATTTACATCAATCAGGCGGGCACGGCCTACGAAGGACGCTGCCCCAAGTGCGGGAAGCCTGTCAAGCTCAAAGTGGGGCCGGGCGGAACGGACAGTCGCTTTTTCGATGTCTATTAGGGCGTGTTGACACTAACGGCAAAGGATTTCGGTCATCATCGCAAACATCACAAAGGAGGAATACATCACATCCAATTTATCGTAACGTGT
>QMCD01004146.1_pt1 | contig 14289 bp, 8 predicted proteins | sample 1821841 | NCBI WGS metagenome assembly QMCD01 (sample SAMN01991225, study PRJNA193472) | Termite gut metagenome, whole genome shotgun sequencing project. | isolation source: worker | host: Macrotermes natalensis | reverse complement strand
AACAATACTTGTAATTCCAATTCAGCAGAAATACGAAATTTCTTTAGATAAATTGGCAGCAGCCGCTGCCTGTCCAAGCGATAAATACTCCCGCTCATAATGCGAACCCGCCAATATCAGACACAATTGAGCAACATCAAGCCCGGACATTTCCGGAACTTTCACATTTATCGTTCTTATTGCTTTTCTTTTTTTAAACGTTTTACTTTTTATACCTTTGTGTCAAAATTACAGTCAATTCAAAATGAAAATTATACTTCTAACAGTCGGCAAAACTAATGAATTATCTTTAAAAAATGTGATTTCGGATTATCAAAAACGATTAAAATTTTATATTCCGTTCGAGATTGAAGAAATTCCCGAATTGAAAAATACGAAAAGTCTTCCGGAAGAGGTGCAGCGACAGAAAGAGGGTGAGCTGATTCAGAAAAACCTAACCGATTCGGACGAGGTTATTTTGCTGGACGACAAAGGCGAACAATACACATCAATCCAATTTGCCTCTTACTTGGAGAAAAAAATGGTATCGGGCAACAAACGGCTGGTTTTCGTTGTAGGCGGTCCGTATGGATTCAGTTCCGAAATCTACAAACGGGCAAACGGAAAAATTTCCCTTTCGCGAATGACCTTTTCTCATCAAATGGTTCGCTTGATTTTTACCGAGCAGGTATACCGCGCTATGACGATTTTAAGGGGAGAACCTTATCATCATGAATGAGGCAAACAGGAAAGGCTGAAAGTTACCCCGTACTTTTTCATACCGTCACTCCACTGTATCACTTCTTTTTGCTGTTCAACTCCTGCGGTCGTTGCATTTGCAGCGGAAGGGCGGTTACATCCCACTCTTCTTCTACATCCCAATTTACGCGGAGTTTTATTTTTTGGTGGTAGTAAAAAACCTGCTCCGGTTGAATTTTTGCCTTGAAATTTCCGGTATCCCAACGCCCGTTTTCATTCCGGTCTTCGATCAAACGCAGGAAATATTCTCCGGGGTTTACGTATTGAAAAGTAGCTTTTCCCTCAATCACGGATGATTGCATAACGGGCTGGTCATTTTTATTCAGCAGCTGTACGAATGCCTTTTCAGGGGCATTTTTCAACACTACAAAAAAGTTGGAATATTCTTCCTTTGACCTGATTTTGAATTTTGCTTCTATCTTATCATTATGAAAACCAAAAATATCGGTAACAGAAGCCGAATCAATCCACATTTTATACTCCTTCTCCGGTTCAAAACCGGCAATAATAGAATAGGAACGAAGATTTCTTTGGGTATCCGGCTCTATACTGAAATCGAGGTCGTTCCATACCGTATCCTTTTTGACCATCAAGACGATGTTTTCCTTACCGAAAGAAGTTAACGGTCTCTCCCACTCTATCACCGGCTTGTCGTAAATCTCCACTGTCGAAGGTAGTGCAAGCTCATTCGTAAAAACGGTTTTCCCCTCGTTCTCCTTTTTCTCGCGGCGGCTCAACTCTTTTTCCTTATAGATAAGAGTGAGTGTATCTCTTACCGGAACTAATTTTTCAAGCGAATCCGTTTTCTCATAATCTATCGCGAAACGCAAGGTATCTTGCTTAAAAATCAGCGAATCTTTTATCCAGTAAACAAGCGTATCCCTTGTTACGGAAGGTTCGGACAAGAACCAATCTTCTCCTTCAAAATTAACCGGAATGATTCCAGGCAATTTTTTAGTAAAATTTCTAAAATATAATGTAAACTTCCAAGCTTCATTCCGTTCCGACTTAATATAGTACTGGCGGGTATTTTCTTCCTTATACAAGCGAAGCAACAGCGAATCGGGAAGATAGCGGAGTACATCACGCATCACAACACTATCGCCGGCAACAGTATCTTTTTGGATTTGCATTTCAGTTCGCGGAATAACAATTTCTTCCTGCACTGCGATCCCTTCCGTTATCTGGTCAAAAAAATAGTTATTATTTCCATCTTCCAGCGCATACACCCGGTAAGGCATTCCGGCGAGATTACGAAGAGTGAAATTACCTTGCAGGTTTGTTCGCGTTACCCGTTCTAATTTGCGGGAAGTAAAAATGCTGTCTTCCGGTTTGAGGTGGACACCGGCATAGATACCGGAGACAGGAGCGAGATTTTCAGCATTAAGCACGGTTCCCGAAATCTCCAATGTGTCGATAGCCTGTCCGGTAGAGAAGCTGAAAACAAATTCGGGAAACGGATTTTTTTCGTTATTATCCACAATTGAGTTACCAAAATCAATCGTATAGGTAGTATTCTCCAACAACGAGTCTTTCAGTTCCACCATTACTTTCCGCCCGTTGCCCTTTGCCACCGGAAACACGTCTTGCGTAGGAGAAACAACCAGGTTTTTCGCCGGATTATCAAGTATAATATACTCGTTAAATTCAATTTCTATTCTGTTTTTCCGAAAATTAACCGCATGAGGAGAAGGGGTACTTCCGACAAATTCAGGGGGAGTTTCATCTTTAAGTCCGCCGGTCGGTCCCTGCGCCATATTAGCACAAGATTTCAAGATTAATGCCGTACAAAATATGACAGCTATGAGGAGAAGTTTTATTTTCACGTCGCTTTTATTTTGGTTGCAAATTTACAAAAGTAATATTTAAAAATAACAACATCATGATATTTTATCGTGTAGAATGTAAATCATACAGGAAGATTTTTTATTTTTGCGAATCAAATTTACGTATAAAAATAATTTCTACATAATGAAAACATTGAAAGAAACCGTAGTCGGTATTGCCAATGACCATGCCGGAGTTGAAATGAAAAATTTCTTGGTGGAATATTTGAAAAATGAAGTGAAAAACATAATCAATTTCGGAACAAATACGCAAGAGAGTGTCGATTATCCTGACTTTGCACACCCCTTGGCAATCGCTGTGGAAAAAGGCGAATGTGACTTTGGAATTGCCATTTGCGGAACAGCCAACGGCATCACAATGACTGTTAACAAGCATCAAGGCATACGAGGCGCACTTTGCTGGGAACCGGAAATCGCCAAGCTGACCCGCCAACATAATGATGCTAATATTGCAGGTATTCCTGCCCGGTTTATATCCAATGAAAAAGCATTAGAAATCGTAAAAATATTCCTTACAACCGGTTTTGAAGGCGGCCGCCATGCACGCCGGATAGAGAAAATAAATATTTTTTAGAAAAAATGTACGGGATTATCCCTTAGCGTTTTACTAACTTTGCGCCTTTGCGTTTAAATTAAACGATGCGCTTGCGCTTTTTCCTATTTTAAAAGCAAAGGCGCAAAGTTCGTAAAACGCTAAGGAGTTATTTTTTTTATAATGGATGAACTAAACAGCGGGATAATTCTGAAAATGTATGTCGTTTAGGTAATAACATAAAAGATCATCCGTCGTATAACGTAATTTACAAAAACGGCATAAGCAATTAATTTACAGACTCATACAGACAAGAACAAGCAACTTATCTCAAAAAGATTTGGTTAACAGCCAATTTTTACGTATCTTGCAGAAAATTTTATTCATCATGAAACATTTTAGCAACTTATTTTTATCATTATTTTTATTGATGGGGTTGGGGTCTGCATACGCGCAGGTTTCGCCGTCGTTTTCAGAAGACGACTACAAAAAAGCCTTGTGGATGACTACCCGTTTTTATGGTGCCCAACGATCGGGACACGGACCGAACTGGTTATCAGCAGAGCATGAACCAACCAATGTGCCTAATGCTTTACAACAGTATACCAAAAATTTTGTCAAAGGAAAATCTTTTATTAAAGATGCTGACGGCAGTTACGATTTGACTGGTGGATGGTTTGACTGCGGAGACCATGTTAAATTCGGACAAACATTATTTTATTCTGCCTATATGTTAATTCTTGGTTATTCCGAATTTACAGAAGGATACGACGACCATTATTCGTTTAATTATGAAGGATATATTGGTGCAAGCGATTATACCTGGGAAGGAAAAAAAGGAAAACCTAATGGGATTCCGGATATTCTGGATGAAGTAAAATATGCTACGGATTACTTTCAAAAAGTGATGAGAGACAGATCTACTTTCTATTATCAGGTTGGCGACGGAGATGCAGACCACAAGCACTGGGTAACTGCTCCGTTTATGTCTGCCCTTCCTATAAGCGAAGGAGGAGAAGCCGAAGGTTCGCGCAAGGTATACAAAGCCAGCGGCAATGTTACTTCTATGGCTTCGTTTTGCGGAGCGACTTTAGCTGCAATGGCAAGACTATACAAGCCATTTGACCCGGTTTATGCTCAAGCGTGTTTAGACAAGGCATTGGTTGCATATGAGTTTGTAAACAGTACAGCTAAAGGAAACACCGGCGGCGGCGGATATTATGGGTCAAAAGGCAAATATGCGCCGGATATGGCAATCTTCTTTGCCGAACTATACCGTACTACAAAAGACAGCCAATATTTGACAGCCGCAGAAAATGCTTCAGGATTTATAACTGACGATGCGGGATGGAATCACAACTTCTCGCTTTGCTATAACAACACGGAAGACCTTGCTTTCTACTTAATGGCTCTTACCAACAGCAAACTTGCTACAACAGCAAAAGAAAGGTTAAAGTATTATGTTGAAGAGCTTTACAAACCAAATTCCGGTTACTTCTTAAATAAAAAGTATGACAATTGGGGCGTTCTGCGCTTCCCTGCCAATCAGGCGTTTGTTTATGCCCTTTATGATAAGTTGAACGGAAATGAAAAGAAAATGAACCCATACGCACTTACTTCTATTGAATATATTATGGGTAAGAACGGGGCAAGCTTCTCTTACATTGTAGGGTTTGGAGCCAAACATCCAAAATATCCGCATCACAGAAACTTTTTCGGCGAAGACAATGATTCGGAAAGAACCGTTCAACCGAAAAATAAATATATGCAGTTGGGATATATGACCGGAGGTTCATTAAATAATGGGGCATATAACGATGCGATCAGCGAATATACTTATTCCGAAGGCGGTATCGACTACAATGCCGGATTAGTTGGGGCATTGGGATATATCAACTCTATTCTTAATCCGGTAAACACTAATCAATTTGGGCATCCAACGCCAGATCTCGGCGATGATGTTTCGATTTGCGGGATGAAGTCTATCACATTAGACTCGAAAGTACCGGCTGACGGCAAAAAAACATTTACATGGAAACGGAACGGAACTCAATTAGTGTCAAATACTACCGCGTCAACCTATCAGGTTACCGAAGCGGGAGAATATACCTGCGAGATTGACTCTGCCGGCGAGTGGAACACCAGCGGTTCGGTAAATGTACTCGGTATATTGCCTGACGTAGATTTGGGCGATGAGCTAAGCCTTTGCAACCCGGCTTTCGTAACATTGGATGCAGGCGTCACCGGCAATGGAATTACCTACCAATGGTATGTAAACAACGAGCCGGAAAAGGATGCAACCGGTGCTACTTATGACGTTTACAAAGCCGGAACCTATAAATGCGAGATTTCGGCAACCGGCTGCGGTTCAAAATCGGGCGAAGTGATAGTAACGTCTAAACTGCCGGTTATTGCCGATGCTATTTCCGACTCAAACGGAAATGTTACACTCACAGTCAACGGAACAGGCAGCTACGAGTGGTATACTTCTGCAGAAGGCGGCACGCCGGTACATACCGGTTCGACTTACTCGGTAAAAATTACCCAAAATACCACTTTTTATGTACAGGATGCAGGGTCGGCAAGTTTGACAACAGGACCAAGTGCGGCTACATTTACAGGAGAAGGTACTAATTGGGGAAATATCGGCGCAATCTTCACCGCAACAAAACCATTGATGATTACCGGAATTACGGTTAAACCTACCGGTATCTACAATACGGATCCGGTTACAATAACCGTTGACTTGATGAGTGGAGGAAATAAATTAGCTTCCTATACATCGGAAGAAGCTGAAAACAAAGGTACAAATCATAATTATGTACTGACTTTCGATCCACCGGTTGAGATTCCTGAAGCAGGAGCCTATTCTTTAATCCCAAGCGGAGGAATAACGGCTCTTTTTTATCAAAACGGTCCGGCATACAGCACCTATTCGTCCGATGTAATCACATTTACGGGAGCAACAAACGGAACAGCGTCAAACAATCCTTTCCCTGCCATGTTTGACTGGCAAATACAATCCGGAAGCGGATGTGCCCGCGCTATGGCAAAAGCGATTTATGATCCAAATAATATCGGTGTTGGCGTAGATATGCAGCCAAGCGGAATTTGCGACCTGTACCCGAACCCAGTAAAAGATATACTATACCTGAATCTGGCTTGTAATCCATGGAGTGCAGACCAGCAAGTAAAAGTAGAGATATTATCGACATTAGGAAATCCGGTTAAAAACGTACTGACAACCGTAGAAGGGGCTTCTGCCGGAATCAATTTAAGCGAATTGCAACAAGGTATTTATTTAGTGCGTATTGTTAGCGGAAATTCAGTTTCAGTAAAGCAGATTATTAAGAAGTAAATAAAAAGATTAAATTTTCCAGGGAAAATTCAAATTTCTCAGGTTGGAAAACTGCCGGTACTTTGATTGTCCGGCAGTTTTTTTTAATTAATGAACAATAGCTCTACACCTCTGCCACCACAAACGTACTTCCTCCCACAAAAATCAAATCTTTGGAAGAGGCCTCCTTTTTAGCCGCTTCAACCGCTTCCGGAACAGATGAATATGCTTCTCCGGAAAGCCCCAATTTTTCTGCCTTTTCTTTTAATATATTTTCCGGTAAAGCTCTTGCTATGGACGCTTTTGTGAAATAATAAACAGCCTCTTCAGGCAATAGCGGCAATATATGGTCAATATCCTTGTCATTGACCATTCCGATGACCATACGCAAAGTTTGGTGCGGAGTGTTTTTCAGCTGTTCGACAATACTATACCTGCCTCATTATGTCCGGTATCGCAAATTATGGTTGGACTATCCTGCAGCTTCTGCCAGCGACCTTGCAAGCCTGTCAACTCTATCACGCGCAGAAATCCTTCTCTTATAGACTCTTGCGTAAGATTAAAACCCACGGACTGCATTGTTTCAACAGCCTTCCAAGCCGTCCGCATATTTTTTTTCTGGTAAATACCCAATAAAGGGGTATGGATAATGTTGCCATCAATACCAAAAGATTGTACCGGAATACCGTTTATCATCTCCGTTCCAAGGGAGTCGCAAAGCAAGGATCCGGCAAAAAGAAGCGGACTTTTTTTCTCACTGGCGTTTTTTTCAAAAATCGAACGAATTTCTCCATCCGCTTCTCCGATGACAACAGGAACGCCCGGCTTGATAATTCCCGCCTTTTCCTGCGCAATCAACGGCAGCGTATTTCCGAGAATATTCGTATGGTCGAAGCTGATGTTTGTTATTACACTAAGTTTTGGGGTGATGATGTTTGTGCTGTCCAACCTGCCTCCAAGTCCCACTTCAACTACCGCCGCATCTACTTTTTCCTGTTTGAAATATTCAAAAGCCATAGCCACATTTACCTCAAAAAAGGAAGGAAACAACACATCAAACATACCTTTGTGCTTCTCGACAAACCGGACAACAAACTCTTCGGAAACGGGAGTACCGTTCACCCGGATTCGTTCCCTGAAATCTTTCAGGTGCGGCGAGGTAAACAGTCCGGTTTTATATCCCGATGCCTGTAAAACGGAAGCGATTGTATGTGCTGTTGAGCCTTTCCCATTCGTCCCTCCCACGTGAATAGTAGGGAAGAAACGGTGCGGATTACCTAAATAATCGTCAAAAGCCTGCATACTCTCTATACCGGTTTTGTAAGCCGAAACGCCAACTATTTGAAAAAGAGGTAATCGCTCGTATATATAATTTAATGTTTCCGAATAATTCATTATTTGTTTGTTTTTTTTGAATATTCTATGCTGTTTTTTTATATCTTCGTGTCAATCGAATTATTAATTTAAAAATATAATACCATGAGTGTAAAAAATTTTGTCTTAGATACCAACGTTATTTTACATGACCACAAATGTATTTATAATTTTCAAGAAAATAACATATATCTGCCAATCCTTGTGCTTGAGGAATTAGATAAATTTAAGAAAGGAAACGATCAGATAAACTTCAATGCAAGGGAATTTGTGCGCGAGCTGGATGAAATTGCCACAAGTGATGTCTTTACCAAAGGGGTTGATTTGGGTATCGGACTGGGCAAGTTGTATATTGTAACGAATTTGGAATATCCGGAAAATATTGCTAATGCGTTTATCGGAAAGACAACCGATCACCGGATTTTAGCAGTTCTTCAATCGCTGACGCTAAAAAATAAAAACACAAAAACCATTTTGGTTTCCAAAGATATAAACCTCCGGATGAAAGCAAAATCGTTGGGTCTGTTAGCCGAAGATTATATAAACGATAAGGTTACAAACATTGATATTTTTGAAAAATCGCACGAGACTTTCGAGGGAATTGACGCAGAATTAATCGACCGGCTCTATTCTTCCCACACCGGAGTCGCGTTGGATGAGTTCGGCAATTTCCCTGTTCCGATAGAAGCGAATGACTGCTTTATTTTGAAAAGCGAGCGTTCTACCATTTTGGCAAGATATAATCCGAATACCAAAATGGTTGTTAAAGTAAAAAAAGAGCGGGCGTTTGGCATTGAAGGTAGAAACGCGGAACAAACTTTTGCCCTGGACGCATTGCTGAACGATGATATAAAATTGGTTGCCGTTACCGGAAAAGCAGGAACGGGAAAAACGCTGCTCGCTTTGGCGGCGGCATTGCAGCAGCACGAGAAGTATAAGCAAATCTTGCTGGCACGCCCCATCGTTGCGTTGGCAAACAAAGACATTGGTTTCCTTCCCGGCGATGAAAAGCAAAAAGTAGCCCCTTACATGCAGCCGCTTTTTGATAACCTGAATGTTATTAAGCATCAGTTTGGACCAAACAGTAAGGAGTTGCGCCAGCTCGATGAGATGCAAAAGAGCGAGCAACTGGTTATCGAAGCCCTGGCATTTATTCGCGGACGAAGCCTTAGCGACACCTACTTCATTGTTGACGAGGCTCAAAACCTTACTCCACACGAAATCAAAACAATTATAACTCGTGCCGGCGAAGGTTGCAAAATGGTGTTTACCGGAGATATTCAGCAGATTGATACGCCTTATTTAGATATGCAATCTAACGGTCTGGTTTATATGATTGATAAAATGAAAAACCAGGATATTTTTGCCCATGTTAATTTGGTAAAAGGAGAGAGAAGCTATCTTTCGGAATTGGCAAGTAATTTATTGTAATTTTTTCCCGCAAAGGGGGCAAAATAAAGAAGGGGGGTAAATTTTCCCACAAAGGCACAAAGGGCACAAAGAAGTTTGCAAAAAAACACGGTGGTCTTTGTGGGAAAAATTTAATATGGTTGTCCATAATGTTGCCTAAAACCCAAATCGTTGCCGTTTTTGGGGTATTGGGCAATATGACGATGACGAAAATCATTAAATTTAATTACTGATGCTGTCCTTTTTCTCTGCTTTCACTTCAATATCTTCCGGCTTCTTAGGGGTAGCTTTAAGAAGATTTCCAACCGGACTCCAGTAAGATTTCATCAGTCCCGAAAAAGTATCAAAATCTTCCCGGTAGATAATACCAACTCCTTGCGTATTTGGATTTTGTTTAAAATAACTATTATTAGAACGGTTAAATCCCTTTATTCTTAATTTTCCGTTGGGAGTCAATTTATACTCTAAATCAAAATCAATGATACTGTTAGAAACATTCGGAGCATTAGTCACGTTTTCCCTGTATCCGAAGTTTCCGCTAAAATACAAGCGGTCATTCAAAAGCGGGGTAGAAACAGCTAAGTCAACTTCAGTAGATTTTGTAGCCCCATCGGTAGAAGGACGATAATTCAAATCGAAGTTCAAATCACTGTTAATCAATGAAATCCATGAGCTTAACTGAGACGAAAGCGTAGAAAATCCAACAGAAGAGAGGTCTGACGAACTATTTGAAGTAGTTGCCCTGTCTGCCGTATAAAAATGTCCCAATGCCAGCAGCGACGCAACATTGCGGTTCATCGACTCTTCCGTATTGATGACACTGCGTACCTGACGGCGCAACTCTTCATCGGCATTCGGAAAATCCAAGTCAAACTTAATATTCGGTTTCCGGATTGTCCCGGTTAAATCCAACAGGCAGTTAACCGGCGTAAGCGTGGTGCGTATATTCGGGTCTTCGAGAATCTCGCTGGGCGAGACATTTAGCGTATATTTTGCCTTGATGTTAAGAGACGCATCATAAGGGCTTCCCGACCAACGCACCAAGCTTCCCTCCAAAATATCAAATTTACGCGAGATAATACTTTGAATAGTAAACAGGTATTCCCCTTTATATATATCATATCCGCCATACATTTTGAAATCCGAATCTTTTGAATTGTAACTCAGACGTAAGTTTCCTGTTCCTGTTGCCCGGATTACATCACCCTGCTTTGCATCCATAATAAGCTGAACCTGAGCATCAGGAGTCGCATCCAAGTTTATATTTATGTTTATCTCCGAATCTAAATTTTTTTCTTCTTGAATCATTTTAATTTTTTCTCTCCGCGCTCTCCTTTTTTCGGCAACCGTCATATTGTCAGTTGATTCTACAAAAGTGATAAAATCGACATTGTTTATGCTTGATACGCCATCTATCGGGATCGTAATTTTAGTCTCCGGACGAGTACGCAGGTCGAGGTTAAAATTAATAACCTCAGGCGTTCCCGATATGTTTGCTTTACCTCCTGCGTATGCTTTTCCGTAAAACATCTCGTTGTCCTGCTCGCGCGTATTCAGGGCAAGCAGGCTGGAAAAAGAGAAATCAACCGCAAACTTGAAATTCCGGAATCCTTCATGCAATGCCAATCCGGAAACTATTCCATAGTTATTTTCCTGGTCGTATATTTGTGTCTGATTCAACCGGAATGAGTTGGGAGTCATAAATACCGTATCGGAAAAGACATAAGATGTATTTAAATAATTGACGTCAAAAGCCATATTTTTCACCACCGGATTACCTTCCAACCCAACGCGGCCGAATTTTCCGTAAGCTCTGACTGTTCCGCTCGCCGTTCCTGTATTATTTTGTACAACTTTGTCTAAATAGTGGCGTAAAAATTTCAAATCAACATCTTTCAGCTTTCCTTCAATAAAAAGGGAATCATTACCAATAAAAATACCTCCGTATATGTCCGAACGCGATTTTGTCCCATTAAAAGGGCTTTGCAATTCTGCATCGAAAACAATGCACTTGTCAACCTCCAGCCACGACGTATTTGCCGAAAGGTCTCCTACCAGATAATCATTAATCGAAGCATCATAAACTTTCAAGTTTCCCTTAAAATAAGGTTTTTCCAACAATCCGAACAGAGAAATATCCCCGTCGCCTATTCCATCGAACGTAATGTTTTTTTGATTTAAAATATCGCTGATATATCCCAGTTCCAAATCGCTGAACCAAACACGAATGTCATCATCCGATGCCAGCGAGTTAGAACCGTCGATTTTCAAAAATTGATTTTCGTGATTGAAGTAAAAATTATCTACTTCGATTTTATGAGGAAGAATGCTTATTTTACTTTTATGAATATTCCAGACCGTATCATTCAGGATAATTTCAGTCGGATTGATAAAAATATCGGATGAAAAACCTTCCGGATCCGGGTCTTTCAGCACCATGAGTGTGGACAGGGAACCGCTGTAAGTATCTTCGGTAGTGTTGCTGAAATGCGCATTGAGACTGACCGAATCGTTTTTAATTCGCGAATTTAATGAGATAAAATAGGGATCTCTACGTCTGTTGATAGGCATGTGAGTAGAGCGCAGCATTACTTTTATATGGTCATCCGGATTTTCGCACAAGAAAATAAAATCTCCGACAGTCGCCTTTTTCATCCTCAACAAAGGAGCATCTATCCGCACTCTAAACTTACCGGTACTATCGTTATAAAAACCGGAAAGAACGGATTCTTCCTGAAATACGACAGGCAACTCTATGGTCTCCTGTATTGATTCGGTATTGTCAATGATAAACCGGAATGCAAAGTCGTTTTTTTCCTTGCCGGATGTTGTTTCTATTTTTTCCTTTACGATAGCCGGGATGTATTGATGTGCTATGTGATGCAAATTGCCCAGCATGGAAGTAAAGTGATACTGACCTGTCAGTTGTCCGTTAATATAATCGGAATAAAGAGAAAGTTTTTTAACGTTATTTTCAAGCGTTGTTGCCGTAAGGCTTATGTTGTCTACAAATATCTCCCTATTGGCATGCATAAAAAGCAGGTTATCAATCGAAAATGAGCCTTCCATATCATCCAGCGTATTTCCAACCAAGTTAGTCTCAATGCCAAAATTAAGCGAAGAGTTTGGATATTTTGTAGCTAAATTCAAATTGGCAAGCTGCGCATTTTGTACGTTTGCGATAAAGCGGAATACCGGCTTTTCCTTATTCAAGTCGATATTTCCCTTAAAAGCCAAATCAACATTCGGATCATTCATTATCAGGTTTCCGTCAAATCCATTATCGTTAAATTTTCCGCTCATATTGATATTCCGGTAGCAATATTTATTGAAAACAAGCGAGTCAATCGTACCGGAAGCATTCAGCGAAATATGATTCTTAGCCATTCTTTCAAGGTCAACCTTCAGGTTGAATGTAGAATTTCCAAGATTGGATTTTTTTCCGAAAGTTTTTGTCAAATTAAATGATTTAGCTCCAATTTCGCCATTGACCGAATATTGCCCATAAGTCAAATCCTTCGCTTTTACCAATATATTGGTGTTAATCACCCCGGCAGCCGAGTGAACCGCGCCGGTTGCCTGTATCTCCGTGAGCAAGCCCTTTATTTCTCCCTTGTAGCTAATAACGCCAAGCGAATCAAGGAAAGGAGGAAGATGAACCGTTTTTTTTGTAAATACCTGCGATATAGTGGTAATATCTTCCGGCAAGGCGGCTATTTCCCGGATATTTGCCCGAATATTCAATTTTTTCAAATCAGGCAACCCGTTGAAAGAAAAATCGCCTTGCGCCTTCATGCTGTTACCGTAGGTCAACAGGAAATTCCGGATAAGCAGCTGATTGACAGTTCCGCTAAGATCTCCTTCGAGCGACATATTTTCATCCAGTGCATGAAAGGCGGGAACAAACGCCGTCAAATCTTTTAAATTAACCTTGGAAGGAGCAACTTCCAGCGAAAAGAATACTTCATTTGTAAAACGGCGGAATGCCTGCAGATTGCTGTACCGGAAAGCGGCGCCATGCAGCGACAACCGGCTGTTAGGCATAGATGCCACAAAATTATGCATACGCAAATTTTCTTTATTGGTAATCAGCGTAGTAGAAAAACTATTCAATTCAAACCCCGAAATTTCCTTGAAACCTATATCATGCAATTTTACATTCAGCGAATCCTCCGAAAAATGGCGCACATGCACACTTCCTTTCAATGCCGAAATTTCAATAAAATCAAGATTAAACCTCCCCTTCCGGCTATTATGCGGCTCATTATGAAAAGCAACGGCACAATCATCGAAAGCGATTGACTCAACGTCCATTGCCCATCGAACGGCGGTACTGTCTTTTTCCACCCGGAAAGCATCTACGAAAAATTGAAAATTATATTGGCCGGAATCGTTCTTGTTGATGTACGCCTCCATCTCCGTCAGCTGGATCGTACGGAAAGAGACTTTCTTCTGCAAAAGAGAAAATAGATTTATCGTAACTTTTGCACGGTCAACAAACAACAACGTATCCTGGCACTGGTCTTCGATATACACTTCTTTCAATATAAAGCTATTGGGAAAAGTCCACTCTATGGCGTTCAAAGAAACCTTTGAATCGACTTTCCGGGAAATCTCTTCCGTAACGAAAGAGATTAGCTTTTGCTGCAAGCGCTCATTCTTCAACACCAAATAAACAGACAACACCAGAACCAACATGATAGATGCTATCCAAAGTAATATATACGTGAATTTTTTTATATGCCTAAGATTTACTTCAACACAAAAATACGAAATAATTAACAGTTAAAAAAAGAGGTACTGTTAATTAATTATTAAATGATTATCCGTTATATTGCCTAATACCCCCGACAGCAACGCCTTTTAGGCAACATTACGGATAATCATTTAATAATTAACTATGCGGCTAAAGATTTATTACAAATTATATTTAGAAAAAAGATAGATGTTTCCCACAAAGACACAAAGAACACTAAGAACCTGTTTGAGTTAATTATGCGCATCAGAAGTTGAAGAGTGCGCCCAAGTCCGGAAAGATAGCCGTTTCTCAT
>QMCD01001557.1_pt1 | contig 14321 bp, 10 predicted proteins | sample 1821841 | NCBI WGS metagenome assembly QMCD01 (sample SAMN01991225, study PRJNA193472) | Termite gut metagenome, whole genome shotgun sequencing project. | isolation source: worker | host: Macrotermes natalensis | reverse complement strand
CCATGTTATTGGCGTTCGCGGCGGGCAGTCGGGTCTACGTCAAACTCAATGTCCAAAACATCGCTGGTGGAACAGGCTTGCTCAGCGATGGCGATGGCCTCGCGCGGGTCTTCGGCCCGCACCCACATATGGCGCATCACGGTTTCGGTAATGTTCACCTTGTACTCTCGTTGCATTTTCTTCACCTCCTCCCGGTTTCGGGCATAAGAAAAGCGCCCACTTTCGTGAGCGCCCAAGCTGTTCCGTATTCTGTTCTATCAAATGGACTTTACCTCTCATGCCGTTCGTTCTTGATTTTCTGGATTCGCCACGCCGCCATTGGATGTTTTTCAATACGCTGGAGAATATCCTCATCATCAAATAATAGCTGTGGTTCATAGCGCCCTTTTGAAAAGCGCCGTAAAAATTCGCTTTCCCTCTCGGTCGGCAGCATCGTTTCAGATAAAAATGTTGTCACACGCTCTTTTGCCGCTTGAAAATCAAAGCGTTCCGCGTTCCGAATCATCGGAAAAAGGTCAGTTTTGACTGTACGCTGTGTCATGGTGTGTATTTTTTCCACACTGAATCCACGCGCGGTTCCTATTCCAGTTATCGCCAGATACAGCACGGCGCATTTTCGTAAAAGCGTAATGTCTGGTTCGGAGAACAGATTGGCAGCAAGCAGGTTGTTCAGGTCATAAAGGTCACGGGCAGCCGCTCTGCTGGATAAGGCAACGATTTTGCTTGCAAATATTTCCACTGGCGCAAGCATTCGGATGGAAAAGGGTGTGAAAACGCCTGTGGCCCGCGTGGTCGCTTTGATGCTCGGCAGGGCATGGCAACGTAGCATATAGTTAATTTCCACCTTAATATTATCCAAATTCCCTGCGGCATTCGTGTACGAAAACACGAATGAATCCAGTGCATGTGACCGCTTGCTTTTATCCCGCAAGGCATATCCATCTGCGGCCATATAGCGCCCCAGCAGTTCGTTGATACGCTCACGCCGCTCTCCCGTATCCTCTTTCGAGAGATTGTCGGCAAAGTCCATATCAATATCTACAGACAGGCGGGGCAAATCAAACACGGCTAAATTGATGGCTGTGCCGCCTTTTAACGCCAGTAAGGAGCTTAACTCCTGTTCGGTGTTCAAGAAACGCAGAATCCCGGCCAGCCTGCTCATCTTCTCGTAAGCATCACGGTTGAAACTCAACTCCCGCGCTTCTTTCGCAAGCACTATTTTGTCATATACCGGCATCCTCATCCATCCCTTTCTCCATTACAGCCATCAAGTTTTTGGGAACCACCAACCGCCATGTTTTGTTGTATACGCCGCCATCACCGGCCATCAGGTAGCGGCTGCTTTTCCCGATATGGGCGGCACACTCCGTAAAAAAGGCATCGCTCAGATTAAAACTTCGTTTGTAGTGCCACAGAATGTACCCAGTTTTTTGATACAATACCTGCTTACCATAGGCGATAAGATAACGCAGCAATACATCCTCACGGACAGACGGCACCAGCGCCAAACACCGCAGCAGTTCCTCCAGCCCCATAACCTTTTCAAAGTCGTTTATACCGTCCAGTATGGTGCGCTCCAAATCCGTTACCCGAACATTATCCGCTTGCGTCACAACACCATCTTCTATACGCGAAGCATAGTAGGCGTAGGCGTTGCCATTAAAACGAAAAGAAGCGAATGGTGTTTCGGATGAAACATCCACCTGATAGGACACTTGATTGGCACAGCCATAATACTCAAAGGCAGCGTGATGGGATACATAGGCCGTTTGGGTTATCTTCCCGGCGATGCGGAATTTGCTCACCACCGGCTCCCCATCGGCAAGATTTATGGCTGCATAGAGATTCTTTTTTATCCTTTGCACATAGCCTTTTTTCTGATAGCTTCTCAGCACAGTACCCGCTGTGCTATAGTTGCCTGTAAGGGTCGCCAGTTCTTCCCGCGTAAAACAGCCCAGCACCAATAGTTCGGCATAGTATTTCATGTCCATCACCTCCTGACACTTTACGGGTTTCTTTAATATTATATCAATCTGATTGGATTAGCAAGCATTATGGGAGATATATGAAGCGGCGGATTGTTCTTTCTTCACCTCGCTTCACTCCGTGATTTGGCCTGCCTGTACCGCACGGTATCGGCCGCCGCCGTGGAACGCAGCGTAGCGCAGGCGGCGGCAGCGGTGTTCGGCAGGTAATCGGCCCGCTGGCATTTCAGCTTGTGCGCTTCGTCTTTCTGCTCGTGGTACGGGCTTTGCCGGAACGCCGCCAGCATGGCAGGTATATCGGCGGAAAGCCAGTAGGCCAGCTTGTTCATCAGGGCTTGGTCGGACGCGCTCTCATCGCCGCGCCGCCTTTCGCCGTTCCAGCAGGCGCGCAATACCGGGTCTTTCACAAGCCCCCGCCACAGGGTATCTTGCGTACCCTGTGGCGGGACGGTCATAGTGGCAGGCATGGCTGTCCTCTGCGGCGGGGGCAACAGCCAGCGGTCGTGAATCCTTTGGAGTTCGGCGGGGCGGCTGGCGATTGAATCATACCCGCCATACACATGCCCGGTGACGGTGAAATACCGCGCGTCACTGTAAATCTCCACAAAGCCGCCCTGCCTGCGGTGGCGCGTGATGTCCACGGTGTCGGCTGCGACAAAGATATGCAGGCCGCTCCCACTGGGGCTGGTTTCGGCGTATGAGCCAAGCGCCCGCACGATCTCCATCGCTTCGGGGCGCACCGCGCCGTTATCCACCACATGGTCTAAATCCACGCCGTAGATGCCGCAGCCGTCAAACTCGTAGCCTATACCGCGGGCAAGCCCACGCGCCACACACGCGCTGGCGGCTTCAAAGCTGCCCCATGTTTCGGGAACGCCGGATTTTGCCGGGACAGTGTTCAGACGCAAAAGCGGCGCTGGCTGGAATGGGGCTTTGGGTGCTTCTCCCGGTACGCCCCACACCACCCAATTTGGCTTTTCAGTGAGGGTGGCGGGGAGGTTGGCATAGGCGTTCACCTCGCGTCACCCCGCTCCCGGCCTTTCTTTTGCTGCATCGCGTCGCCCTCGTCCGGCTCTGCGTCCAACACCTCGTTGGTCTTTTCGTCCAGTTTTAGCGCGATGGTGAGTTCAGCCAGCCGCGCGGTCTTTTCGGCCAGTTCTTCCTCGCGGGCAAACGGAACCGCTAACTCTGCTTTTGCCGTTTCCATCTGCGCTTTCACCGTTTCGATTCGCTGGCGTGTTTTCTCCACATTGTCCTTTATCCCATCCAGCGCGTTGTCCAGGCGGGTGATGTTGCCGTGGATGTCGCCGCCGAGGGATATATTGTGGGAACGCTGGCCTTTCAGGGTGATGATATACTCCTTGTGAAGCCCGTTGTAACTTAGCTCCATAGGAAAACCCCGATACTCGCCCAGCGGCACGGCATCGGGGTTCTTCATGGCCTTGCAGGCTTCAAGGATGGCGCTGCCCGCCGCCTTTTTCTCGGTGAACAGCTTACCCTCCACCGTCATGCCCGCAAAGCCCTCGCCCTGCGGTTTCGGGTGCGCGATGGCGGTGGCGGCGTCCTGTTCATAACCGGCAATCAGTTCGGTGTGGTATTTGATGTCGGCAGGATAACCTTTGAGGATTTTGTCTTCGAGTTCAAACTTCTGGCTATCGTGCGCGGATTTCAGTGTCTTTAGCTTGTTCACCTCCGCTTCCAGATTGCACCGCTCGATGATAAGGGGATTGCCTGTCGCCAGCGCCTTTATCTCTCCGTAACTCAGCGCCACTTCATCAATCTCCTGCATGACGCGGGCGGGGCTTTTGGACGTGAATACCTGCGATATACCGCGCTGTTTGTTCTCGATGATCTGGTAGCAGAAGGCGTCAAAAGTATTTTCTGTGACATAACGGTAAATGTCCACCTCCGGGTTGGTGTTTCCCCGCCGCTCGATTCGCCCGCTGCGCTGCTCCAAATCTCTTGGCCGCCACGGACAATCCAAATCATGCGATGATATGAGTAAATCTTGGGCATTCATCCCGGCGCCCATCTTTGAGGTGCTGCCCATCAGCACCCGGATGGAACCGGCGCGGATTTTCGCCACGATCTCTTTCTTCTGCGCTTCGTTCTTTGCATCGTGCATAAAGGCGATTTCTTCGGGCGGGATGCCTTTGGCAATCAGCTTCTCCCGAATGTCGGTATATACCGAGAATGTGCCGTCACCCTTTGGTGTGGAAAGGTCTGAGAAGATAAGCTGGGTCAAGCGTTTGTCGCGGGTTTCTTCCCAAATGCGGTACACGTTGTCGGCGCAGGCATTTACCTTGCTGCCCTCCTCATCCGGCAGCATGGGGTTGATGATACGCTGGTCTAACGCGATTTTTCTGCCATCGTTCGTTATGACCAGCATATTGTCCGTCGCCGGGTCTACCTCTTTGTTACGGATGGCTTCGGCGCGTTCGGCCAGCCCCGCTATCATCTCCTTTTGCATCTCGCTGGGTTTTGTGACAACGGTGTGGTAGTTCACTTTTGGTGTCGGCAGGTTCAGCATATCCTTTGTTTGGATGTCCGCCACTTCCTTGAACATCGCCATCAACTCAGGCAAATTGTAGAAGCTGGAGAAACGGGTTTTCATTTGGAATCCGCTGCCCTCCGGGGTCAATTCCAGCGCCGTGACCGTCTTGCCAAAGGTACTCGACCAACAATCGAAATGCTGCAAACCCTTTTCGCACAGCGCATCGTATTGTAAATAGCGTTGCATGGTGTACACTTCTGCCAGCGAGTTGGAAACTGGGGTGCCGGTGGCAAATACAGTGCCGCGGTTGTTTGTGAGTTCATCCAGATAGCGCGTTTTCATAAACATATCCGACGCTTTCTGGCTCTCGGTCTGCGATATGCCGCCGACGTTGCGCATCTTCGTGATTAGGTACAAATTTTTGAAAAGGTCTGCTTCGTCCACAAACAGCGCGTCTACTCCTAATTCCTCGAAAGTTACAAGGCTGTCCTTGCGGCTCTGGTCGTTCAGCTTTTCCAGCTTCAGTTGCAGGCTTTTCCGCATCCGCTCCATCTGCTTGATGGTATAGCGTTCGCCGTTCTGCCGCTTTATTTCGTCAATCCCCAACTGAACGTCATGTATCTGGCTTTGCAGGGAATTGCGCTGGCGTTCATGGCTGAGCGGGATTTTCTCAAACTGGCTGTGTGCGATGATTACGCCGTCATAGTCCCCGGTAGCAATGCGGGCGCAGAATTTCTTTCGGTTCTTTTTCTCAAAATCCTTTGCCGTGGCCATCAGCACATTGGCGGCGGGGTACAACTTAAAAAAGTCCGCCGCAAAATCGGCAATGATGTTGTTTGGCACCACATACATGGCCTTGTTGCACAATCCCAGCCGCTTGGCCTCCATGCCCGCCGCTATCATCTCGTAGCTTTTCCCCGCGCCAACCACATGACCGAACAGGGCGTTGCCGCCGTACAGCCGCCGCGCCACGGCGTTCACCTGATGCGTGTCCAGCTTGATTTCCGGGTTCATGCCGGGGAATTTGATGTGCTTGCCGTCATATTCGCGGGGGCGGATGGAATTGAACCGCTCGTTGTAGAGCTGGCAGAGCATCTCGCGCCGGTTCGGGTCTTTCCAAATCCAATCGGCAAAACGGTCTTTGATGATATCCTGCTTATCCTGCGCGATGGCGGTCTGCTTTTTGTTCAACACATACGAATCATCCACCTTGTCGAACACGCGCACGGCGCGGAGGTTCAAGCTTTCCTCAATAATCTTGTAGGCATTGACACGCTGGGTGCCGTAGGTGTTGAAAGACTTGATGTTCTCCCGGTCGGCGCTCTTTTCAGTGATGTTCCACTCCGCCGTTTGCGGGCAATACAACACCTTGATACGGTTTTGCGCCCGCCATCCGCTTCCCAAAAGTTCATAGATAAACTGCTGGTAGACTTCGGGAGGTATCCATGTCGCGCCCAGCCGCACCGAGATTTCGGGCGCGGTGAGGTCTTTGGGCTGCACAGCTTCCAGCGCGGCGACATGGCCGTCATAGCGCCCATCGGGGAACGTGGCCTGCGCGGCTTTCGTCATCGCCAGCTTATGGCGTACATTGCCGGACAGGTATTCGTCGGCGGTGACATAAACCTTGCTCTCGTCCGTGGTATTGCCGATATTGAGAAAGATAACGCCCTCTAAATCCTCTACAAGCGTGTCCTCATCTTTGCCGGTAAGCTGGGCCATAAAGGGCAAATCCACCCGCGCTTTTTCGGAAATGCACACCGCGAGGGCTTCACTGGCCGTGTCCACATGGGTGATGGGGTGGTATGCCTTGATGGTACGTTTTGAGAACATATCCGCTTTTGCTTTGAAGCGCAGGTTTTCATCCAGCACCTCCAGCGAACACAAGAGCGGGTAGCTTTCATCATCCCCGAACGCCATAGTGTTGGCGCGGTCGTTGATGATGCCGTATTTCTTGGTGTACCTGTCGTACAGCCTGTTCAGCACCGCCTGTTCATCTATTACAGCACCGTCCGGGTAGTCCTCGGTCTGGTATTCAATCAGGCGGCGGGTACACTCGCGGATTTCGATAAGCCCTTTGACGCGGCTCTGCGCGGTGGCGGACAGTTCACGCGGAATCATGCGGCTGTTTTCACGGTAATAGATTTGGCCGTCCACCACGGTAAAACTGAAATTGCGGACGCTGGGGTCTGCGGGCAGGCTGTTATCTTCCTCCTGCTCGTCCTCATCACGCTCAAAATCGGTGATTTGGGCGTGGATGTTCTGCACCGCTTCGTCCAAAATGTCGGCAAGGTCGCTGTCCGGGTAGGGCTTGCAGGTGGTTTCGCTGGCGCCCCCGTACATCATATCGTCCCGCGCCATCGTACCAAGTACCATGTCGGGATGCTCGGCAAAGTATGCGTTGACGGGCAGGCTTTCGCCGGGATTGTCGGCGTCCTCGATTTGCGCAAGATGTACCCAATCCGGCTGTACGTCCACCATGCGGTCGCGCTTTTGCAAAAAGATGATGTCGGTAGTGACCTGGGTACCGGCGTTGGCAAGGAAAGCGTTGTTCGGCAGACGGATAGCGCCCAGCAGTTCAGCCCGCTGCGCGATATATTTCCGCACAGAGGGGTTTTGCTTGTCCATCGTGTATTTCGATGTGATAAAAGCGATGACGCCGCCGGGGCGCACCTTGTCCAGCGTTTTGGCAAAGAAATAGTCGTGGATGTGGAATTTATGCTTGTCGTACCGCTTATCCGCCACGCTATAAGAGCCGAACGGCACGTTGCCGATGGCGAGGTCGAAAAAGCTGTCGGGCAGGGCGGTGTCCTCATAGCCCCCGATGGCGATGCTGTTCTTCTGGTAAAGCTGCTGCGCGATATGGCCTGTCGTGGGGTCGATCTCAATGCCGTACACCTTGCTGTCGGCCATACTCTGGGGCAGCAGCCCTTGAAAGTTGCCGACGCCGCAGCCGGGGTCGAGGATGTTACCTGCCGTGAATCCCATGTTTGAAACTGCCTTGTAGATGGCCTTTATAACGGTGGGGCTGGTATAATGGGCGTTGAGGGTGGTAGCTCGCGCCGATTCGTATGCTTCGGGTTCCAGCGCGGCTTGCAGTTCCAGATACTCGCCGCCCCACGCGGCGCTCTCCGGGTCAAAGGCTTGCGGCAGACTGCCCCAGCCCACATAGCGCGATAGCGTTTCCTGTTCCTGCGGCGTCGCCCGCCGCCCCTCGCGCTCCAGTTCGCGGAGCAGGTTGATGGCGTCCATGTTGGCGCGGAATTTGGTTTTTGTCCCGCCGTGTCCAAGTGCGTCATCCGTTATACGGAAGTTATGGCGCTCGGCCATCGGGACGCCGGGGAAAGCATCAAAGGTTTCGGCGCGGGCGGGTTTCGCTTGCTGTTCCCATGCCGGGGTGAGTGTGGGCGCAGGTGCTTCTTCACGGATGGGGTCATACAGGGTGAGAAAATCAAGCGATTCTCTGCGAAAGATGGGAAATCCCTTGTTCTGCTCAAACGTGGCGTCGCGCAGGCTAACGCTGCCGGAATCCTCGTTGACGGAATCCACCACAAATTGCCGCCCATCTATCTCGTAGCGGTCGCCCGCCTGCGGCCTGTGTGGGGTTGGTGTGTCCTCTGGCTTATCAAGCACGACGCCGCCCTTTTGGATTTGTTCCTCAAAACTCTCTTGCGTGTAATGGGCATAGTCGCGCTCACCGCTGCTTTTAACGCCGTCCGCGTCCACTTTTTTTGCGCTGACAAAGGTATCTGCTCGTTCAATTTCGTAACGCTCCCCAAGCTGCGTAAAGTGGTCGCCGGGGGTGTAGGCGGGTTCCGCTTCGGCTTCGCGGGACGGGGCGATCTCTGCCGGGGCAGGGGCAAAACCAAAAGTGCCGGTTTCCTGTGATAAGGCAACCGCGTTAATCTGCTGCCGCACATCCTCCGGCATGGCGTCATCATAAAAATTCACACTGCGGTCTGTTTCAATGTGCGCCACAGTCCGATAGTCGCCGTGTATTTCTTCCGCCCTGTTCCAAACGGTGATGCCATTACCGAGGAAACCATATCCGAGGTCATACCCCACCGGTGTTGGTTTGGATACATATTCCGGCTTGATGGCGCGGATTTTCTCTTGGATTTCGGCGGGCAGCAAATGCCAGTCACGCGGCATCTTCCGAAACGTGGTGTTGTACTGTTCCATTTCGGATTCAGCCATATAGCAGACATCCGCACAAATGACATAGGAATCTGCTTTTTCAGTTATGAGGCGCAGCGTGTCGTGGCTTACGCCTGCCGCAGCATCGCGGCCTGCGGGATGGTGGAACAGGTAATAGTCGCACCTTTTTGTGCCGTCCGGCGAAAATTCTTCCAGCAGCTTTGCGGCCACGGGCAGGATTTCCGACGCTTCGGTGGCTACAAACTGCCGCAAATGGTCGTTCCGGGTGCTTCCGGCCAGCTTCTCGTCAAACTCGGCGCGGGGCATTTCGGTGTTCCCAAGAGGGAACTGCGGGTCGTACAGCTTGACCGTATCATCGTCAAAGGCCAACATCTCGTATTCGTGGCCGTCCACGATTACCGTATCACCCAAATGGTAGACATAGTGCTGCGGGTACAGCACGGCCAGTTCGTCATGGAAATGGTAGCCGTGGTTGCGTTCAAATATGCCGCTTGACGCGCCGCCGATGGCCTGCATCGCGTTCATCAGTTTTTCCGCTTGCCGGGGGTCGGCCAAAACCGCTTCGATTTCCAAAATATCGGTAACATCAGAAATGCCGTCCAGCCCATGTTCCGCCAGCTTTGCTTTCAAGTAACGGTTGTGTTCGTTCAGGTGGTTAAGAAAATCCACGATGCGCGGCGCGAGTGTACCGCGCCTTTCCGCAATCGGGATGGCAAGCGCCGCGTCCAAAGCATCTCTTTTCTGCCGGAGGTTCTCCTGCTGGTGCAGGTATTCGAGATATTGCGGGTAAATCTCCATATCCTTTGCGGATAGGTAGCGGCCATCGGCCATCAGTTCACGAATGCGCTTTACAGCCCTGCCCCAAGACAGTGTGAATTTTGTTTCGGGATTGGAGTACGTCCCGGTGGCAAAGCTAAGTCCCTTGCCGCCGCTCTCTACTCTGAATGCACCGTCAACCCGCGTATGGCTGCTGCTCCATAGCCCATAGTCGCTTTTAAGAAAACTGGCAGCTTCTTCGTCCGTATGCGCTTCGCTGAAAAAGTGATAGATACGGAAGCGGTGTTCAAATATATCCAGCCTGCCGCTGTCGCGGATGAGTTCGCCGTCAATCACTGCCTGCGGCACGTTTTTGGACATCAAAAAAGCGGAAGATGTACCGGCTTGCGCCGTTTCTTCCGCTTCGATCTGCTCTGCTTGGCCGGGGGCCGAATCTAGCTGTACTAAAGCACTCCTTCCGCCATGCCAATCGCGCGGCGGCTCCGCCTTGCGCTCTTGGGGCGTCAGTTGCGTATCAACTCGGCCAGTATCACTTCCTCGGCGCTGTGGCGGATGTTGTTCATCCGGCCCACCCACTCCATCTGGTCGCGGGCTTTCAGTTCCTCCGTCACGCCCTGCGCCGCCGCCATCTGCCGCACCATCAACTCCATGCGCTGCCGCGCCGTTTGCTCGATTTCCATCAGGTGCGGGTTCAGCCCTCCGCTCATCAGCAGGTGGCTGAACAGCCCCTTGCGGTGGTCTTTCAGGTATCGGCGGCGCAGAAGCGCGTACTTGCCAAGTTCCACTTCTTCCTCGTCCGGCAGGGCCAGGTCGGGAATCCTGTAGCCGTCCACTTCGCTGTAGGTCAGGTTGTCCATCTTTAACGCCCCTTTCTTGGTTGTGTGTGGGTTCATTATCCCTCTCACCGCGCCCGGATGCAAATGTGCGAATTGCATCCCTCTCAGCTTTTTGCAGATTAAGCACGGTGGACGCGATCTCGCGCAGCCCCATCTCGGCAATGGCCGAGGTCGCCGTGCCTAAAAGCGTCGCCGTGGCCGGGGTATTGAAATTGCATACGACGCCCATATCCTCCGGCGCAAAATATTCAGCCGGGTCGATGCCGCACCGCGCCATCAGCATGGCCGATATGCTCACCACCAGTGCATCGCGGTAGAATCCCTCGACGTTCAACTCGTCCAGTTCCTCTAAAAAGCTGTCCTCGCGGCACTCCAAGAGGTCGTTCAGATAGTCGGTGATGTTATCGGTCACGGCGTTCTGCGCCGCTGAACAGATGGCGTCGGCCAGCGTTTCGGCTTCAGCCAGTTCCCCAAAATTGGCCGCCAGCGTTTCAAGCACGTCGGCCTCGTACTCCGGCTGCATCTCCCACACAGGCACCGGGCGGGAACGCTGGCTCTCATGCGTATCGGAAATATCGAAATAGTAGCGCAGGCGGCGCTTTCCGGGCGTGTCTCGGTCTACCACGGCTATGCCGGTCGCGCCGCGGTTTACCCAGCGCCCAAAGCGCGTATTCCACCGTTCTATCTCCAAAACAGCGGTCGCGTCCGGGCGCTGTGCGTGGACAAGCGCCTGTTCCTCAAACGCCAGCTTGTAGTTGCGGCTTGCGCTGCGTAAAAACCGCAGCCACTCGTCCACATTGCCGGTCAGTTTTGTAAGCGTATGGTCGTACATGGCGGTGATAAGCTGTAGCTTCGTCGCCATTGGCGGGCCTCCTCCCATAAAAAATCTATTGCACCGGTTCTTTACGTTTTGCTTTCATCAGGGCATAGTAGTCCTTGCCGGGCGCATCTACGCCTGCTGTATACAAAACAAGCTGCCAGATAAGCTGGGCAGCTTCGTGTTCCCACAGGTGAATCTCGGCATACTCAATGGGCTGTCCGTGACTGCCCGCATACACAACAATTCGTGTCTGCGATTCAATTTTGGCAATCAACGTATGAATCGGGTCGGTCAATAACCCGGCGCCATACTCGTTTTCCGCGTTTTGCAAAAGGGTGTGAATGAGCTGGCTGTAGGCACAGGGGACAAGTTCAATCTGGATTTTTGAATGTGGAATCCTATTCATCTCGCCCCATCCTCCCGCCGTTTCGGGCGCTCAATGCGCTGCTGTTCATTGGCGGCGCGTTCACGCAAATCCTCTTTGGCTGTGTCGTAGTCACTGAAATAGTGGCCGATGTCAAAGTCCCCCTTACGGGTTTTGTGGCTCTGCCATGTGCCGTAGGGCTGCACGGCTCCCGCACAGTGGCCCAGCGCGAATACCTTTTGCCCAACCTCCATGCGCTCGGATATTTCGTAGCGCCCTGCAAACTCTTTTTCCGCAGCCGGTTTTTCCTTTTCGCCTTGCAGCCGCGCAAGGTTCTCTTTCGCCCATTGCGGCAGGCTCTCACTGCGCACCACGCCCAGCACGTCCCGGCGGTCAAAGCGCGTATGTTCGCCGTTGTTTAGGTGGTTGCAGTATACGGCGTTCCCTCTTGCGCCGCCCCGCGCCCCATTGCCGCCTGTCACATAAACAAGCTGTACGTCGCCGCGGCGGTACTCCGGGCTTAAAATCTCAGCTTTGATGGCAACCACCTTGCCCACAATATCCACGCCATAGTCGTGAGGGTGGCAATGCTCTTTGGTAAATATCGCGGCAGGGAGGTTCAGCGCCGTCAGCTCGGCGCGGATGGCTTCCACTTCGCTAACGATGCGTCCGACAAAATCCTGCACGGCGTCAAGATAGTTGTCATCCGTGACGGGATTCGAGTATTCCATAAGAAATCCCCGCTCACGGCAGGTCGCAACGAGGTAAAACTGCCCATCTTCGGCATTGAGGTTCTCCGCCAGTAAAATTTCTTTGCCGCCGATTCGCATGGCCTGCTTCACTTCATAGCCGGTATCGGCCACCATGCGTTTTCCATTTTCTTCCATACATCCAACGCTCCTTACATTGCATATATATGTGTTCATAGGATGCAAAGGCGGGACGGCTTGAACGCCGCCCCCGCCTTTGCCAGCGGATGTTTACCGCTTGTTCTTCCTGCGGATGTGCAGCCAGATTGCCGCACCTACAACAAAGCAGGCCATTACGATGGCCGCAATGGTCTTAGGCTCCATTCGGGTATTCCTCCATTTCCTCAATATTCTAAACATAGACGGTGATACTTCCGTTTTCGTAGATGCAGTGGGCGGCGGCAGCGCCGCTGGCCGCCTGCGCGACAAGCACGGCGTTCGTGGCTTCCCACACACGGAAATACGCTTCGTCCTCGGTGGGGGCCGTGTAGTCGGAAAGGGCAATCACAGCCGCCGCCTGTGTGCAGGCTGTGTCGCGCGTCATGCCGAGATGCCCCATGATGCTGTCCGCTTGGCCGCCAGCGATTTGCGCGGCGTATTCATCGGACAGAATGACGCCGGGGGGTTCATCTCCGGCGCTGTCTTCGGCGTCGGGATCAGCTTCGCTCTCCTCCGTGGATTCATCTTCCACGCTTTCGCTATCAGCGTCGGGTGTTTCTTCCTCGGCGCTGGCGTCGCATTCATCGTCCTCGCCGGGGTCGGGAACAGGCTCCCCTTCGGGTGCGGATGTGTCCGCGTCCATTTCGTCCGGCAGGGATTCACTCCCGCCTCCAGCATCGGGCAGGCTCTCGGATGCGCTCACGCTTTCCGCAGGCATAGACGCGCTTTCGGCAGGCATTTCGCCGGACGTATCCGGCAGGACGGCGGCTCCCAGCATCACGGCGGCCAATAGACCGGCAACTACGATTTTCATTCCAATTCCTCCCATGTTTCGATGTATTTTGATCCTTCTTCATTTCTCCCGCGCCGCCGCAGCATCAGCCAGACGGACAGCGCGGCTATGACAACGAACAAAATCGTCCACCAATCCACCAGCCGGAATCGCCAAACAAGCGGCTGCGTAGCAAAAAACAGCACGATGGCCGCAAGTGCGGTAAGCAGGCTCGGCAATACGAAACGTGCAGCCCATCTCCTGCGCTCCCGCCTGTCCTCGCTGTATTCCTCTGTACGCCCACGGCGCAAAAGCACCAGCAAAGCACACAGCACGGCAATCACCGTCAGCAGCAGGTCGAGCAAGCTCAGGCGTGGGGCAGGGTTTTCCGGCTCCGCGATGGATAGTTCGGGCTGCGGCAGGGCGGGCTTGGCGGGTGGCGTGTAGGCAGGGCGCGGCAGTATGGGTTTCGTGGGCGGATTAGATGCTGCGGCAAGCGGTGCTGTGATGTTGCTCACCGCTACAGTATAGTCCGTCTTGTTATATCCCAAAAGGTGAAAACATATTCGCCGTTGCGCGACACCGTATATTCAGCACTGTTACTGGAGTACACGGCTCGCCCATCGGGCAGCACCAAGCTCTGCGGACCGCTGATGTCGTAGTTGGCCGTGGCGCGTATCGACACCGCACCCGATGTGGGGCTGTCTGGCGTCAGGGTGTGCGACGCGATGGGCGCGGTCTTGTCCAGCACGATGTCACGGCTTTTTACCTTGCTCACGTTGCCCGCCACATCCCACACGCGCACATAGACGGTGGAAATCTGTTCATCGGTGAACACAGGCGGCTTCGCCGGGTCAAACACTGTCCACGCGCCGGTTCCAGCGAGGTATTCGTAGCGGTCAATGCCCGAAGCATCGTCCTCGCCCTCGGCTATGAGGGCAAGGTCGTAGTTGTAGTATTCGGTCTGCCCGTAGTCCGGGTACTTTACGCCGCCCGCGCCGTCGAAGTGGAAATCCACCACCGGGGGCTGTTCGTCGTAATTGTCCACTGTAATGGTGTACTCAAAGGTGTTGCCGCCATTGTCGGTGACGATAAAGGTGTACTCGCCATTTTCACTCACCACAAATTCAGCCTTGTCGCCGTCCACCACCGTTCCGTCCGGCAGGGTAATGGAAACGATGCCGCTGGGGTCGTAACCGTCCTCCGGGTC
>QMCD01001461.1_pt1 | contig 14329 bp, 10 predicted proteins | sample 1821841 | NCBI WGS metagenome assembly QMCD01 (sample SAMN01991225, study PRJNA193472) | Termite gut metagenome, whole genome shotgun sequencing project. | isolation source: worker | host: Macrotermes natalensis | reverse complement strand
GTATTGTTTGTTTGAGAGGCCCAATAGGTTCCAATGGAAGCCTGATAGTGCAGCTGACCATCGGAGTAGAGACGGTCCCCCGGCACGGGGAGGAGAAGGTTAACTTTTTTCACTGAACTATTTGTACATTAAAAATATAGTTTTATCTTTGCAGCCGATTTCGCTTTGTTTCGCGGGTGGAATTGAGGAATTAGGAAAGCTGCCGATGTAGCTCAGTTGGCCAGAGCAGCTGATTTGTAATCAGCTGGTCGGGGGTTCGAATCCCTCCATCGGCTCAGGGGTCCAAGCGAGGGAGGAGGGCCTTTTAAAACCTTGCCGGGCACGGGAGGGTAGCGTTTTTTGACAAGATTGGGAAGTTACCAGAGTGGCCAAATGGGGCAGACTGTAAATCTGCTGGCTTACGCCTTCGGTGGTTCGAATCCATCACTTCCCACGAATTTTTGACAATGTAGCTGCGCTACATTGTCAAAAAACTGCGGAAGTAGCTCAGTTGATAGAGCATTAGCCTTCCAAGCTAAGGGTCGCGAGTTTGAGCCTCGTCTTCCGCTCCAAGAGAGACCGATTCGTAAGAATGGGTCTTGCATTATAGGTTTTGCTTATAGAATTTTTTGATTCGATAGGCAAAACTTATAGGAATTTTAGAAATACAAACACTAAAATAAATTAAACGCTATGGCAAAGGAAAAATTCGACCGGTCGAAACCGCACGTAAACATCGGTACCATCGGTCACGTCGATCACGGTAAAACGACCCTGACGGCCGCTATCACGACTGTATTGGCAAAGAAAGGTTTGTCGGAACTTCGTTCGTTCGATTCGATCGACAACGCGCCCGAGGAGAAGGAGCGTGGTATTACGATCAATACGTCGCACGTAGAGTATCAGACAGCCAACCGTCACTACGCGCACGTTGACTGCCCGGGCCACGCCGACTATGTGAAAAACATGGTTACAGGTGCCGCACAGATGGATGGCGCGATTTTGGTGGTTGCCGCTACCGACGGTCCTATGCCCCAGACGAACGAGCACGTACTGTTGGCCCGCCAGGTGAACGTACCGAAGATCGTCGTTTTCCTGAACAAATGTGATATGGTCGACGATCCCGAAATGTTGGATCTCGTCGAGATGGAGGTGCGCGACCTGTTGAGCAAATACGAGTACGATGGCGACAACGCCCCTGTAATTCGTGGCTCGGCACTCGGTGGACTGAACGGCGAGGCTAAATGGGAAGACAAGATCATGGAGTTGATGGATAACGTCGACACCTACATTCCGATCCCTCCCCGTGAGAACGAAAAACCCTTCCTGATGCCTGTCGAGGACGTATTCTCGATCACAGGTCGCGGTACTGTGGCTACGGGTCGTATCGAGACCGGTATCGTACACGTCGGTGATCCCGTTGAGATCGTAGGTCTCGAGGAGAAGATCATGACGTCGACTTGTACCGGTGTGGAGATGTTTCGCAAACTCCTCGATCAGGGTGAGGCCGGTGATAACGTGGGTCTGTTGCTCCGCGGTATCGACAAGAAGGACATCAAACGTGGTATGGTTATCGCGAAACCCGGTTCGATCACTCCCCACACGGAGTTCCAGGCTGAGGTCTATATCTTGAAGAAAGAGGAGGGTGGTCGTCACACGCCGTTCCACAACAAGTACCGTCCTCAGTTCTACCTCCGTACGATGGACGTAACGGGTGAGGTTACGCTGCCTGCCGGTGTGGACATGGTGATGCCCGGTGACCACGTAACGATCACCGTACAGTTGATCTACCCTGTTGCATTGAACGAAGGTCTTCGTTTCGCTATCCGCGAGGGTGGCCGCACGGTGGGTGCAGGTCAGATCATCAAGGTATTGAAGTAACATACTATTTCGCGATGGAAGTAGCGCAGAAACCTGCGCTACTTTTGTCGACGAATCGGGGGCCGGAACTACTTCGGTCTCGATTTAGGAGCATAGTTCAAGGGTAGAATAGCGGTCTCCAAAACCGTTGATGGGAGTTCGAATCTCTCTGCTCCTGCAAGGGGCCGACCAGGGGAGGCCCCCCGTGTGAAAGGTAAGGCCTGCAAGTGTTAAAACAAGACGTTATGTTTAAATATTTCAAGGATTCGTACAATGAATTGGTACACAAAGTTTCGTGGCCGTCGTTCCCGCAGCTGCAAAGTTCGGCTGTCGTGGTGATGGTGGCGTCGTTCATCTTTGCCGTGGTGGTGTTGGCGATGGATCTGTCGTTCGAGAATGTCATGGCGGCTATTTACAAGGGATTGGCGAACCTCGGACGCTAACGGGCCGCAGCCTCCATACAGCTCCTTCGGAGCGCAATGGAGGCACTGGCCCCCGCAACGGGGTGAAAAAGAGAGTAAGATGAGCGAAGTAACGAAACAGTGGTACGTCGTACGTACGATCGGCGGTAAGGAGAACAAGGTCAAGGGATACATCGAGGCCGAGGTTCGCCACAACCATTTGGAGGAGTATGTCTCCCAGGTGTTGGTACCGACCGAGAAGGTGTACACGATACGCAACGGCAAAAAAGTGTCGCGCGAAAAAGTGTCGTGGCCCGGGTACGTACTCGTAGAGGCCGTTTTCGACGGTCAAATCCCATTGATGATACGCAATACGCCCCACGTGATGGGCTTCCTCGGTGACACCAAGGAGGATGGGCGTAAGATGATCGCCACACCGTTGCGTCCCGCGGAGGTCGCACGGATTTTGGGGCGTGTGGATGAATTGGCTGCCTCGGACGAGCAGCACGAAATACCATTCTTTGTCGGCGAGACGGTCAAGGTTACGGACGGTCCTTTCTCGAGCTTCCAAGGTACTATCGAGGGTGTCGACAACGAGCGCAGGAAACTCACGGTATCGGTGAAGATATTCGGGCGCAAAACTCCCATGGAGTTGGGTTTCACACAAGTAGAAAAAGAATAATTAACCAAGGAAAACTATGGCAAAAGAGGTAGCTGCATTTATCAAATTGCAGATCAAAGGTGGTGCCGCCAATCCTTCCCCGCCGGTAGGTCCGGCGTTGGGCTCGAAGGGAGTCAATATCATGGACTTCTGCAAGCAGTTCAACGACCGTACCAAGGACAAAGCGGGTAAGGTGTTACCGGTGATCATCACGGTGTATGCCGATAAGTCGTTCGACTTCATCGTCAAACAGCCGCCCGTCGCCATTCAACTCAAAGATGCCGCCAAAATCCAATCCGGTTCCGCACAACCCAACCGTAACAAAGTCGGTCAGGTGACGTGGGATCAGGTGCGTGAGATTGCGAAGGACAAAATGCCCGACATGAACTGCTTCACCGAAGAGGCAGCCATGCGCATGATCGCCGGTACGGCACGCAGTATGGGTATCACCGTGACGGGAGAGTTTCCTACGAAGTAACGATTGAAAGATGAGTAAGTTGACAAAAAATCAAAAAAATGCCCACGCCAAGGTGGAGGCCGACAAAGCCTACAAACTCGGTGAGGCCGCGGCTCTTCTGAAAGAGATTACTTTCACGAAATTCGATGCTTCCGTGGATGTCGACGTGCGTTTGGGCGTCGATCCCCGTAAAGCGAATCAGATGGTACGTGGTGTCGTGACGCTGCCCCACGGTACGGGTAAAACCGTGCGTGTGTTGGTGCTCTGCACACCCGAGAAAGAGGCCGAAGCCAAAGCGGCAGGCGCCGACTATGTGGGTTTGAATGAGTATGTGGATAAAATCAAGGGAGGTTGGACGGATGTCGATGTGATTATCTGTACGCCGAACGTGATGGGTCAGGTGGGTGCGTTGGGACGTATTTTGGGTCCCCGCGGCTTGATGCCCAACCCGAAGACAGGTACCGTGACGATGGAGGTCGGTAAGGCCGTGCAGGATGTGAAATCGGGTAAGATCGACTTCAAAGTCGACAAGTTCGGTATCATCCACGCGTCGGTAGGTAAAGTGTCGTTCGCCCCTGAGCAGATCGTCGAAAATGCACAGTCTGTGATTTCGACCATCCTCAAACTCAAACCGACGGCCGCCAAAGGTGCTTATGTGAGGAGTATCTATCTCTCCACGACCATGAGCCCCGGTCTGATGATCGACACCAAATCAGTAGAAACAAAGTAAAACGAGGAAGAGATGACAAAGGAAGAAAAAAAGGTCGTCATTGACAACCTGACCGAGCAACTCAACACCTATCCTCACTTTTACGTGACCAACATCGAGGCGCTCAACGCCGAGCAAACGGCAACGTTGCGACGCAAATGTTTCGATGCGAATGTGAAGCTGATGGTGGTGAAGAACACGTTGCTCACCAAAGCGTTGGAGCAAGCCGATAAGGCCGATGCCGATCTGGTGAAGGTGTTGGAGGGTTCGACCTCTATCATGTTCGCCGAGTCGGGCAAAGCACCCGCGCTGTTGATCCGCGAGTTCCGCAAAACCAGCGACAAGCCCCTATTGAAAGCGGCCAGTGTCGAAGGATGCGTGTACGTGGGTGACAACCAACTCGAAGCATTGTGCAACATCAAGAGCCGCGAGGAGCTGATCGGCGATATCGTGATGCTGTTGCAATCGCCTGCGAAGAGCGTTATTTCCGCTTTGCAGGGTGCCGCAGGGCAGAAGATTGCCGGTATCGTGAAGACGTTGGAGTCGCGCAATGCCTAAGGGGCCGGAAAAGGGACCGAGAGTGTTTGGGGGAGACCCGCGAGAGTGGGCTCTCTGTATGGAAAATTAAAACAAAAACAAGAAAAAACTTATAGTTATGGCAGATGTAAAGAAATTGGCTGAAGAGTTGGTAAACTTGACGGTGAAAGAGGTAAACGAATTGGCAACGATCCTTAAAGAGGAGTACGGTATCGAACCCGCAGCTGCAGCTGTTGCTGTAGCCGCTGCTCCTGCTGCAGGTGGTGGTGACGCCGCTGCTGCCGAGAAGAGCACCTTCGACGTGATCATGAAAAACGCCGGTCAGTCGAAACTTCAGGTGATCAAAGTCGTGAAAGACCTCGCAGGTCTCTCCCTCGGTGACGCCAAAGCATTGGTAGACGCTGCTCCCAAGTCCATCAAGGAGGGTGTTTCCAAAGAGGAGGCCGAGTCGATCAAAGCACAGCTCGAAGAGGCTGGTGCCGAGGTTGAGTTGAAATAAGGTGCCGTAAAAGGGGAGAGGCCCACAAGGTGGGGCTCCCGAATTGGTAACAAGGGCCGGGAGGCCTTTGTTACTACTATTTGAAAAGTAATAAACTAATTTAGCCGATGACCACATCCAATACACCACAGAGAATTAGTTTTTCGACCGTCAAAAACCGGGTGCCATATCCCGATTTGTTGGAGGTTCAGTTGAAGTCCTTCCGGGACTTTTTCCAGATGGATACCACTGCCGACAATCGCAAGAATGAAGGGTTGTACAAGGTGTTCATGGAGAATTTCCCGATTTCGGATACACGCAACAATTTCGTACTGGAATTCATCGACTACTATATCGACCCGCCGCGCTACTCGATCGAGGAGTGTCTGGAGCGGGGTCTCACGTATAGCGTCCCCCTGAAAGCGAAGCTGAAACTCTACTGCACAGACGATCAACACGAGGATTTCGGAGTCGTTGTGCAGGATGTCTATTTCGGTACGATCCCCTACATGACCGAGCGTGGTACGTTCGTGATCAATGGGGCGGAACGTGTCATCGTGTCGCAGTTGCACCGCTCGCCGGGCGTATTCTTCGGACAGAGCACACATACCAACGGATCGAAACTCTATTCGGCGCGTATCATCCCGTTCAAAGGTTCATGGATCGAGTTCGCGACCGATATCAATAATGTCATGTATGCCTACATCGACCGCAAGAAGAAGTTGCCCGTTACGACGCTTCTCCGCGCGATCGGTTATGAGGCCGATCAGCAGATTCTCGAAATTTTCGACCTCGCGGACGAAATGAAGGTGTCGAAAGCCAACCTCAAAAAGGCCGTTGGACGTAAACTGGCTGCACGTGTGCTGTCGACATGGGGTGAGGATTTTGTGGATGAGGATACCGGTGAGGTGGTGTCGATCGAACGCAATACCGTGGTCGTGGATCGTGAAACGGTACTCACCGAAGAGGATGTCGAGAAGATCATCGACAGCGGGGTTAAAACCATTCTGCTGCACAAGGAGAACGCTTCCGGTGTCGATTTCTCGATCATCTACAATACGTTGCAGAAAGATCCGTGTAACTCCGAGAAGGAGGCCGTGGTCTATATCTATCGTCAGTTGCGTGCCTCCGAGCCGCCCGATGAGGCGACCGCACGCGACGTGATCGACAAACTATTCTTCTCGGATAAGCGTTACGACCTCGGTGAGGTGGGACGTTATCGGATCAACAAGAAATTGGAGCTGTCGATCGACCCGTCGACCCGCACGTTGACCCGTGAGGATATCATCGCGATCATCAAGTATCTGGTGCGACTGATCAACTCCAAGGCCGAGGTGGATGATATCGACCACTTGTCGAATCGTCGCGTACGTACCGTCGGCGAGCAACTCTCCAACCAGTTCTCGGTGGGATTCGTGCGCATGGCCCGGACGATCCGCGAACGGATGAATGTACGTGACAACGAGGTGTTTACGCCCGTCGACCTGATCAACGCCAAGACGCTCTCCAGCGTCATCAATTCGTTCTTCGGCACGTCGCAGTTGTCGCAATTCATGGATCAGATCAACCCGCTGTCGGAGATCACGCACAAGCGTCGTCTGTCTGCACTCGGTCCAGGTGGTCTATCGCGTGACAGGGCCGGTTTCGAGGTGCGTGACGTGCACTATACACACTACGGACGTCTCTGTCCGATCGAATCGCCCGAGGGACCGAACATCGGTCTGATCTCGTCGCTGTGCGTCTATGCACGCATTTCGGACATGGGATTCATCGAGACCCCGTACCGTACCGTGACCAACGAGACCGTCGATCTGAACAACAGCCACATCAAATATTACTCCGCCGAAGAGGAGGAGTACGAAGTGGTGGCACAGTCGAACGTGCCCATCGACGACCAGGGACACTTCCTGCAACCGGATCGTATTCAAAGTCGTGAGGCGGCCGATTTCCCCGTCGTGACGTCGCAACAGGTGACGTTGATGGACGTCGCGCCGAACCAGATCGCCTCCATCGCGGCCAGTTTGATCCCGTTCCTGGAGCATGACGATGCAAACCGTGCGCTGATGGGATCCAACATGATGCGTCAGGCGGTGCCCCTCGTGACCAGCGAGGCGCCGATCGTCGGTACCGGTATCGAAAGCGAGATGATGATCGACAGCCGTATCCATATCATTGCCGAAGGTGACGGTGAGGTGGCGTATGCCGATGCAAGCCGTATCGAAGTGAAATATGACCGTACGGAGGATGAGAATCTCTGCTCGTTCCGTCCGGATGTGACGACCTACGAGTTGCCGCGCTTCCGCCGTACGAACCAAAATACCTCCATCACGTTGAAACCGGCCGTGCGCCAGGGGACTCGCGTGACGAAGGGACAGATATTGACCGAAGGTTACTCGACGCAGAACGGCGAGTTGGCCTTGGGACGTAATCTGAAAGTGGCGTTCATGCCGTGGAAAGGGTACAACTTCGAGGATGCCATCGTGATCTCGGAGCGTATCCAGCGTGAGGATATCTTCACATCGGTGCATGTGGATGAGTATATCATGGAGGTGCGTGACACGAAACGCGGTGTGGAGGAGTTGACTTCCGACATCCCGAACGTGAGTGAGGACGCGACGAAAGATCTCGACGTGAACGGTATTGTCCGTATCGGTGCGAACGTGCATCCGGGCGATATCCTGATCGGTAAGATCACGCCGAAAGGCGAGAGCGATCCATCGCCCGAGGAGAAACTGTTGCGTGCGATCTTCGGTGACAAGGCCGGTGACGTGAAGGATGCGTCGTTGAAGGCACAGCCGTCGCTGCACGGTGTGGTGATCGACACGAAACTCTACAGCCGTGCCGGTAAGGAGAATAAACGTACGGGCAAGAGCTCGGAAAAAACACAGTTGGAGAAACTGGATGAGAAGTTCGTGTCGCAAATCACGGCCCTTACCAAACAGCTCGTGTCGAAACTCTACTCGCTGCTGCAAGGTAAATCGACCGTCGGCATCACCGATTACTTCGGTGTCGAGTTGTACGGTTCGGGTGCCAAATTCTCGCAGAAGATGCTCGAGGAGCTGTCCAAGAAATCCATGGACGAGAAGACGGGCGTGGCTACGGGATACATGAACCTCGGTTCGTACAAATGGACGAACGACGAGCGTCTGAACACGATGATCGAACGCACGATCAACAACTACACGATCGAGTGGAAGAAGATCGACGCTGCCGTGAAGCGCGAAAAATACAACCTGACGAACGGTGACGAGTTGCCACAAACGGGCGTGATCCAGTTGGCGAAGGTATATATCGCCAAGAAGCGCAAGCTGAAGGTGGGTGACAAAATGGCCGGACGTCACGGTAACAAAGGTATCGTGGCGCGTATCGTCCGCGACGAAGATATGCCGTTCCTCGAAGACGGGTCGATCGTCGATATCTGTCTGAATCCGCTCGGTGTGCCGTCGCGAATGAACCTCGGACAGATCTATGAGACGGTGCTCGGATGGGCCGGTAAGGAGTTGGGCGTACGTTTCGCCACGCCGATCTTCGATGGTGCGTCGCTCGAACAGATCAACGAATACACCGCCAAAGCAGGTATCCCGCGCAGCGGACGTACCTATCTGTATGATGGCGGTACGGGCGAACGTTTCGACCAACCGGCCACGGTGGGTGTGATCTACATGTTGAAACTCGGTCACATGATCGACGACAAGATGCACGCACGTTCCATCGGTCCCTACTCACTGATCACGCAGCAGCCCCTCGGCGGTAAGGCGCAGTTCGGCGGCCAGCGTTTCGGTGAGATGGAGGTATGGGCGTTGGAGGGCTTCGGTGCGGCGAATATCCTGCAAGAGATCCTGACGATCAAGTCGGATGACGTGGCGGGACGTGCCAAGGCGTACGAAGCGATCGTGAAGGGTGACAACCTGCCCAAACCCGGTATTCCGGAGGCAATGAACGTGCTGTTGCACGAGTTGCGTGGTCTGGCGTTATCTGTAAAACTTGAATAAGGGGCCGAAGGGGCTGGGGAGCAAAGAGGATCCGAAGGGGTCGGGGGGATTATGATAAAATAGAAAGGAGTTCAAAAATATGGCATTGAATATGAATGGCGGTTACAGCACGATCTCGGTTGGACTGGCGTCTCCCGAGGAGATTCTGGCACAGTCCAGCGGCGAGGTGCTCAAACCCGAAACGATCAACTACCGTACCTATAAACCCGAACGCGACGGACTGTTTTGCGAACGCATTTTCGGTCCCGTGAAGGATTATGAGTGCCACTGCGGAAAGTACAAGCGGATCCGTTACAAGGGGATCGTGTGCGACCGTTGCGGTGTCGAGGTGACGGAGAAAAAGGTGCGTCGCGAACGAATGGGACACATCTCCCTCGTCGTGCCGGTGGTGCACATCTGGTACTTCCGCTCGCTGCCGTCCAAGATCGGTTACCTGTTGGGTATCCCGACCAAAAAACTGGAGGCGATCGTCTATTACGAACGCTATGTGGTGATCAATGCCGGTGCTGCCAAAGAGTCCGGCGTGGAGCGCCTGCAGACCCTCTCCGAAAAGGAGTATCTCGATATTCTGGCCACCCTCCCCAAGGAGAACCAACAGTTGCCGGATGACGATCCGAATAAGTTCATCGCCCAGATGGGTGCCGAAGCGGTATACACGCTGCTGCAACAGGTGGAGCTGGATAAAATGTCGTACGCATTGCGTCACAAAGCAAGTATCGAGACTTCGCAACAGCGTAAAAGCGAGGCGCTGAAATGCCTCAACGTGATCGAAATGTTCCGTGCGTCGGAGGGTAAGAACAAACCCGAATGGATGGTGCTGAAGACACTGCCCGTGATCCCACCCGAACTGCGTCCGTTGGTGCCCTTGGATGGCGGACGTTTTGCCACGTCGGACCTGAACGACCTCTATCGCCGCGTCATCATTCGCAACAACCGCTTGAAACGCCTCATCGAGATCAAGGCTCCCGAGGTCATTCTGCGTAACGAGAAACGTATGTTGCAGGAGGCTGTCGATTCGCTCTTCGATAACTCGCGCAAGAGCAACGCGGTGAAGAACGAAAGCAACCGGGCTCTGAAATCCCTCTCCGACTCGTTGAAAGGTAAACAGGGACGTTTCCGTCAGAATCTGTTGGGTAAGCGTGTCGACTATTCGGCGCGTTCGGTGATCGTCGTCGGTCCGGAGTTGAAGATGCACGAGATGGGTATCCCCAAAGATATGGCGGCGGAACTCTACAAGCCGTTCGTGATCCGTAAGTTGATCGAGCGTGGCATCGTGAAGACGGTGAAATCCGCCAAAAAGATCATCGACCGCAAGGATCCTGTGATCTGGGGCATCTTGGAGAACGTCATCAAGGGACACCCCGTGCTGATGAACCGTGCCCCGACGCTGCACCGATTGGGTATTCAGGCGTTCCAACCGAAATTGATCGAGGGTAAAGCAATTCAGTTGCACCCGCTGTCGTGTACGGCCTTCAACGCCGACTTCGACGGTGACCAGATGGCGGTGCACTTGCCGTTGGGCAATGCCGCGATCTTGGAGGCACAGCTGCTCATGTTGGGTTCGCACAACGTCTTGAACCCTGCCAACGGAGCGCCGATCACCGTACCGTCACAGGACATGGTGTTGGGTCTCTACTACATCACCAAACCCCGCAAGGGTGCCAAGGGTGAAGGGCTGACGTTCTACGGTCCCGAGGAGGCGATCATCGCCTATAACGAGGGACGTGCCGCGTTGCATGCCGAGGTGAAATGTATGGTCGACGATATGGACGAGACGGGGAAACCGGTGCGTAAACTCATCGAGACCACCATCGGACGTATCCTGTTCAACCAGGTGGTGCCTGCCGAGGTGGGGTACATCAATGAAGTGTTGACGAAGCGTTCGTTGCGTGACATCATCGCTGTCGTGTTGAAGAAAGCCGGTATGGATAAAGTGGCGGCGTTCCTCGACGATATCAAGGAGATGGGTTATCAGATGGCCTTCAAGGGCGGTCTGTCGTTTAACCTCGATGCCGTGATCATCCCCGACACGAAGGGTGAGTTGGTGCAGGAGGGTTATCGCCGTTCGGATGACGTGATCGAGTCCTATAACATGGGCCTGATCACCAACAACGAGCGTTACAACCAGATCATCGACATCTGGACCAATATCAACACCAAGTTGACCAAAACTGTGATCGATACGTTGATCCAGGATAACGATGGTTTCAACCCCGTCTACATGATGCTCGATTCCGGTGCCCGTGGCTCGAAGGAGCAGATCCGTCAGCTCTCCGGTATGCGCGGACTGATGGCGAAACCGCAGAAGTCGGGCGTCGAGGGTGGTCAGCAGGTCATTGAGAACCCGATCTTGTCGAACTTTAAGGAGGGACTGTCGGTGTTGGAGTACTTCATCTCGACCCACGGTGCGCGTAAAGGTTTGGCCGATACGGCATTGAAGACGGCCGATGCGGGTTACCTGACGCGTCGATTGGTCGATGTGGCGAACGACGTGATCATCAACGAGGAGGATTGCGGCACGTTGCGCGGACTTACGGCGACGGCCATCAAACGTAACGATGATGTGGTGCAGACGCTGTACGACCGTATTCTGGGACGTGTGGCGGTGAATGACGTGGTGCATCCGCTGACGGGTAAAGTAATGTGTAAAGCCGGTGAGGAGATCACCGAAGACATAGCGGACAAGATCGAGAAATCGCCGTTGGAGTCGGTCGAGATCCGTTCGGTGTTGACGTGCGAATCGCGTCACGGTGTGTGTGCGAAGTGTTACGGGCGCAACCTCGCCACGGCACGCATGGTGCAGAAGGGTGAGGTCGTGGGTGTCATCGCGGCACAGTCGATCGGTGAGCCCGGTACACAGTTGACCCTCCGTACGTTCCACGTCGGTGGTGTAGCTGCCGGTACGACCGTGGAGGCCAATGTGGTGTCGCGTTACGACGGTGAGTTGCAGATCGACGAGTTGCGTACCGTGAAGGGCAAAAACGCCGCAGGTGAAGCGATCGAGATCGTGATCTCGCGTCAGTCCGAGATGCACATCATCGACCCCAAAACAGAGATCGTACTCTACTCGCACGCATTGCCATACGGTTCGACACTCTACATGAAGGGTGGCCAAAAGGTGAAAAAGGGCGACATGATCTGCGAATGGGATCCGTACAATGCCGTGATTATCTCCGAATACGAGGGACGTGCGGTGTACGACAGTGTGGTCGAGGGTGTGACGTATCGCGATGAGCGCGACGAGCAGACCGGCCTCTCCGAAAAGGTGATCATCGAGTCGAAAGACCGTACCAAGAACCCCGTCATCAAGGTGATGGATAAGGATGGTGTCGAGGTGAAGCAGTACAACCTCCCCGTGTCGGCACACGTCGTGGTGAAGAACAACGCCAAGATCAAAGCCGGTGATATCCTTATCAAGATCCCGCGTGCGGTGGGCAAGACGGGTGGTGACATCACGGGAGGTCTGCCGCGTGTGACGGAGTTGTTCGAGGCACGTAACCCATCGAATCCGGCAGTCGTGTCGGAGATCGACGGCGAGGTGACATTCGGCAAGATCAAGCGCGGTAACCGTGAAATTATCGTGACGTCGAAACAGGGTGACGTGCGCCACTATCTGGTGCCGTTGACGCGTCAGATCGTCGTGCAGGAGAATGATTTCGTGAAGGCAGGAGGTCCGTTGTCCGACGGTGCCATTACGCCGAGCGACATCCTTAATATTTTGGGCCTGACGAAGGTGCAGGAGTACATCGTCAACGAGGTGCAGGAGGTGTACCGCATGCAGGGTGTGAAGATTAACGATAAGCATTTTGAGGTGATCGTGCGCCAGATGATGAGCAAGGTGCGGATCGAGGATCCGGGCGACACGCGTTTCTTCGAGGATCAGGTGGTCGACAAGTGGGAGTTCATGGATGTGAATGACGAGTTGTACGACAAGGTCGTGGTGACCGAAGCCGGTGACTCGACGGTCTTCCAACAGGGACAGATCGTGTCGATGCGCAAGTTGCGTGACGAAAATTCGAGCCTCAAGCGTCGCGATATGAAACCCGTGGAGGTACGTGACATTGTGCCGGCCACGTCGACACAGGTGTTGCAGGGTATCACCCGTGCTGCGTTGCAGACGTCGAGCTTCATCTCGGCCGCATCGTTCCAGGAGACGACCAAGGTGTTGAACGAAGCTGCGATCCAGGGTAAGGTCGATCCACTGGTGAACCTCAAAGAGAACGTGATTTGCGGACACCTGATTCCCGGTGGTACGGGTATGCGTAATTACGACAACCTGGTGGTGGGCTCCAAAGTCGAGTTGGCGGAACTGGGTGCCGAGGCTAACTAAGGGGCCGAGGGGGCAGCTGAGGGAGCAGACCGACCAAGGGGCGACTGAAGGGGCGAGAGACTGACTTGACGAGGGGGATAACTAAAAATGGTGAGTATGAAAAAGTTGATTTTTGCAATGGTGTTTATGGCCGGATTGGCAGCAACATCATGTTTCAACACCCGCATCATGGTGGGTGAGGTGCAACGCAGAGAGCCCATGGTGGAGGTGAACAAGGAGTGGAACCACGGTTTCATCTACGGGCTCGTGCCGGGTGGCAACGCAACGATGGCTGCTGCTGAGTACGTGAACGGAGCACCGAACTATGTGGTGAAGACGAATCAGAGTTTCCTGAATATGCTCGTTTCGGGTGTCACGTTCGGAATCTACACGCCTACGCAGACGAAGTACTACCTGCCGTTGCGTGACTACTCAGGACCTACACTCCATATTCAAGCCTCTGTCCCGGTTTATCCGCCGGTAGAATAAAGAGAAAGCCCCACACAAGTGGGGCTTTCTTTGTAAAATCACCAAAATATTCTATCTTCGCACCCGGAGAGATGGCAGAGTGGTCGATTGCGGCGGTCTTGAAAACCGTTGACTGTCAAAGGTCCGGGGGTTCGAATCCCTCTCTCTCCGCCGAGTGAAGACGCAATATCAAGTAAAACCCTGAATCTGAGTAAGATTCAGGGTTTTGCATTTTCCGGTAGGGCGCAAAAAAGGGTGTTTTTACGTACTTTGAACCTGCAAAATCGGTAACACTTCAGAGCAAGTGAAATGTGTTACCGATTTGAGATTAACGGGTTTTTATTCAGCGTTTTACGCCATTTTGCGTAGCGCGATTTCCCTTCGCAATTCATACTTTTGAACCATTAATTTAAAGTTTAAAAAGTATGGAAAGAGTAACCTTCAAAATCCTGTTTTTCGTGCAGAAAACGCGGGTCGC
>QMCD01002035.1_pt1 | contig 14332 bp, 12 predicted proteins | sample 1821841 | NCBI WGS metagenome assembly QMCD01 (sample SAMN01991225, study PRJNA193472) | Termite gut metagenome, whole genome shotgun sequencing project. | isolation source: worker | host: Macrotermes natalensis | reverse complement strand
TTTTCATCAGCATTTGAAAATGGAGCGTCCATAACTAGTGGGTATGGCTCCGAAGATAGATCGAGCTCAGATTCGCCAGCATTGCTAACAATCCGCTCACTGCCGAGCAGGTGATAATGTTTGTCATGAAAAAAGACTGGCAATATGCTGAACCCGTGCTACGTAATAGAGTTGGTTCCCAGCACCAGCTCATAAAGCATAGTGAAAAGTACTCAGTGCTAGAAAGGGGGAGCCATGTTTGATACGGATGTCAGGATTACTGGGAAACATGCAACCAAGCTGAAGTACTTAGTCGATGAGGCCAAGATTTACAAAAGACATATTGACGTATATTTAAATGGAGCGGTTTTCGGTCTGCTTTATAACCAGAGAGCGCAAAAAGACAATTCTCAGGATACCGCAAATATTCTTGCTGCTGTGTTCAATAATTGCCGAGAAGATTGTGTCTTTGTTTATCGCCTTATAATGCTTTTAGATAACAGCAATCCGCTCACTGCCGAGCAGCGAATAGATCGTGCTTTTCGTTATGACTCTGATCCTAATTATGCTGATGAGTTAAAGGGTAACATGGAATTATTTAGCTCATATGTTTTGGGCGGAATTGAAGTGCTATTCGAAAAGTTGACGGATGATTGTGTGAATGAAGAAGATTACGCAGTTAGAGTTTATGAAGAAATGCGTGATTACCTTGAAGAGATTAATGGCATCTCATATGAAGAGAAACTCGATGAGCTGATGAGGGATATTTAGCAGCTCATGAACACTTTCATTTCTCTCATCGGTTCTACTCATTTGAGAGCAGTATCCTTGAATCAGATTTTAGCCCATTTTTGCAAACTGGGCATCCGAATGAAGTCAAGTTCACGCACAAGTAGGCTTATTTTATGAACGAAAGTGTGTGCACGTGTGCCGATGAACAGAGATTCCCTGAAAACCACATGAACCCTCTGGAGCCCAATCTCACCATTCTTGGATCTATCGAAGAAGCATCCGATGATGACAAGCTGGTTAGCAGTGATACTGCGGCGGACATACAAAATGAAAGTCCAGTATTGTCTTTTGGGTTTGCTGGGCTACTTCCATGGCTGGATTCAGCATGGCCCCCCGAATCTTCTTTTAAGAGTATTCGGGAAAGCCTTGAAGAATCATTGCAAGATACAGATGATCTTAATGAGATTCAAACAGCATATCAAGATCGTCTGTCAACACTTGAAGATACACAGGTGTGGTTCTCTTCAGGCTTGGCTAACATGTCAATTGAATCCGCTGGACAAGTATTTTTCTACAACCTCAGACACACAAGCGAACCAACGCCTCTAATTTTATCAAACAACAATTCCAAGAACTTTATTTACAGCCTTTTGCCGCAAGAGAAAATACTAAGTGAGGATGAACGAGATGCCTTAGAGCTAATCAACGGGTGTGCGCTTTTGTTCTCGAAGCAAGAGAACGAGTTTGAGATTCCTACTGGAGAGGTTGTTTTTTACTATGCCATAGATATCTGTGGCTCCCTGAGCGAGCGTTCGGAAGTTGCCTTTTTCGTGTCTTCAGCGATATTAAAATGTAAAAAAACTTACTCAGTCATACTATTTCGTCACTCAAGCAGTTTTTTGCTGGCATTTGCATGTTCTGTGAAGGAAGAGGCCAGAATAGTTTTCTCAAATTGGATCAGCCCTTTTGATATTGATGAAGGTCAAATAAGTAGGATGATGGCCGACATTTGCTCATCAGTATCTGCAAAACGCTTCTATGATGATCTCGTTTACTATGCAGCAAGGGATTACTATACACACTCTGAAACGAACATATATTTACGCTATGAAATAGTTCCTTCTTCTTATGGCTCATATCCTTATTCTGGATATGGCTCATGTTCCGACAACCATTTCTTTTCATGGGAAGATTATATTGAGATAGTTGAAACAGTTCAGGGCGAACAACAAGCGAAATATGGAACCGATTACATTTATTGGGACTATTGCCAAATCGACCAAAATGGCAACGAGTATCAAATTGACTTTGATTTGCTAGAGATTGATATGGATATCCACGCTGATGATAATTTACTTGAAGAGGGTGACGACTCTGATTTTTTCGACGAGACTTTGCAAGTTTGCTCAGCGCCCTCAGAAGCTTATGACGATCCTATCGCTCTTTTAGATTGGATCTCAACACACGAGATGGAACCACGACCTCAGCCCAATGATAAAAAAGCCACTTCGCATCTGCATGGCTCAAATACAGGCCAAGGCAAAAGTTCTGTGCTGGAGCACCCACAACTCCGCAGCTCAAACACGTATCACGTAATCGAAAATGCAGATGCGCAACATGCACTAGCCACGCTGGTAGGAATTTTAATAGAAGCAAAAATCGATTTCGTGGATACTCGTCAAAGCGACGGGACAATCTGGTTGATTGGAGGAAAAGAGTTAGCTGGCATTGCTGATATTCTTGCAGGCATCGGCTACGAGTTTGTATATAGTGCCAGCCGCAAGGATGGGTATCCAGGGTGGTATTTGAAGTAGCACCATTTCATCCAGCTTTATTGATTATTTCAAGTGCCTCATTGAGTATCTCGAAATCTTGATCCGTGGAAAGGCAGCTAACGCTGAATCGCACGGAACCCGTTGGGCTTGTCCCCAAAAACTCATGAGCATAGGGCGAGCAGTGTAGGCCCGTTCTTACAGCAACGGCATTTTGACTGAGTATTCCACCCATTTCATCGGGGCAGTAATAATTGAATAAGGTAGATACAACACCGATGCGTTCAACAGTATCCACGTCGGCTATGATCTTAACATTCGAAAAAGAGTGGAGTAGATCTAGAAGTCGCCGAGCTCTCTTTCGCTCCTCGTTGCACACCCAATCTAAACCATTGTTGGAAATCCAGGTCAAAGATGCATTTAGCCCAGCTAAGGCATAGATGTTCGGGCTTCCCACCTCCATTCTTTCCCTCAGCGTCTCAGCGGGTTCTTGTCGTATTGAGTCCACCCCGGTTCCTCCGTGAAATACTGGCTCCAGCATTGCGGTTTTTTTGCAAATAAAACCACCGATTCCAAATGGAGCGAGCAAGCTTTTGTGACCTGCGAAAACAGCATAGTCAATATCGTCCGAAGACAGCTTTAGGTTGAGCAGACCAGTCGTTTGACTCATGTCCAGGACGGTTATCGCTCCATGACTCTTAGCAAGGGAGAATAACGAGTCAACCGGAAGTATCACTCCGCAAACATTACTCGCGTGAGTTGCCACCACAACGCTTGGGGCATTTTCAGAAAATGCCTTAACGGTTTCTTCGACGTTAAGCAAAAGTGTCTTTGAATCAAACGGGAGTATCTCGATTCTCACACCATTCATTTTCGCTATAGCATGAACGACCCTTGTGACCGAATTGTGCTCAAAGGGAGAGAGGTATATTGTCATCTCAGGCTTCAAAGACAAACCGAATAGAATTTTATTGATGGCTTCAGTTGCCGACGAAGTGAAAATCACCTGTTTATTTTCGCATCTATACAGCGAAAGTAACGAAGCCCTAGTCTCTTCAATCAGCGCGTTTGCCTTGGATGCTATCTGGTATTGACCTCGCCCAGCATTTGCGCCTGCTGTCCTATAGAAATCATCAGCGTACGCGTAGACACACTCTGGTTTTGGAAAGGAAGTAGCCGCATTGTCGAAATAAGCAAGCTTTCCAGCAGCCATCAGCACATTCTCCTTAATATATCGAAAAGCACCTGTCTTTTTTCCGATTCCTCAATAGATTGCCCCATTTCGTCAATGGCGTTCTCAATTTCGTTCTTTAGCAATTTTGCACGTGGCGAGTATGCTGCCGTTTGGAAGAGCCTTTTTTCTAGCTCTCCTTCGGTGTTAATAAATGCAATTTGTTGGCTAGCCTCAACCTCTATGTTGACATCACCATAGAGGAATTTCTCTGCACTCGTTATTACGTTGTTAATCTCACTTATGAACACTTCAATTGTTCTTTCGTCCCAGTCCTCAATACGAAGCCCCGTTACCGCCTTGAACAGACGTTTCAGCGATATTTCTTCATCATTGGTAAAAGCCTGCAATGCAACAATCGTTCTATTTGCCGACCCAGGGAGAACATATCCTCGTAGACCATCATTCAAGCCTTCACACCACTCAGCGATAATCGATGTCAAAGATGAATCGGGGTGTGCCTTTGGACCAAAAAGACTTCTCAGGTCGTCAGTTAGTCTTTCTGTGATAGCTGCGACATAGCTATCAAAAAAAATCTTCGCTTCCGTCACTCTTGAAAGCAAGCCAGTATTGACTTCTTTGCACGCAAACAAATCTGGCAGATTGTCAAAAAGAAAACCTCTCGGGTTTACATCGGATCGCTTCAAAGCCCTAAGAAAATCTACATAAGCCTTATTTATAGGTTCGTAATTGTCCGATATAGATGATCCTCCATAAATTCTTGTGGCGGTTTTAGCAAAGCGCGGAAGCGCGAGATACCATCGATACATCGCATCAGCTGCTTGAGTAAAGTCACCTGCGCTAGCATTGCTTTGTGAGTGTGTAGAGAATGCTGAAAGCACACCATGCACGAATTTCGCCCGCTCCTGTGTCCACTCTACAGGTTTGATCGTAAACTTATCCGGTGCCGAGTCAATCTCGTTTAGAACTCCAGCTGTAAGCCGCTGCTCCTCTTCCCCTTTCATTAGAAGAAGATTATTCCAGTCCTCTCTAAGTACAAGTCCTAAAAACAGTATGACAAGACCTCTTTTGAGACCTATTTGTTTTTCAGAGGTTGTGAGAGATTCGTAGAGGTCATTAAGCGCACTGCCTTCTTTTCCAGAGTAGACGAACTCACGTATCACAGAAAACAGATAGCCGTAATTGTCTCCATCAGGATTGAAGTTTATTCTAGGTGAACTCTTTATGTCTTCGATAATCCCAGTTACAGCAAAAACACTCCGCATGATAGAGCACTCTTGTCCGTTTCCCTGAAGGCCAAGGTTCGCTTCAAGCTGCGGGCGACAGAGGCCGTTCAAAATTTTTGTTCTACTATGAACAGCTGCCGGCGATAGCTCGTTTTTGTTAATGGCCTCATTGTTTATTAAGGGTGTTTTTGGGTAGGCGTCGTCGCATATTTGAGATAAGAGTGCTGATAGCTTTGCTTTTCTGTTAATGGTTCTTTTAACTCCACCCTGAAAGAAATGCGCCATTTTTAACTCTGGCTGAAAGAACTCCGAATTAAAGCTGGCGATAACTTCGGAATAGTCTTCAAGCATGACATCGTATTCGTCTGCAAGTAGTGCGTCTTCTCTGACATCTTCGCCCAGACAGTGAGCTGCGTAATACTTTAATACTATCTCGTTTATGTCTTTATACTTCTTTGGGAGGATAAAGACTATTTCAGGATATTTTCCTGAAAGCTCTTCTATCGATTTTTCGATATCCTTCAGATCGTCTTTGTCATAGGGTAATATGGCAAGAAGATGCCCATCGGCATTGTCATTTCTGGTGAGCCCGTTTTCAACGATATTCCAGTAATTATCCCCGCTTATGTATTTACACTGAAAGTATCTGACAATTTCATTTTCATCATTGTGTCTTGACGGATACATAGCTTTTCCTGAGGCAATCCCGTTTAAAACATCTTCAACGGAAAATTTGCCCCTCTCGCGTTCAAGGAATCTTTTAATCTCTTCTTCAATGTCAACTCCTGAAGATTCTTTCAGTTTGAGGTACCCATTGCTTTTTCGGAGATAGATAACAGCGTCTTTTGTAATCAGTGACTCTATTGATGCATTAACTTCATGAGTGGATAGATCGCCTGATGAAAAAATTCCTATAATCTGCTCTTTGGTAGGCGCAAGGCATTCAAATTGAGATGCTGCATAGATAAGCATAAGTGTTTTGATGATCTTTGCCTCTAAGTGACTATGATCTACTCGTAGCAGTATTCTTGCCGTCAGCTCATACAGCCCATGAATCTCGCTGGTATAGGGTTCTTTGCGAAAAAGAGGCTCAAAATAGTCGTAAAGATTGTCAGGTGTTACAAATGCGAGTGCATTTTCGTTCAGAGCTGAATATGCTTCAATCAAAGAGTTCTTTTCGTTTGAGACCAAGTACGTAAAAAGAGTTCTTTCGTTTTGAGCAACCCGTTCAGAAATACGTGGTAACAGAAATGTTGTAACGGGATGCAAGGGGTAGCAACCTCTAATTACAGTACTCGAACTGGTGCTGTCTATAAGGTTGTTTGCGACAGACCTATCTTCGAGAAGGCTGAGTGCCGACTCGTGCCGACTCACATAATCAGCCCATTTGTCTGCATCCTTTATAATGGAGGACTCAATTAACTCATACGACTGCGTAAAGCCATTACGTATTTCTATATGCTCAAAACGCCCAGAAACGCCCCTCCATCCATCCAAACGTTCCTTGGGGAGTTTGCCATCGATATAGTTTGCGATATCCTTGTGGCATATTAGGAGCAGATGGATTTGATGGTTCGCGCTCCTATTGCATTTTTCGGCAAAGTCCTGCAATAGCTTTACGTCACTTAGCGTGGCATCCTGAATGTTTGTTTCAAGATACTTGCTGAATTCATCGTAGACAACATATATGCCATCGTAACCATGATTCCTAAGGTGTGAAACGGTTTTATCGAAAGTGCTTACCACATCTAATCCCATAAAACTGTTGAAGGTGCCCCCCGACGTGAGAGCCGGGTAGAGCTCCAAAAACTCTTCATAGATGTCGATATCGAAGCTGTTAAGTGCAGCAACAAACTCATCTGCATTTACGCTAATGGAGTTGGAAAATTTCGTGTACGTTTCGGGGTATTCAGTTTTCCATATTTCGATTGCTGATAACGCGCCCTGGATGTTTGTGTCTGGCATCAATTCCTCAAGACCCTCTACCCTAAGAGCAGATTGAAGAGCTTGAAGAAAGGACTGAGCAAGGCTTGGTGTGTTTCCCGTGATCACAACAGGCAGTAGCCGTCTTCCATCACTCAAGTATTCTTTCGCATATTTAGCAAATTTGGGAGAATTATTCTGAATGTCTGAAAAAAACTTTTGAAACAGGGAAGGGTTCTTTTTTGACAGAAGAGATAGTGCCATAAGAATGATGTGGGATTTCCCTCGTCCATAGGCTCCAACTAACACCTTGGCCCTGCTGTTCGCATCTGGGGCCGTAGCCATAAAAATGCTTTCGATGAGCTTGCAGGCGGAAACCGTCGGGATAAATGAGCGAATCTTGTCTTCATCATACAAATCGTACGCGACATTAACCGAGGAGTGAAACTTCTTGTTTGTTGATATCATCTTTTTTGCCATGGATGCCTCAGCTTATCGACTTGTAGTAGAGGCCAACACATCCTGCAAAGCAGGGTACGTCATTCAGCCTGATCACATCAAGACCGGCCGTACGAATTATTTTAAGATGACCCAATCTCTCAAGGTCTGAAAGCAAAGACGACAATGCGATCGTGTCAAGATTGAAAATCTTTCCGACAGAATTCACTTCGTTCAATATCTTACCGATTTGGATTTCTTTTTCTCCGTTTGAGAAATCCGCAATTGCAGCTAAAGCAACAAGTGGTGGCAACGCTGTTTTACCAACACTCTTTTTTCTATAAAGACTCGTTTTCCTGTTTTCAATTTCTATAAAACCTAAGTCACCAAAGGGGCTGTCAATGTTGTTTTCTGGAGAAACACGCGTTGCTCTTCGCTTTTCTCTAGGAACATATGTATCGATAATGCAGTTAAAATCATCTTCCAAAGATCGTTTGGCAACCGCCTCAGCATCGCTCATTCGGATATAGTTTTCAAGAGAAGTCACGAAGTCGTCCCGAGAAAAGCTCCGCAAGGGGAATACGTTATAGAAATAGTGCCACGCTGTCGCATAGTCTGCATTTGAGCAGAGCTTATAGTGCAGTAAGCAAAGAGTGCCCGTTTCTTCAATGTATGGGTCATTCTTATTGATTATGCTGCCCAGCTCGGTTAACGCCTGGCTCTTTTTGCCCGTTGGAGGCTCTTCGGTTAGTCCAACCGCTTGAAGCCAAAATCGAAGCGACTTAACCATATTGGCACCCAAACCAAGCGAGTCCATTGGATTTATCTTGTCTACACCGTCCGCTGAATACCCCATAAACACATTGGGGTTTGACCGGACACTTCTTATCCCTTTGCTAAGCCAGCCTTTTCTTATAAAGAATGTATCGTGAGCTCTGAATTTCAATTCGCTTCCTTCGTTCTAAGATATTTACGCATCAAGCAACCACCCTCAAGATATTTATCTGTCACACACTGACGGCAGTGCCTGCATTTATTGGCATCAATTAAATACTCTCCACCAACTATCGAAATAGCACTGTATTTACAAAGAGCTTCACATTTCAAGCACTGCCTACAAGCGTTGTACTTCGTAATCTGATACTTAGCCATACGAAATATATCCGCAGTCTTCGAAGAGTCGAGAGCTTTGATTTTTATCGCGTGCTCATAACCATCTTGGTGAAATGGCTGGATTGACAGCATGGGCATGTTACTCGATACATCGACTATTACTGTCTCCCCGACTAAAGTTCGACCAAGTTCAGGAGCCAATTTACCGATTGGACTAAAATAGCTTTCAAGTTCTTTTGAATAAGGCTTTGACAGAGATAACACTATGGCCTGATCTTCCGTTGCGCAAGTGCTGTATTTCAGCTTTACTGATTTCGCTGCCTCTAGTCCGTTGCCTCCTTGTCTTGCCTTCCATTTACCTGTATCTACATACACATCTGGATCGGGTTTCCCTATTCTTGTAGCAAACTTAACAAGGAACTCTCGCCATTCCTTGCTTTGTGTGGGCATGTATACAGAAGACAAAAACTGGGCTCTTGGATTATTGTTTGGACAACACCAACATCCGACACGATCGTATCCAAGCATATATGCTTCATTGAAATCTAGGTCTCTTGAAAAAATATAAAGCCAAACTTCGATATCCTTCCAATAAAATATCGGAGAAGCGACCTTTTGCTTTTGTATTTTTACTGATTCGGCAGCGTCTTCAACGCGATTGTACTTGCCACGACTTACGGACTCGCACTTTCTGATACCGTAGAACGTAAGGATGCTCTGATTTCTGTAAAGACCGTTAAACACCCTAGAAATAGGTCCCGTCTTAAACATTGAGCAACACCATCGCATCATGCGAGCAGGAGGGCCTATATCTTCAGCTACATCATAGAAATTCTGCTCATTGTTAATCGCTGTTTTGAAAATTGATGTCGGATTGCTGTTGCGATATCGCAACACATAATCAATGGTGCTCGGAAACTCAAGTGTAGTATTTCCAAAAACGTGCACAAGCGAAGGATTCCCGAGAGCTCGTATTGTGAGGTCGGCTACTACGGTTGAATCCTTGCCGCCTGAAAATGATATAACTATATTCTCTTCGGGATAATCATACGCTTGTACTTGAATGAATTCCATCGCTTCGTTTGTTATTTGACTGTACCTCGCTTTATTAGCCTTGACGAATCTTGAGACGGAATCCCTAAAGACCTTATCAGAGTTTTTCTGTTTATGCAGCTCAAGACTACATATTATCTCCTCAGTATCTGCTTCCTCGAACTTCGATATCGTTATCGGCTTCGATTTTCCGTCAATGTAGTACCTGTTATCACATGCCCATACTGTTTTGTTTATATATTGCAAGGGCTTATTTTGAAGCACTTCAATAAGGAGGCGCTCCTCGGGAAACACAGGGCGCAAATCAGAGCCGAGATACTTAATTTCGCTATTGCACAATGGGCAAATTAACGGAGAACTGGTTTTGGGATTATGTATGATAGGGGTTAGACAATCTGCACACCAAAAAACATCACATGGTATGTCTTCACGTGTTTTTTGACCGCAGAGCTCACATTTCTCCCTATCGGTCTCTTTGTTACAGGCAGAGCACCACACGTTATTATTACTTTCCTATCCGCAGCCTTAGTCCTGCTGGTTGTTGAAACCCAGCAGAATCATTCTATCGCTTATTGATTGGTTTGAGAACGGATAGGTCCTGCGGAGTCTCGAGAACAGCATTTTAGCAACAATGAATCATTGCTAATTATCGAAAGCGCCTATAGCATTTTAGGAACGACTTCAAATCATCTAAATTCTCTGTCTGCGGACGCTCTCGACACCTCAGTCTTATCACTCCCGTTTGCTGTCGTACATTATGAATAAGGAGGCCATCAAGGACTCTTTTAGATGTGATCATTATTTCAGTGACTTTTAAATCTTTGCGTGAGAATCATCGAACATGTAGCCGAATAAAGCAGGAGGTAATTTATGGATTACTCACAGATAGGGCTAGCACGTTTTATGATATATGAGTACCTCAGAAAAAGACGATACACTTTCTGTGATGGCTATATACTGATTGAGAGATTGTCGGTTATTCGTGTAATGCTCCATGTGTTTGCATGTGCTCATATATGAAAGAAAATATCGGTGAACGTGTCTTTCAAAAACACTCCGAACCGTCTACAATGGTTAGCTCTACCGAACATATGTTCGGGCAGACGGGCAATGAGGATTACAGTGTAGGAGTTGCTATGGAGGAGACAGTGGCGTGTCCTGTGTGTGGTAAGAAGATCATGGATATCGATTGGGTGGGCAAATGGGCGATAGAGACAAAGTGCCCCCGGTGCAAACGCCTGATTACCGTAAAACGCTCGCAACTCCAAACAACGAGGAGCAAACGAAAGCCCGGCTCCTGATAGTAAAACCCCTCACTTTTTCCTGATGTGCACATAGCACGTCAGCTACCGAGCAACGGGTCCGCACGATAATGTGACGAGACACCAAATGGCCGGAGTGAAGCAAAGACGCTTCGCTTCGGCCTTTTTACTCTACGCGTCTTTTCTTCGCTTCGACGGGAAGGCGCGTTTTGTTTTTCCTGCTACAGGCAACCAAAACCCCTTGCACTATCCACACCTTACGCATCGCTAAGGCGCAGGCAAGAGCGCCGCCTCTCCCTTCTGTTTCGAAGTTTCAAAAAACAACGGACAGAAAGGGACAGATATGTCTTATTGGAAGTTGCACTACGGGCTGAAAATCCAGCGCAAGAACAACCGTACTCTCTACATAGTCACCGTCTTGTCTCAAAAAGGAAGAACCCGTGATGTTGCGGTGACCAAAGATGTTTACGAGACCATCAAGGAATTCAAAAATCAGGACAAGCATTTCAAAAACCAAGACGAGCGACACAAAGAATACCTATCACTTTCCGAAGAAGAGATCGCAGGTCGCGGTGGGGCATTTGCACCCTCTGCCGAAGATGTGGCTTTGCACAGGATGCTCATCGAGGAGCTAAAAGACGCATTCCTGCAATTGCCACCCGTGCAGGCCAGACGCTACCTGCTCGTTCACGCACTGGGTCTTTCCTATGCGGAGGTGGCGCTTAAAGAAGGTTGCTCGAAAAGTGCCGTGAAGCACTCACTTGTGCTTGCCAAGAAGAATCTTCAAACAATTTTTCAAAACAGACTGCCCGAAACCCCCTCTGAGTGAGGAAAGGGATAGAGAGGGCATTTTCCTCTCGGGCTCTTTGAAAACAGAATAGTTCAGTCATCAAGTACGTTCCCGCCACAGGAGANCATGCAAGGTTGACCTCGCGACGACGCTGTCAAAGCCACCAGGCAGAACAGCAGAGCGAAAAGGCTTCCTCATAACCCGGGTTGCTCCCGGTAGGTGTAGACCAGCGGCGGGGATGATGATACTCACGCAGATCGGTAGCAGGAGCGTTGAAGCCGGGCATAAGGCCGGTGAGCCGTCGCTAGCAGCCGTTGCGTCTCGGTAGAAGCCGAGGGGCTAAAACCCCGTGGAGCCGTAAAGCAGACGGCCGCTTGATGATCCCCCGTCTTGGGATGTCGTGGACAAATGAAGGCAAAGCAATAAAAACCAACGAACACGGCGAGGCGGCACAGCTCCTGTCAAAGCAGGAATTCTCGTGCCACCTCACCTTACATATCCGAGAGAGGAATCCCATGACAAAACAGACCAAACGAGGTGACGTATTCATCGCCGATCTCGACCCTACAACAGGAAGTGAGCAGGGTGGAAGTCGTCCTGTGCTTATCGTACAGGCAGACCGGGGAACCAAAAATGCTCCCACAGCCATAGTATTGCCGATAACATCGCAAAGCAAACCCGCTCTTCCTACTCATACGCCTCTTGGTGGCACGGGAGGCCTGAGCGATAACTCAATCGCCTTGGCTGAGCAAATACGAACCCTTGATAAATCGCGTTTGGCTCATCGCATCGGCTCGATAGGTTGCTCACGCATGGCAGAAGTGGACGCGGCCATCAAATGCGCCCTTGGGCTTACAAATGATGCCCTATTGGCTTCTCGCAACATCAAGACACTGTGCCACCGCTGTAAGCAAGACTACGAGGACGCAGGTTACACGGTGCGCCACGTTGGCGGTAGGAGTGCTCTGAAAAATACTTGCGATTACTGTAACACCGGCATAGGTTTTGACTATGAGGTAGAAGGAGGCAGACAGTGATTAACATTCCCAGCAAATTGAAGCAAACAGCTCCTCCGTCCAAAGCTTTTCCCATGCGTCACGGACTGCACGAGGTGCTTTTCTCAAGCTACCCCGAAGTGCTCGGTGTTGAGGCGGTCGCAGACATCCTCAATATTCACCCCAATTCCGTGCGAGCACTCATCAAGCAGCACCAGATACCGGCCAAGAAAGTAGGTATGAAATGGGCGGTGCTTCGTGAGGACTTGAAGATATGGATGCTTGACCCGTCCAACTGAAAGCGCTTGTCAAGTGCGCGAATCGCATCAGTAGATGTGCGAATTCACACCTTTGCAGCGGGCGGATAAATCCAAGAATCTAGTAACGGAATTATCAATCGCTTACAGGAGGTGGACACATATATGAAAGTAACCAGTCAAGGAAGTATCGAGAAGCGAGGCAAGAACTCATATCGGGTCCGCTTCTGTTTGGGAACCGACCCGATAAGCGGAAAATACCGCTACAGCCCGTGGCGCAGCGTAAAGGGAACCAAGACCGATGCGGTAAGGGAAGCGGAAAGCTATAGGCGCGAGCTCGAATGCGGGCTCAGGGTGGATTTGCAGGACATGACCTTCGGGCAGTTCGCAGCGCTGTTCCATCAAGATCGGATAAACACCGGCATCGTGGAAGAGGCGACACTTTCTGCCGAACGGATCATCATCAACGCGCTCAATCAATACTTGGGAGACGTTGCGCTGGTGGATATAGATGTGTTGCTGATAAAAGATGTAATGGCGCGGATGGTGTCGGTTGACGGTAAAAGCATCAGCCGGATGCATGATATAGTGATGAAGCTCAAACAGATCATGCGAGAAGCGGTTGTCGCCGACATCATCATCCGCGACCCCATGATAAAGATCAAAACCCCCACGAAGAAAAAACCTGTTCGCAAAAGCCTCAAGCAGAGAGAAGCCATCGCGCTCTACACCGTTTTAGCCGCGCTTCCGCTCGACAGGAACACGGTAGCTGTCTATCTCGGTCTGGCTACAGGAATGCGCAGAGGCGAGATACTCGGGCTTTTTTGGGAAGATGTGGATCTGGAGGACAAGACCTTGAATATCGCGTTTGCGATTGATGTGAAGAAGAACAGGAAGGCCCCTAAAAGCGATGCCGGCATCAGGAGGATTTCGATAGACGATGAGACCGTCAGACGCTTGAGAAAATGGCAGAAGATACAGGCTGACATATTACTGGCCAACAACATCACCATAAGCCCCAAAACCCCCGTATGCTCAAATGCCTTTGGAGGTGTGACCGAACCATCGAGGTTCTACAACTGGTTCAAGGACTTTTGCGTCGATAACGGCTTTGGCGAGTGGACTGACTCCGAGGGCAATGTGTTGCCCAAGCGCAGGTTCAACGAACAAGGCTTTCCCGTTGACGAGAACGGCAAGCCCTATTCCCGTTCCAACAGGCCGAAGGCAGTAAAGAAGCACTACCGAGGTTTGAAATTCCATGAGTTACGCCACACGCAAGCCACGCTGCTCATTGCAAATGGGGTGGACATCAAAACGGTACAAAGTCGCCTCGGACACTCCCGTGCATCCATGACGCTCGACTTTTACGCACACGCTCAAGAGAAGCAAGACAGAGCAGCCACTACCTTGTTCAGCAAGCTCCTGAAAAAGGCTTAAAACGCCTCTGAAAAACACCGAATTTCGCCCGATTTCCATACCCATCCATATCCAAAATGGATTTTTCAGACCTAAATCAAAAATAGGGAGCCTAAAACAGGCTCCCTACCAGTAGTTTTGGTGGAGCTAAGGGGGATCGAACCCCTGGCCTCGGCATTGCGAA
>QMCD01004099.1_pt1 | contig 14333 bp, 10 predicted proteins | sample 1821841 | NCBI WGS metagenome assembly QMCD01 (sample SAMN01991225, study PRJNA193472) | Termite gut metagenome, whole genome shotgun sequencing project. | isolation source: worker | host: Macrotermes natalensis | reverse complement strand
TAACCCCTCATCGCCATCTTCGACTGGCGCTCGGAATCACCCCCGCCCCCGAACCGCGCCAGAAAATAGGGTTCGGCCGCCAGCCGCCACATCTGTGTGAACAGCACCATGATCACCGCCAGCTTCGCCGTCGCTCCATACACCCCCAGCTCGCTCATCGCCACCTCGGGCGGCAGCAGCCACTTGATCATCTGCCGGTCTATAAATTCTCCCGCCGTGCCCGCCACGCCGCTTATCAACAACGGCAACGAGTACACCATCACCGTCCTCAACAACCCCCAATCCCACCTCTCCCGAAACTCGAACCGCCCGAACCCCAGCACCACGAACATCGCCGCGCTCGCCCAAAAGTTCGCCACCAACACCCACTCCGCTCCCGAGCCGCCCCTCACGCTATAAAAACATACGCAAAGAACAATATTAATAACCACACTCACCAACCGCAGCAACGCGTACTTCACCCTCTGCCGCTGCTCCCGCAGGCGTGCGAAAGGCAGCGCCGTGGCCACGTCGAAGAACACGATCCCGCACGTCCAGCGCAGGTACTCCGGATGCTCCCCATAGCCCATCGCCGGTGCGATAACCCCCGACAAACCGCCCACTATCACCAAAAACCCAAGCGCCGCCACACACGTCGCCCGCCACAGATTATTGAACAGCACCCTCTTCTCGGCCTCGTCCCGTGCCCGCCCCGCGAACCGGAAGTAGCCGCTCTCGAGCCCCATCGTCAGCACCACCAGCGCGAACGGGATCAACGAATACAAGTCCGTCACCACGCCGTACTCGCCCGTGGTCATCACCCGCGTCAGGTACGGCACCATCAAATAGCTCAGCATCCGGGCCACGATAGTGCTCAGCCCGTAAACGAGGGTATCCCCGGCCAGATTTCTGATAGACGCCATATCGTGCAAAGGTATGAAAATTACGAATCCCGAATTACAAATTCCGATTTTTTGTTATCTTTGCACACTCATTTTGCCGGCGGGGTTGCACCGCTGGCATTAAACAGCGCGGCGGAAATTTTGCGCCGACCGCCGGAGCGAGGTCGAGGACAGTACAGATAGTACGGCCTCGACCGAGGCGCAAGGAGGCGTGAAAGGTGCCGCGTTATCACGCCAAACCCTCAGGGCGTTTTTCTTTGACGCAACCGACTGTCCCGATCTGTTTCCGGCGCTGGCGGCACTGGCCTCGGCGTGCGACGGAACGTCGACCATCGTGGGGACTAAACGATTGATACACAAAGAATCCAACCGTGCCGAGGCGATCCGCACCGAGTTGGGTAAGTTGGGGATCGAGGTCGACCTTTCGGAGGAGAATGTGATGCGGGTGGTCGGTGTCGGGAGTGTTTTATGTCGCGTTACGGGTGTGGCCGGTGCTGTTTACGGTCATGCTGCGAGCCATGATACGGGTGAGGGCACTGTGGACGGAAGGGTGGAATTCTCGGCGCGGCCAACCGCCCCCTTGGGCGGCGCCGCGGACGATCAGATCTCTTTTCGCGATATGGCCGACACCTTAACGCCGGATCCCTCTCCGGAGCCGATCGTTGTCGACAGCCACGGCGATCACCGGATAGCCATGATGTTGGCCGTCGCGGCTCTGCGTGCTTCGGTGCCGGTCACCATCACCGATGCCGAGTGCGTCGCCAAGTCGTACGCCCGCTTTTGGAACGACTTCGAAGCACTGGTTAACGGTTAGCCATTTGCTGTTAACTAAAAGTTTAGTTATTAGAAATTACAACCCGAATATGAAGACGCAATCCCAAACCATGACCCGCTATCGCTGGACGATCTGCGCCATGCTGTTTTTCGCCACCACGATCAACTATCTCGACCGACAGGTGTTGTCGCTCACGTGGAAAGATTTTATCGGCCCCGAATTCGGCTGGACCAACACCCATTACGGTCTGATCACGATGTGTTTTTCGGGCTTCTACGCGCTGTCGATGTTGTTTGCCGGAAGGTTTGTCGATCGGTTGGATACCAAGCGAGGATTCTTGTGGGCGATCGGGGTGTGGAGCGTGGGCGCGTGTCTGCACGCGTTGTGCGGAGCGGCGACCGAAGGCTGGGTTCGCAGCATAGATGTGGGTGCCAGTATCGTGACTGTCAGTGTGATAATGTTCGTGTTCGCGCGGCTGGTGCTGGCGGTGGGCGAGGCGGGCAACTTTCCGGCGGCGATCAAGGCCACGGCGGAGTACTTCCCCAAGAAGGATCGCGGGTTTGCCACGAGTGTGTTCAACGCCGGGGCGCAGATCGGAGCGTTGGTTGCGCCGCTCACCATTCCGTTCATTGCGAAGGCGTGGGGCTGGGAGGCGTCGTTTCTGATCATCGGGGCGTTGGGTTTCGTGTGGATGGGTTTTTGGGTGTTCGTGTATAGGAAGCCGGAGGGGAATCCGGGGGTGAATGCCGCCGAGTTGGCGTATATACTGCAGGACGACGTTGTGGAGCGCGAGGTGGTTGTGGCTGAAAGTGCGGCTGAGACTATTGTTGTGGAGCGCGAGGTTATAGTTGAGGTGGAGCCGCGGATGACTTTCGGGCAGTGTCTGGCCCAGCGCCAAACGTGGTCGTTCGCGGTGGGTAAGTTCCTCACCGACGGCGTGTGGTGGTTCTATCTGTTTTGGGCACCGGCCTATCTGAGCTCGGTGTACGGCATGCCATCGAGCGACCCGCGGGCCCAGATGGCGATATTTGTGTTGTACGCTGTGTCGATGCTGTCGCTGGTTGGGGGTTGGCTGCCCACGTTCTTTATCGACCGGCGGGGTATGAATCCGTACGCGGGGCGTATGAGGGCTATGTTGATCTTTGCGTTCTTTCCGTTGTTGGCGCTGTTGGCGCAGCCGCTGGGACACATTTCGTATTGGGTGCCGGTCGTAATAATCGGCATCGCGGGTGCGGCGCATCAGGCGTGGAGCGCCAACATCTTTTCGACCATCGGCGACATGTTCCCCAAGAGTGCGATCGCCACCGTGACGGGCATCGGCGGCATGGCGGGCGGACTGGGTTCGATGTTGATCAACTACGGCTCGGGGCGGTTGTTCGACCACGCGGAGGCCACGGGGATGTCGCTGTTCGGCTTCACGGGCATCGAGAGCGGCTATATGATCGTGTTTTCGGTGTGCGCGGTTGCGTATCTGGTCGGCTGGGTGATCATGAAGACGCTGGTGCCGAAGTTCCGGCCGGTCGAGGTTTAATATATTCAGACCGTCGCCGGCGGTGGTTTGATGGTGAGGTAATTGATTATTAATACTTTCGGCGCCCCGACCCCCCTTGGGGGCGCCGAACGACTTTCGTAGAAAGTCGAACAATTTTTCAACTTTATGAAGAAAGCAACTATTTGTGTTCAGGGAGGATGGAAGCCCGCGAAGGGCGAGCCGCGACAGGTGCCTGTGTATCAGAGTACGACGTTCAAATACGAGACGAGCGGACAAATGGCCGACCTGTTCGACCTGAAGGCCAGCGGCTATTTTTATACTCGTTTACAAAACCCCACCAACGACGCCGTGGCGGCCAAGATATGTGAACTGGAGGGCGGTGCGGCCGCAATGCTCACGTCGAGCGGCCAGGCGGCGAACCTCTACGCGGTGATCAATCTCTGTTCGGCGGGCGACCATTTCGTGTGTGCCTCGGCGCTCTACGGCGGGACCTACAACCTGTTCGCGGTGACGCTGGCCAAGTTGGGCATCGAGGTGACGTTCGTGGATCAGGACGCCCCCGACGAGGAGATCGGCAAGGCTTTCCGGCCGAACACCAAGGCCCTGTTCGGCGAGTCGATCGCCAATCCCGCCATGAAGGTGCTCGACATCGAGAAGTTCGCGCGTATCGCACACTCGCATGGGGTGCCGCTGATCGTGGACAACACTTTCCCGACTCCGTTGCACTGCTCGCCGTTCGAGTGGGGGGCGGATATTGTGACGCATTCGACGACCAAGTATATGGATGGCCACGGGGCGGCTGTGGGCGGCGCGATCGTTGACAGCGGCAACTTCGACTGGATGGCGCATGGCGATAAATTTGCCGGTTTGACCACGCCCGACGAGTCGTACCACGGGTTGGTGTACGCCGAGGCTTTCGGCAAGGGAGCGTACATCACCAAGGCCACCGCTCAGCTGATGCGTGACATGGGGGCCATTCAGTCGCCGCAGAACGCGTTTCTGGTCAATCTGGGACTCGACACGCTGCACCTGCGTATGGAACGCCACTCGGCCAACGCGCTGGCTGTGGCAAAGTTCCTGGCCTCGCGGCCCGAGGTTGCGTGGGTGCACTATCCAGGGCTGGAGGGGGATAAATATTACGACCTGGCGCGGAAATATATGCCCGGCGGGACGTGCGGGGTGCTGACTTTCGGGCTGAAAGGGGGCAGGGATAGGTCGGTGGAGTTTATCGACGCGCTGAAGCTGGTTAGTATTGTTACGCATGTGGCGGATACGCGCAGCTGTGTGCTCCATCCGGCAAGCCACACCCACCGCCAACTCACCGACGAGCAACTGGTCGAGGCGGGCGTTCCGGCCGATCTGATCCGTTTCTCGGTGGGCATCGAGGACGCGGAGGACATTATCGCCGACCTGACTCAGGCACTCGCTGCTTTGGCGTGATCGTGCAGTGAGATATGCCTATCAAGGCAGTTGGCCGAGTAAAGGTCTCAGACCTGAGCCGGCGATGGGGTGGAACAAGCGATAGCGCAGTTTCAGCCCATCGCTTGGCGCGGCGATGGTCTGACGAGTCGCCGTCGCGACTCGAAATTCGCCGTCGCGTAGCTTCCCGCATTAGACAATCTTCTCATTATCACATCATCTACTATCCAAATCATCTAATCCTTATAGCTTATGAAAAAACTTTTTCTTTTTCTGTTTTGCGCGGCGCTGATATGCAGTTGTGCACCGAAGCCCGAAGCAAAAACCATCGACCTCGAACCTTTCCTGACCGAGATGGCGGCCGACAGTCTGACGCTCCACAGCGTGATGGTGATGCAGGGCGGCGGGATTCTTGCCAGCCAGTGGCTCAACGGCGCGGCGGCCGACCAACCCCACGTCATGCACTCGGTGAGCAAGAGTTTCACCGCCACGGCCGTAGGGTTCGCAGTGGCCGAGGGGTTGTTCTCGCTGGACGACACCGTGGCGTCGTTCTTTCCCGACAAACTGCCCGCCGAGCCAGGCGCGGATTTGCTCGCCATGACCGTGCGCAACCTGCTCACCATGTCGACGGGCCAGCTGCAACAACCCTCGCGCGAGGGCGACGACTGGCTGGGGAACTTCTTTGCCGAACCCGTCGTGGAGGCTCCCGGCACCAACTTCCGATACAGCTCCATGGCAACGTTCATGCTGTCGGCCATCGTGCAGAAGACCTCAGGCGAAAAGATCACCGATTACCTTCAGACACGTCTTTTCGGCCCTCTTGGCATCACCGGCTACCGCTGGGACGAAAGCCCCGAGGGAATTCCCGTGGGCGGCTGGGGACTCTACATCAAGACCGAGGATATGTTGCGTTTCGGACAGCTCTTCCTGCAGAAGGGGGTTTGGAACGGCACTCAGCTTTTGCCCGACGGGTGGGTCGAACTGGCGTCGAGCTGGCAGATCGCCTCGGGACCGGCGGGCAACGAGACTTTCCGCGATCCGGACAGCGACTGGACCCAGGGGTATGGTTTCCAGATGTGGATCTGTCGCCACGGAGCCTATAGGGCCGATGGTGCGCGCGGTCAGTTCATCGTTGTCATGCCCGAGAAGGACGCTGTGGTTGCCATGACTGCCGATATCGGCGACATGCAGGCCCAGCTCAACCTCGTGTGGAAGCACCTGTTGCCGCAATTGTAGCAATGAATAATGGAGCGCTCCTTCGGGGGCGTTTTTTGTGTTGTGTGTTGTTGTTCTCTCTCTATCTATATATATCAGGAACGAACACAACGGATAGGTAGAGTAGTGAGCTTGGTGTCATGACTTATGCCGCCGGAGGAGCCAGTGTCGCTATTGAAGCGAATATACCAGGCATTCAAGTTGTCGCGCTGTTCGGCTGACAAACAATAACCATACGAGCCGTAATACACGACGGAACCGGAATCATTGCGATAACCTGTGTTAGGGATGAACAGGGTTTTACCTGTATCGCCTTCGTTAGGAGTGATCGTAGCACCCTTACCTACACCAGCAACATAAGAAATAACACCCGTGTAACCATCTGAACTACGATCGCCAAAAACAGCACTCGCTGCCGCTGGAGTCCAAGCAGAAGCATCGATCAAATCCGCGGGGTGAAAAAGGCCAGCGAAGCGATGGCAAGCGGCGGGAAAGGCCAACGAGTTAGAGGGCTTCCGAAAGGAAGGCTCCGGTGTGGCTGCGGGAAGACTTTGCGACGCGCTCGGGCGTACCGCTGGCGACTATCTCGCCGCCGCCCGAACCGCCCTCCGGACCCATGTCGATCACCCAGTCGGCCGTGCGGATGACGTCGAGATTGTGCTCGATGACGATCATCGTGTTGCCGCGGTCGACCAGCAGCCCCATCACGTCCAACAACTGGCGCACGTCCTCGAAGTGCAGACCCGTGGTGGGCTCGTCGAGGATATAGAGAGTGCGGCCGGTGTCGGTGCGCGCCAACTCCGCCGACAGCTTTATGCGCTGGCTCTCGCCGCCGGAAAGAGTCGTACAGGGTTGACCTAAACGTAAATAGCCCAGGCCGACCGATTGGATGGCGGTCAGTTTGCGGTGGATGGCGGGGATGTGGCGAAAGAACTCGACGGCCATGTTGATGGTCATGTCGAGTACGTCGAAAATGTTCTTGCCCTTGTAGCGCACCTCCAGCGTTTCGCGGTTGTACCGCCGCCCTCCGCACGCCTTGCAACGCACGTAGACGTCGGGCAGGAAGTTCATCTCGATGGTCTGCACACCCGCGCCGCGACACTCTTCGCACCTCCCGCCGCGGACGTTGAACGAGAACCGCCCGGCCGAGAAGTTACGGATCTTAGCGTCGGGCGTGGCTTCGAACAGCTTCCGTATATCCGCAAAGACGCCCGAATAGGTGGCGGGATTGCTCCTCGGCGTGCGCCCGATGGGCGACTGGTCGACCACAACCAACTTGTCTATATTCTCCAACCCCTCGATACTATCGTACCCCAACGGCAACGTCTGCGAACGGTACAACTCGCGGCTCACAATCGGCCTCAAAGTGTCATTAACAAGAGTCGACTTACCGCTGCCGCTCACCCCCGTCACACAGATCATCACGCCCAGAGGGAATTCCGCCGTCACGTCCCGCAAGTTATTCCCCCGCGCCCCGCGCAAAACTATCTTCTCGCCATTCCCCTTGCGCCGCTTCTTCGGCGTGGCGATAGCCCGACGGCCCGCCAGATAGGGATTCCGGAACATCCATCACACCCTCCCCCGCCCCCGCCGCCACTATCTCGCCCCCCTTGCGGCCCGCGCCCGGACCGACGTCGACAACGAAGTCCGCCGAACGGATCATCTCCTCGTCGTGCTCCACCACCACCACCGAGTTGCCCGTGTCGCGCAGGTCCCTCAACGAGTCTATCAACTTGCGGTTATCCCTTTGGTGCAGCCCGATGCTGGGTTCGTCCAAAATGTACAACACGTTCACCAGCCGCGACCCGATCTGAGTCGCCAACCGGATCCGCTGACCCTCGCCGCCGGAGAGCGACCGCGACGACCGCGCCAACGACAGATACCCCAGCCCCACCCGAACCAGAAATCCCAACCGGTCCGAAATCTCCTTTATGATCTCGCGCGCAATGCGGCGCTCCTTTTCGCTGAACAGCTCGTCCACCCCCTCGATCCACTCCGCGAACTCGGCTATGCTCATGGCCGACAGCTCGGCAATATTCTTGCCACCGACTTTGAAATGCAATGCCTCGGGCCGCAGCCTCGTCCCGCCGCACGCCGTACAAGCCACCCGTTCCACAACCTCGGTCGGTGCCGTATCCTCATCGTCATCCCCCTCATCCGGCTCGGGCACAGGCTCCAGACCCAACCCTCCGCAGTGGGGACACGCTCCGTGGGGCGAGTTGAACGAAAAGCTGTGAGGCGCCGGATCGGGCAGCGACACGCCTGTCGAAGGACACATCAGGTGCCTCGAATAATACCTCGCCGCGTCCGCGCCATAGTCGTACAGCATCATCGTGCCCTTACCTTGCCGCATCGCTTCGCGGAGCGAGGTCATAAGTCTGTCGCGACTCTCCTCCTTGACCACCAGCCGGTCCACAACCAACTCGATGGTGTGGGCCTTGTAGCGGTCGAGCTTCATGCCGCTCGAAATTTCGGTCATCTCGCCGTCGATGCGCGCGTGCATGAAACCCTTGCGTACCAACGTATCGAAAAGCTCGCGATAATGCCCCTTGCGACCTTTCACGATCGGCGCCAGCAACGCCACTTTCTGCCCGTCGTAACCCCCGATGATCAGATCTATTATCTGATCGTCGGTATAGTGCACCATCTCCTCGCCCGTCACGGGACTGTAGGCCCGCGACGCCCGCGCAAAGAGTAATCTTAGAAAATCATTAATCTCGGTGATCGTCCCCACGGTCGAACGGGGGTTCTTGCTGGTGGTCTTCTGTTCGATGGCAACCACGGGCGACAACCCTGTAATTTTATCCACGTCGGGCCGCTCCATCGCGCCGACATACTGGCGCACATAGATCGACAACGTCTCCATATAGCGGCGTTGCCCCTCGGCGTAGAGGGTGTCGAAGGCCAGCGACGACTTGCCGCTGCCGCTCAGACCCGTCACCACGACCAGCTTGTCGCGCGGGATCGCCAGGTCGACATTCTTGAGGTTGTTGACCCTCGCTCCGTGTATTTCTATCTTTTCCTGCAAAACTTACAAATGTACGAAAATTCTGGCCCGCTTATTAAAAGTCCGACGCCGAGCAAGGGCTGGACTCAGCCCGCCGCTTGGGGCGGCGTCGGGCTGACGACTTTGCAAAGCAAAGTCGAAAACAATCCCTAATTCTTAATGACGAGCCTCCGCCCTATCCTCAACGTGGAGTTGGGCGAGATATTGTTCAGGTCGCAAATTGCGCGCACGGTGGTGCCGTGGCGCCGCGCAAGCGACCACAACGTGTCGCCCGAACGAACCACATGGACAACCTCGCCAGCCATACTCCCTGTCACATCTTCGGCCATACCCCCTCCTCCGGCTGTTTCGGACAACCTCGCCGCCTGAATCCCTTCTCTCTTCTCCCCGGTCCCACCGGTCGGGCCGGCCACATTGCCCACGCCAGCCATAGCTCCGCCGGGCGCCACACCCTGTTCGACGTCGTCGGCCAATAACCTGGGTACAAGCACAACCGTATCTCCTCTCGCGGCAGAGCTCAACGCCTCGGCTCTCGCCGCAAAGTGAGCTCGTCCCGCGGCGAAACAGGTCGTGCACCCCGAAGCGTCCCCGAAACGAAGTCGATATACCGCTCGGGGTCGTAACTGTGATCTCTATACCGCATCTCAAAATGCAGATGCAGCCCCGAGGCGCGACCCGTCCGTCCCCCCAGACCGATCTCCTGACCCGCCTCCACTATCTCGTTGGCCCTCACCGACCGCGCCGACAAGTGGGCGTAATAGGTCTCCACCCCGTTCGCGTGCCTGACAACCACCAGGTTCCCAAACCCCGCCCTGTTCCAGCGCGACAGGCGCACTATCCCGTCCCACGCGGCGTAAATGGGCTGGCCCAGATCGACCTTGATGTCAGTCCCGTGGTGCGACCTCCCTCCGCGGCGTCCATATCCCGACAACACGCGACCAACGGCCGGCGGGTGGAACACCATCGTATCCAAGGGCGGCAACTCTCCAGCCACACCCATCACGCCCGCCTCCAGATGGGGATAGACCCTCACGGTGTCCCAGTTGGCGTTGAACGACGACGCGCGACGGAACAACGAGTCGAACGACGGCGGCGGCGACTGGGCAATCGAGAATTGACAATTGGCAACAGACAATAGACAATAGACAACAGGCAACGGCAAAATACGGCGCATGGCTGGACGGAGACGGTTCATCGAATATTTGCAATGCTGATTATGTCGGCAAAAACGCCCGCGGCAGTCACCGCCGCACCGGCGCCATAGCCCTTGATCTCCATCGGGTAAGCCTTGTAGCGCTCGGTGGTGAGGAGAATCACATTATTACTTCCCTCAAGCTCATAGAGCGGACTGCGGGCATCGACCTCGCGCAACGCCACACCGGCCTTCACGCCCAACAGCGTACCGTCACTATCCTCCACCCGCTCCATCGTGGCCACGAACCGCCAACGCAATCCTTTGGCCGCCAGCTCTTTACGCCTCTCCTCGAACTCCGCGTCGAGTTCCGGTACCCGGCGCCAAAAATCATCAACTGTACCCTCGAAATAATCCTGCGGCACAAACAAATCCGCTTCAATATCGTCCATATCCAACCGATACCCCGCCTCGCGCGACAGGATCACCAGCTTGCGCATCACATCCTTTCCGCTCAGGTCGATCCTCGGGTCGGGCTCGGCGTAACCCGCCTCCTGCGCCATTTTTATCGCCCTCGACAGCGACACACTCTCCGACAACTCATTAAAAATGAAGTTCAGCGTGCCGCTCACCACCGCCTCGATGCGCAGAATGACGTCGCCGCTGCGCACCAGCTCGCCGATGGTCTTGATGATCGGCAGACCCGCCCCGACGTTGGTCTCGAACAGGAACTTAGCCCCCTTACGCCGCGCAATAGATTTCAGCTCCAGATAATTATCATAGTCGCCGCTTGCCGCCACCTTGTTGGCCGTCACCACCGACACGTTATTCTCCAGCAATCTCCCGTACGTCCCCGCGATCGCCTCGTTGGCCGTACAGTCGACAAAAACAGGATTGAAAATATTGGTCGCCACAACGGCGTCGCGATACTTCTCGGTGGACGACTCCTCTCCCGCGGTTTCCAGCTGTTCGCGCCAGGTGTCGAGGTCGATCCCCGCCCGATTGATAACGTACCGCCGCGAGTTAGCGATCCCCACGACGCGAACCTGCAACGAATTGTTTTTCAGAAACTTGGGTTGCTGCCGCCGGATCTGCTCCAACAGGTTGCTCCCCACGGTCCCGACCCCCGCCACGAACAGGTTCAGCACCGAATAGTCCCACATCAGGAACGAGTCGTGCAGCGCATTGAGCGCCTTGCGCAGGTTTCGGGCCTCGATGACGAACGAAATGTTGGTCTCCAGCGCACCCTGGGCACACGAGATGATGCTGATCCCGCTCCGTCCCAGCGTGTCGAACAGCTTTGCCGCCACTCCCGCCCGGCCCCTCATGTTCTCGCCCACCACCGCCACCGTCGCCAGATCGTAAGCCGCCGTAATTTCGTTGATCGCCCCCACGGCCACCTCGGGCAGGAACTCCTCCGACAGGATCTCCACCGCCCGTGCGCCCTCGTCCCTCCGTACGCCGATCGAAGTGGAGCTCTCGCTCGACGCCTGCGACACGAAGAACACACTGATGCCGCCCTTCGACAGCGCCTTGAAAATACGGTAATTCACCCCTATCACCCCCACCATCCCGAGTCCGCGAACGGTAATCAGACACGTGTCGTCGATCGAAGATATCCCCTTCACGGTCTTGCCCTCGGGATCGCCCTCGGCCGAGATGAAAGTCCCCGGGCCGGACGGGTTGAAAATATTACGGATATGGATCGGAATCCCCTTCTGATAGACGGGGAAAATAGTCAACGGATACAACACCCGCGCCCCGAAGTTACACAGCTCCATCGCCTCGTTGTAGGTCAGCCGCTCGATAAGATAAGCACCGTCGATCACCTCGGGGTCGGCACTCATAAAGCCGTCCACCCCGGTCCAAATCTCCAGCACCTCGGCTCCCTTCCGGGCCGCCAGCCGCGCCGCACCGCTCTCGCCGAAACCCTCGACAACCACTTCGTCGCCCGCCGCCCTCGCCTTAGCCATAATGGCCTCCACGATCGTAGAACCGGCAACAGAAGAGGAGAGATCCGCCTCGATCTTCAAAACCTTCATAACACAGACAATAACGTTCTACATAAATTACCCCACAAACCGGTACGTGTCGCGCGCGATGACCAGCTCCTCGTTGGTGGCCACCACCGCGACCACAACGCGCGAATCGGCCCGCGAAACAACCCTGTCCTCGCCCCTCAGCCCATCGTTAGCCTCGACATCGAACTCCACCCCCATGTACTCCAGCCCGCTGCAAATCCTCTCCCTCGACTGCCACTGGTTTTCACCCACACCACCTGTAAAAATAATCATATCCACACCCCCCATCGCCGCCGCGTAGGCCCCGATAAAGTGCTTCACCCGGGCGTCGTACATAGCCAACGCCAACCGTGCCCTCTCATTCCCCCCCTCACTCGCCGCCACTATATCCCTCATATCGCTCGACAGCCCCGTCACCCCCAGCACACCCGACTTCTTGTTAATAACGTCGCCCAACTCGTCGTAACCCAGGCCGCACTTCTCGCCCACGTAGAGCAGCGCCCCCGGGTCGACCGCGCCGCACCGGGTGCCCATCACCAGCCCGTCCACCGGCGTGAATCCCATAGACGTATCGAACGACCTGCCGTTCAGCACCGCCGTCACCGACCCGCCGTTCCCGATGTGACAGGTAATAATCTTGGAGTCATTAATATCCAGCCCGCACATAGCGGCCCCTTTATGAGCCACGAACTTGTGGCTCCTGCCGTGGAACCCCAACTTTCTTACACCATAGCGTTCAAAGTATTCGTATGGCAATGCGTACATATAATTCTCGGCCGGAATGGTCTGATGGAACGCGGTGTCGAACACGGCCACCTGCGGCACGTCGGGCAGCAGCTCATCGATAGACAAAATGCCTTGCAAATTCGCCGGATTGTGCAGCGGCGCAAGATCGAAACAACTACGAATCTTCTCCACAACCCCATCGTCCACCACAGCACTATCTGCAAAATAGCTTCCCCCGTGCGCCACCCGATGCCCGACAGCCCCTATCTCGTCCAAAGACGTTAACACTCCATGCCGCTCATCAGTAATAGCCTCGATAATCAACCCGATCCCCGCCTTGTGATCGGCAATAGGCAGATGTTTTTCGACAACATCCCGCCCCTCGACCTTCAACACAACCTCACCCTCGGGCAACCCCACCCGGTCGACGATCCCCTTTGCCAACAACTTCTCACCACCCCGGACAATCTCAATAACCTGATATTTTATGGACGACGATCCACAATTCAACACTAATATAGTCATAAATTATAAAACTTAAATATCCGTCAGGCACGACGTAATAGCCACAACATTAATTATATCCTCCACCGAACACCCCCTCGACAGGTCGTTCACCGGCGAGGCCATGCCCTGCAAAACCGGCCCTATGGCGTCCGCGTGAGCCATCCGCTGAACCAACTTGTACGCAATGTTCCCAACCTCCAGCGACGGGAACACCAGAATGTTCGCCCTGCCCGCCAACCTGCTCCCGGGCGCCTTCCGTTCGGCGATCTCAGGCACCAGCGCCGTGTCGGCCTGGATCTCGCCGTCGATCACCAGATTGGGATCCAGCCGCCGCGCGATCTCCGTGGCCTCCCTCACCTTGTCCACCATCGGATGCCTGGCCGAACCGTGGGTCGAAAAGCTCAACATGGCTACCCGCGGCTCCATACCCACAAGCGATCGGCCGGTGCGCGCCGTGGCTATGGCGATCTCGGCCATCTGCTGCGGCGTCGGGTCGGGCGACACCGCACAATCGGCAAACAACATGGTGCCGTTGTGGCCGAAACTCTTGTCCGGAATACGCATGATGAACGCCCCCGACACCACGCTTATCCCCGGCGCGGTCTTCACATACTGCAACGCAGGCCTGAGCACGTCGCCCGTGTAGTTGATCGCCCCCGCCACCTCACCATCGGCGTCCCCCGCCTTCACCATCACCGCCGCCAGATACAACGCGTCCTGCAACTGCTTCTCGGCCACCTCGCGCGTCACCCCCTTGTCGCCGCGCAGCTTCACCATCATGTCCACATACCGTCCCACCGTCTCGGCCGACAGACGATAGGGGTCGATGATCATATCCTCGGTGATGTTTTTCAACCCGAACCGCTCCGCCTCGACCTTGATCCTCCCCTTCGACCCCAACAAAACGGGCCTCGCGATCCCCTCGCCCGCTATAAAATCGGCCGCCTGAAGCGTACGTTCCTCGGCTCCCTCGGGCAATACTATGCGACGATCGAGCGACGCCGCCTTCTTCCTGATGCTGTAAATTATATCCATAAATCTCTTAATGTATGAATCCGAGTCGCACAGCGACTCGTCAGCCAGCCGCCGTGCCCAGCGGCGGGCTGAGTTCCCCGGCCCTTGCCCGGCGTCTGTCTGAAAATAATCATAAAATCAATC
>QMCD01003257.1_pt1 | contig 14341 bp, 9 predicted proteins | sample 1821841 | NCBI WGS metagenome assembly QMCD01 (sample SAMN01991225, study PRJNA193472) | Termite gut metagenome, whole genome shotgun sequencing project. | isolation source: worker | host: Macrotermes natalensis | reverse complement strand
AATTGAATCGTCGATCAAATTCCATCAAATTCACGGGATAGTCGTCCATCCCAAAATACTACATCTAGGCACTACTTGAGTCAAGTGGATACCTATTATTGACAATACAATTCATGCCGCGTCTTGCCGGGGCGATTCCTTGTCACCTTTGCTCTTTATGTTAGAATCTTTCTGGAAAAAATTCGCCGATCAACGGCCTGCCGTAGAAAAATTGAACCGAGGAGCTTCCTGAGCCGTGTTTCCGAAGCACGGCGACACCCTCCGCAGCCCGCGAGTGTCGCGTTGGAGCACCGGATCAAATCTGATGCGGACAGGACAAGTTCGGCCCATAAGAATCCTCTAACCACTAGCTCCCCATGGAAGCCTACAACCCATTTATCGTAGCACAAACACAGATTGACAAAGCCTGCAAAACTCTTGGACTGGACGAAGCGACCAATGCTCTGCTTCGACGGCCGCAGCGTGAATACGCCTTCACCATTCCCGTGCGGATGGACGACGGCTCGAAAAAAATATTCCAGGGTTTCCGCATTCAATACAACACGGCGCGCGGTCCGGCCAAGGGCGGCATCCGCTGGCATCCCGAAGAAACCGTTGACACGGTTCGCGCCTTGTCGGCTTGGATGACATGGAAAACAGCCGTTGTCGACATCCCGCTTGGCGGCGGCAAGGGCGGCGTGATTTGCGACCCGAAGAAACTGTCCGACGGCGAAAAAGAGCGGCTTGCGCGCGGTTATGTCCGAGCCGTTGGCCGGGAAATCGGCATTACCCTCGACGTGCCTGCCCCGGATGTCTACACGAATGCCCAGATCATGGCGTGGATGATGGACGAGTATGAAACGATGACGCAAGAGCATCATCCGGGCGTCATCACAGGCAAACCGCTCGCACTGGGCGGCTCGAAAGGCCGCGGCGATGCGACGGCGCGGGGCGGAATTTACTGCCTGCGCGAGGCAGCCAAGGCGTATAATATCGAACTGAAAAATGCGCCGATGGCCATCCAAGGTTTCGGGAACGCAGGCCAATTCGCCGCTTCGCTGGGAGCGAGCATTTTGGGGCTGAAACTCGTGGCCGCCTGTGATTCGCAAGTCGGCGTTTATAACCCCGATGGCATTTCCGTGCAGGAACTTTCCGAGTACAAGGTACAAACAGGTTCGCTCAAAGGTTTTAAGAACGCAAAGGAAATCGCGCCGAACGATGTTTTGGCCGTCGAATGCACCGCGCTGTTTCCGTCGGCCTTGGAAAATGCGATCAACGCGGGCAATGCTGATAAAATCAACTGCAAAATTTCCTGCGAACTGGCCAATGGCCCGACCACGCCTGAAGCCGATGCGATTTTGGACAAAAAAGGCATCATCGTCATTCCCGACTACCTGGCCAATGCGGGCGGCGTGACCGTCTCGTATTTCGAGCAGTGCCAGAACGCCCAGAATTTCTACTGGGAAGAAGACGAAGTTCAGACCAAACTGGACAACAAAATGACGGCGGCGTTCAAGGCCGTGTACGAAATGAGCGTGGCCAAGAAGTGTAATCTGCGTGACGCGGCGTATCTCGTCTCAATCGCGCGGGTCGCGGAGGCCTGCAAACTGCGCGGCTGGGTCTGAGAAGGTGTCTCAACCGGCTGTTCCGAATGAGTCGTTTGGCACTCCCCTCGCCCTTGAGGGTGAGGGTGGGTGTCCTCCCGAATTGCCCTTTCCGTACTACCCTTTTTGAAACTTTTATGACCTGACCCATCCCGGCGGGGTGTTTTTCAACGCTGCGCCGGTTTTACAATCGGATAAAGACGTTTGGTCTTTTGTCACCTTTCCAGAACTACCACTTTTTCGCAGATGTGACAACAGGCAGACGCTCCCGGTGTGGAGCGTCGGCTGTGGTTGTGTCTGCGTGCCCGTGGTAGGGATTGGGAAGGCAACTCGGTTCGGCGCTCTTTTTTGCGCGCCGCCGTTTCACCCCTTTTCCAATATCACTCTCATGCAAAATTTCCCACAAGCCAACGATCTTTTCGACGTCTACTACGATGTCAATGAAACGCTTTTCGACCGCATTCGCGAGCTGATGAATGAGCGGAGCGACGATCTCACCGCCCTGAAAACGATCCGCGATCACGTCGTTCGCACCGTCGCCGTGATCGAAAATGTTACGCCGGAAAGTATTTATAGCGATCTCGACGATGTGCGGACGATACCGACCGGGGCCGCATGACCACGGAGAGCATACTCGGGCTACGAGTTTTCTTGGCACTGTGCCAAAAGCTCACGGTAAGCCTTCTGAAGCTGCGTTTTGAGAGCCGTGTCCAGTGGAGAGGCTTTTTTCTCTTCGTCGTCGAGCAACCGGTCGAAAACATCCGTTTCCGAAAGGTTTTCCAAGTTTTCGCCAAAGCTGAGATGCCGGTTGTTCTCCGTCTTTTCCCGCTCTTGTGAGATGCGGACAATTTCGACCTTGTCGCTTTTGACCGCGTCTTCCACTTGCCGCACAAGATCGTGAATCGGCTCCGCTCCTGTATACACGACCTCGACAAAACAATCCCGTTCATCGCTTTCGCTGTGTTTTTCCAGTGCCTCCAAAGTGCCGCAAATCTCGTGAAGATTGCCCTCGACGTGGTGAAAATTGGCAAATCGCGGTATCGGAACGACTTCAATTTTGGGTGAGCGGCCTTCAAATTCAACGAGCACCACGGATTTGTCCTGACGCGCTTCGTCAAAATTCATGGGGATCGGCGAGCCGGAATACCGCACATTTTCCCGGCCTCCCACATTGGAAGGCCGGTGAATGTGCCCCAGCGCAACGTAATCGATTCCGGCGGGAAAAATGTCACAGCCCAGTTGGCCGAGCGCGCCGACATGGATTTCCCTGATTGATCCCGGCGAGGCAATGCCGGAAACAAAAAGATGGCCTGTTGCCAGCAGCGGAATTTCCCGCTCCGGGAATTGGCGGCGCACTTGTTCCGCAGCGGCGCAGACGGCATCGTAGTGGGCCTTGATTCCGGCTATGGTGCGGTTTTCGGATTCCTCGAAGCTCTCGCCCTCCACGGCCTTGCGGATGTCCCGGTCGCGGAGAAAAGGCACGACCGCCACGATCAAGCGAGGCGGCAGGCTATTATCGTTGTCGTCGTGCAGGATGACCAACTCGTCGTCCGGCTGCGACGCCGTCCCGACGACATGAATGCCAAATTCGTTCAAAAATGGTTTCGGCACATCCAGCAGGCTCGGCGAATCGTGATTGCCCGATATGATGATCGTGTCAGGGCAAATTGCGGAAACCTGTTTCAGAAAATGAAAATACATTCCCTGTGTGTCGTTGGCCGGTGCGGAAATGTCGAACACGTCTCCCGCCACGACGAGCACGTCGACGGCGTTGTTTCTCAACGTTTGAAGCAGCCAATCGAGAAAGGCATCGAATTCCTTTTTTCGGGACCGGCCACTCCAAGTTTGACCTAAATGCCAGTCCGATGTGTGCAAGATTTTCATGGGGGCGGTAGTTTCATGGCGTTCGGCAAAGCGTGTCGCGTTCGTGTTCTCGTGGATGGTTTACGCGGCCTGCTCGCCCGGATTGGCCTCGATCAAATTTCCCTGTTCATCCACTTCGGCAAAGCGGACGGAGACCGGCTTCGAGACCCCGGATTCCTGCATGGTCACACCATACATCGTCGTCGCGGCGGCCATGGTCTTTTTCGAGTGCGTAATCATCAGGAACTGCGTATTCGTGCGAAATTCCTTGATGACGTTCACAAAGCGGTCGATATTTCCCTCGTCGAGCGCGGCGTCGCATTCGTCGAGAATGCAAACGGGGTTCGGTCTGTAACGAAAAAACGCCAAGAGCAGGGCGACGCAGGTCATCGTTTTCTCGCCACCGCTAAGCAGCATCACGCTTTTGAGTTCCTTGCCCGGCGGCTTGGCCACGATGTCCACACCGCTTTCAAGCATGTTTTCCGGGTTTTCCAGCACCAAATCCGCGCTGCCGCCGCCGAACAATTGTTGAAACAGCTCACGAAAATGATGCCGCACGCCCTCAAAGGTTTCCTCGAAAAGCCTTTGACTGTCGACATTGATCTTCTCGATGATTTTCTCAATCGACCGCTTCGCCGCCGTAAGATCGTTGTACTGCGTCAACAGCGCATTGTAGCGGGCTTCCACTTCGTCCAACGTTTCGACCGCTTCGAGGTTCACGCTGCCCAGCCGCTGGAGTTTGTTGCGCAAATCTTCGATTTCTTTTTGGGATGCCTTGGGGTCAAAAACGGAGTCGGCGACCTCGCTGCGATCCGGCCTCGGCTCGTCGTGTTTTTCAAGATCAATCCCGTAATCATCCTTCATGCGATCCAGCAGCGTTTTGCGCTCTTGGGTCAAACGTTCGAGATCGATCTGCTTGGTGTGCATGTTGCTGCGCAGCTTCGTCAGTTCATGCTGCTGCTTTTTCAAATCCGCCTGAATCTTTGAACGCCTCAACGCCAATTCGTTGCGTTTTTGATGAAAAACGCCGGCCTGTTTCGCGTCCGTCTCCTTCTTGATGTACAGATGTGCCAGGTCGGACTCGATACGCAAAATCGAGAGCAAGGCGACATCCCGCCTCTGCGCGAGTGAACGGTCACGCCGATGATGGCCAGCCAACAGTTTCTGGCGTTCCTGCAACTGATCTTCAAACTGCCGAATGCGTTCATTCAAATGCTCAAGCCGGTCTTCGATCTTGGCCAGCTCGATCTTCGCATTCGTCGTTTTGCGTTGATGCTCCGCATAAGCGTTTTCCGATTCTTCGAGTTGCCGACGCACTTCCTCTTGACGTGTGACGATACGATCAAGTTGCTCGTCAACGATCTTTCGACCGGATTGGGCTTCTTCCAAGCCCGTCACTCCCAGCCGAATTTCCGTTTCCAGTTTTTCGATTTCTTCGCCTATTTGTCGCAGTTGCTCCGCCGCGTGGCGACGACGTTCTTCCACTGCGGAAAATTTCAGTTGCCGCGAATCAAATTCTTTGACGGCTTTTTGATATTCCTGCGTTTCGTCTTCCACGTCGGTTTCATCACCGGCCACCCGCTCGGCGGCCACCGCAACGGATATTTCCAGTTCGGACACTTCCGAGTCAAGAGCCGCCATCTGCTCGCCCAGAGTTCGCAATTCACTACGGCGGGAAATAATGCCCGACGCGGCACTGGGCGGACCGACAATGAGCGCGCCATTCGGATCAAGGTGTTCGCCGGCCAGCGTTAAAAAGCTCGTTCTGCCATCACTTTCGATGAAAAGTTTGACCGCCGTGTCAAAATTTTCGACGATCCACGTTCGGCCAAGAAGCTGTTCGGCCAGTTGGGCGAATTTCGGATCGGCGTTGACAAAGCCGTCCGCACGCCCCAACACGCCGGGTCGCTTTGAAAAGTCCGGGGATTTCAGAGCGGAATCGTTTTTTTGTTTCGAGAGCCAAATAAATCCTACGCGGCCTGCAAAATGGGCGGCGTTGATTTGGATATGCCGAAAAAGCTCCGCTTTCGGGGACACGACAAGATGCTGCGCGTTCGCGCCCAAGGCCGCCTCGATCAGCGGCGCGGATTCCACATCCACCTGCAACAAATCCGCGACAAGACCAAAAACGTGGCGGAAAGGACTTTTCGGGTCGCGGGACTGCCGCAACACCTCTTTCACGCCGGGACTGAGTCCTTCATGTTTGCGGATCAATTCTTCCAGTACGGAAATTCGCTCCCGCATTCCGCTTTGTTTTTGTTTCAAATCGGAAAGTGTCGCGGAAAGTTCCGCCAGATGTTTGACCCTTTTGTTTTTTCGCTGCTTGGCCTCCTCCAGCCGCGTCTGTTTTTGTCGCAGGACGCTTGCGAGGCTGTCGACCACGTCGTGCTGCTCTTCGCAATGTCTCGTGAGTTCACGCTCTTCTTCTTCCTGCTTTTTGCGTTTGCCGAGGCTCTGTGCAAGGTTACTTTCCAGCGCGGCCAACTTTGATTCCAGACCGCTTATCGCGCTCGCCAGCGCGGCACACCGGCTGTTTTGCGTTTCGCTCTCTTTCCGTAGCGTATTCTTTTCCTGTCGTTTTTCCTTGAGGCGTGCGGCAAGCGTCTCGCCTTGCCTGAGCAACGTCTGATACGATTCCCCGGCATCGGCGGCGGCGCGTTTCGCATGGCGGATGTCGTCGGTCGTCTTTCGCATCAGGTCTTCCATATCGACGCTACGGACATTCAACTCCGCCAATTGTTTGGCGTTGTCATGCCGTTCGACGTCGGTTTCCTTGATCTGCGCGAATTGCAGTTCAATAGTCGACTCTTCACCGGCGATTTTTTGACGCGTGGCGGCGATTTCCCCTTCATAGCGGCGGATGTCTTGATCGATACTTTCGATTTCCGTGTTCAATGCCGAGAGGCTTCTTTCGTTTTCTTCCACGGTATCGGCAAGCTCGCCGGAACCTTGCGATAACCGCTCGATTTCCGTCTTCAAATCGGTACAGCGTGCGGAGCTTTTTTGAAAGTCCGCCAGACCGACTTGGATGCGAAGTTCTCGCAGCCGATCCGCGTACTGTCGATAAAGCTGCGCTTTGCCTGCCTGATTGCGCGCCATGCGACGGCTATGGTCGACCTCCGACACAATATCGCCCAGCCGCACGAGATTCTGATCGACCCGTTCGAGACTGGTTTGCGTCTTTTGTTTCTGCGCATTAAACCGGCTGATTCCGGCGGATTCCTCAAAAATAACACGCCGCTGCACGGGCGAACTTTGCAGCAGCGATTCGACCCGGCCTTGTTCGATAATACTGTACGCTTGCGTGCCCAAGCCGGTGCCGCTGAGCAAATCCTTGATGTCCCTGAGCCGCGACGCCTGTCGGTTGATGAGATATTCCCCTTCGCCGCTGCGATAAACTCGCCGGGTGATATGAACGAGCGGCGTGTCGAGTTTGAAAATGCCCTTTGAATTGTCGAAGGTCAGCGTGACTTCGGCGGAGCCGAGCGGCGCGCGTTCCGCACTGCCGCTGAAAATGACATCCGTCGCTTCGCTGCCGCGCAACTTTTTCATGCTCTGCTCGCCAAGCACCCATTTGATGGCGTCGACGATGTTGGACTTTCCAGAGCCGTTGGGGCCAACGAGCGCAGAGATTCCGTCCTCGAACTCAAGTCGAGTTCGATCCGCGAAACTCTTGAAACCGGAAAGTTCGATGGCTTTGAGCAACGGAAAAGGAGAGGGTCAGAGGTTAGGAGTCGGGATGAGGGGTACTTTTCGCTTGCGTTTGAGCCGGTACTTTGGCCGGAAAAACTTTGTCGATGGCATCGGATTTGACTTTAATGACCGCCCCAATGGTAGCCATGAGCAAAGCCCCGACTAGCACGACATTGAACACTTCCCGCTTCAGGCCCTTGCCGACGGCATCGCCGATGTACGAACGCTTGTTGCTCAGCACCAAGAAGATGAAGTAGGCAATCGGCAACATGGTCAAGCATACGGCGGAGGCGGCCACTGGGAACCAGAACGGTAACGGAACGACCACGCCGACAATGCCAATCGACGGCGTGAGGGCGAAAATGCGGAAGTTGCGTTTGGAGTGCTCCAGACCGAACATTTCACACATCACGAAACCGCAGCAGGTCATGTGGGCGCTGATCGCCCCGAATGTCATGCCGAACAGTCCGCCGCAGAAAATAACGATGGCCATCTGGCGGGAAATCAGGTTGCTTTCCAAAGCGGATGCCGCCATGAGCGGAGTGATGCCGGAAACCACCGTGTCCTTCAAATTCCGAATATTATCCGCGTCATAAATCCCGGAAACGGTCATGCCGACCATGATGAGCGACGTGATAATGACAAAGGGCAGGAACATGGTCATGCCCAGGTCCCACTTGGCCAGCGTTTTGTGTTCCGGCCCCCAGCCTTTTTTGAGCAGCGAATAGGGATACATGAACGTCATGTTGATGCCGACGGCCGCGCCGAGCATTCCAAGAACAACGGTGACTGTTTTGGCATATTCAGCCGGGTTGTCATTGCCGGGAATGCCGTACCAGCCGATCAAACCTTTGCCAATCTCAAGCCACTCGATTTTGCTGAAATTCATCACGACAACAAGCAAAAATGTCACAAAAACCAAGCAGATCATGCAGCGTAGGAACCATTCGTAAATTTTGATGCCGATTCCCCCCCGACCATAATTGAAAACCACGGTGATGTTGATGAGCAAAATGATGGCCCCGGCAATAAAACTGACGGCGTAACCAGCGGGCGTGTAGTGGTCCAGCTTTGTCATGGGATTGCCCAGCGGATCGAGTTTTTGGAGGCCGTTATCGTCCAGATCGGGGACGCGAATATCCAAAACGGTTTCTGGCGCAAATTCCGTGACCATCGTGCGTGCCGCTCCGGCGGCGAGGCCGTATTGCGGAACGTGCCAGATCACGGAAGCCATGATGGTGGCCAAAGCCCAGAGGAAAACGAGAATAATGCTCAATTCTCGCATAAAACCCTTGTAGGGACGCTCTTTTGTTGTCAAAACGATGTTCGACAAGGCGGCAAACATCATCACACCGAAAAACATGGCCACCGGCTGCACCCAGAAGCAGTTTATAACCGAACGATGCCCCAGCCACGACGCTTGCCGCCGCACTGCCCGCCCCGAGTGTCATCGCGCTTTGCATCAGGCCGGGGCCGGTCAGCCGGATGTAACCGAAGGTTCGCGGCCAGAACGGCTTGGTTTCTAGGTCACGCAGATGGGCTTTCTCCTGGGCCAGTGGGTCTGATACGGACGGATTTTCTTGTTGCGACATGGTTTGTTGGGGGCTGGTAATTAGGGACTGGGGGCATGTGGTTTTATGTCACCCCCGCGTAGGCGAGGCCACAACATCTCCCCTCACCTCTGGTAAGCACGGTGGCTGACGGCGGGATGAGGGGAGGCAGGTTGTTGGGGAAATACCCTCCCTCACCCTCGTCCTCAAGGACGAGGGAAATGCCCAAGGCCCGTTTGTACAAGCCTCAACACCACGCAGGAACGACATTAAAACCTAACTCGGAGAGGTCGGATTCTAGCATATTCCCTGCGGAAAAAAAAGGGCAAAAGGATTCTTTTGCGTGACCGCCCTGCTTCGCGCTCGACATTCATACTTTTTCTCGTTTTCCGTCTTGGCACGATTGAACATAACCGGTAAACTACGGAGCATATAGTGCTGTCCCTTTTGTCTTTCCGCCCTCTTTGTCACCATTCATGAGCGTATCACCCATCCAGGACGCCGTTTTCGTTGGAATTCATCTTGCCGCCGACCGTGTCAACGCAGCCGCCGTGTCAGAAAAAGGACAAATTCTCGCCGAGGCGTCCGCGCCGTATTCCGCTCTGAAAAACCCGGATACTCCCAAAGAACAGATCGAATTGAATCCCGAAGTCTGGTGGGACGCCACCCGTATGGCCCTCGGCAGCCTTGTGTCCAAGCTGCGGCCTAAAGTTACCGGCCCCTCGCAAATTCGCGCCCTGTCCGTGTGCGGTAATCCTGGCGCATTGCTCACGATTGACCGCAACGGAAAGCCTTTGATGCCGGCCATTTTGGCGGACGATGCGCGTGGGGACGACTATACGAAGAGCCTGAACTACCACGGTCTGGAGCACTGTGCCAAGATGGGATTTGCTTTCAAGGCCACCTCCCCACTGGCCAAAATCGCTTGGGTCAAGGATGTTTTGCCGGAGCTTTACGAAAATGCCTATTTTATCCATCAAACCGATTATATCATTGGCCGCCTCAAAGGCTCGCCCAACGTCACGGAATACTCCATGGCCATGATGACGGGCTGCGATTTGGTCGACGAATGCTGGCCCGATTGGATCGACTACGATATGCACCTCGGAGTACGCGACCGCCTGCCCCGACTTGTTCCACTGGGTGAAAAAGTAGGAGTGGTCTCCTCGCAGGCCGCCTCGGCGACCGGCCTGCCCGGCGGGATGGGCGTCGTCATGGGAACCACGGCCGTGTCGTCGTCCTTTCTCGCCTCCGGCGCGAGAAAACTCGGCGATGTCAACACAATTTTGGAAGACGGCATGACGATCAGCGGCATTTCGCCGCGAATGTTGCACGATGCGCATGGTCAGATTCAGGCGTTCAAAATGCCGAATCACACTTGGTTTTTCTCCGTGCAAAGCCATACCGGAGCGGGATGGGTCAAAGGCTGGTTTCCCGGCGACAATTTTCACGATCTCGCGCGGGAAGCCCATACGATGCTGCCCACCACCTATCTTGCCTATCCGAACATTCGCAAGGGAGAGACTTTTCCGTTCAACACGAGCAGCGCGGAGGGCTTTATTTCACCGGCCACGGACAATCGCATTGTCCAATTCGCTTCCAGCGTCCAGGGGACGGCCTTGTTTGAGCGTTATTGTTATCAAAAGCTGGATCGTATGGCCGGAGTGCGGGATTCACGCGGCGACGTTTATTCCGGCGGCGAATGGAGTGTCAGCGATTTCTGGATGCAATGCCGCGCCGATGTGACAGGCCGGGTCAATCGACGCATGGTCGGACGCGGCGGGGCGGCCTTCGGTGCCGCTATGATGGCCGGCATGGGAGCGCATTTTGGCTCGCTTGAAGCCACGGCGGAGGCCATGCTTGCCGACGAAGCCACCTTTTTCCCCGATCCTGACCGCCACGCTCTGTATACCGAGCATTACGCTCATTTCTGTGAGCTTATGGAAGAGCAAGGATATGTGGGATAGCGAACCGTAGAGAGTGAACCATTTTTGGCCGCCGCATTGTTTCGGCGATGTTTTTTTCCTGTTTCAGAATAATATTGGACAGACAGAATTTTTTTCCGACGGCCACACCGGAAAATCTGCATAGGCGCGCGGCATTGCTTCGGAGTTTGCGGCGGTTTTTTGATTCTCGCGGCTTTGTCGAGGTACAAACGCCCGTGCTGTCCGCCGACACCGTTGTCGACCGCTTCGTCGAGCCGATTGAATTGAATGACGCCGGTTTGCCTTCGACGCATCGTGACGACCGGCGGTACTTTTTGCAAACCTCGCCGGAGTTCGCCATGAAGCGACTCGTGGCGACAGGCATGGAACGCATCTACCAGATCGGTCCCGTGTTCAGAAAAGGCGACCGAGGCCAATTTCACAACGTCGAATTCACCATGCTCGAATGGTATTGCGTGGGTGCAAATTATGCCGATGCCCGGCTTTTTCTGGCGGAACTTGTTCAACATTGTGCCGTGAACTTCGGGTACGAATACCGGATCGTCACCGAATCATTCGCCGCAGCCTTCCAGAAACACACCGGCCTCGACCCGCACCGGGCGAGCATCGCCGAATTCCGCAACGCCGCCATTGCATCGGGTATCCGTTATCCCGATTCCTATGCCACTTCTGAAGACCGTGACCTCTGGATCGACTTGCTGTTCGGCGAATTGGTTCAGCCCAACTTGAGAGCCGGCATCCTTTATGATTATCCTGCTTCGCAATCGCAACTGGCAAAAACGCGACGGGATGGGTTCCATGAAGTTTCCGAGCGATTTGAACTCTTTTTGAACGGGATCGAATTGGCCAACGGCTATCACGAATTGCTTGACGCCGCCGAACTTGAATGTCGCTTCGATAAAACGTTGCAAAAACGAATTGAAGCGGGACAAACGGCCTTGCCGGTCGCAAGCCGCCTGATTTCCGCCCTGCAAGCTGGGCTTCCGCCCTGTTGCGGCGCAGCGTTGGGCGTGGATCGGCTCTTGATGGTGTTGCTGGAAGCACAATCGATTGACGAGGTCATCGCCTTTCCGCTCGAAAGAGCGTGAACTGGCTGACCGAGGTGGATGTGGACAAGCCGGAAGAAAATTTTTCGTTCTAAAATGAATCACCCGCATGAACAATACGGCATCACACGCGATTCGCACGCTCTCGCAGAGCATGATTAACAAAATTGCCGCCGGTGAAGTCATCGAACGGCCTGCCAGCGTTATCAAGGAACTCGTCGAAAATTCCATCGATGCCGGTTCCACACGCATTGACGTTGCCGTCGAAGAAGGCGGAGCGAACTTGATTCGCGTGGTGGACAACGGTTACGGTATTGCATCGGACCAACTTCTTCTGGCCGTTTCACCGCACGCCACGAGCAAGATTTCCGGCACGGACGACTTGTTCCAAATTCGCACTTTCGGTTTTCGCGGCGAAGCATTGGCCTCGATGGCGGAAATAAGCCAAATGTCGATCAAAAGCCGGCCTGTCGGCAGCAACGAAGGCGCGGAAATCAAAATTCACGGCGGTGAACGCAACGCCATCACAGCCTGCGGAATGCCTACCGGTTCGCAAATTGAAGTGCGCAATCTTTTTTTCAATACGCCGGTTCGCCGCAAATACATGAAATCGACGACGACGGAATTCGGCCACGTCGCGGAAGCGTTCGTGCGTCTCGTTTTGCCGCAACCGGGCATTCATTTCACCTTAAAGCACAATGAACGTATCGTCCATGATCTGCCGCCGGAGCAGGACCCATTGGCCAGAGTGCGGCAGATTTTCGGTGAGGACGTTACGAAAAACATGATTTACGTCGAGAGCAGGCCGGGCAGTCCCGTACATGTTCGAGGGCACGTTTCGCACCCGAATCAAAGTCGCAACAATAATCGGATGCAGTATTTTTTCCTCAATCATCGTTTCATCCGTGACCGCTCGCTGCAACATGCGCTGACGGAAGCGTACCGGGGACTGCTGACCGTAGGTCGTTTTCCGCTGGCATTTTTGCAGATCGAAATGCCGCCCGACATGTTCGATGTAAATGTGCATCCCACGAAGATGGAGGTTCGCTTTCTCGATTCCAACCGCGTTTACTCCGGTTTTCTGAGCGCAATCCGCGAAAAATTTTTGAGTACGGATTTGAATGGTACGTTCGATCCGGCAGGATTGCACCGGGCAGCACCGAATCCGACGCCCAATCCGATGGAATGGACGACGCCGAGTGCGACAGAATTGAATCGGTCTGCGTCGACGGACTTTGAAGCCCGAAACGCCATGCCGCCGCCCGATGCCATTGATCCGCGCACGGCCATGGCCGATCCCGTGCAACGCGATCTTGACTCGGCAAGTACGGAAAAGTTTGGGCAGGATCGGGCGGACTCACATGACAAACCGGCCAAGGCCGTGGGGTTGTCGCTACATTCGTTGCCATCGCATTCGTTGCAACAGGCGTCCGGCAATGTCTACCCTGGATCAGCACGATCTGCCGGTTTGTCTGCGCCGCAGGCTCCCCGGCACTTCACACACGGCCCGACAGAAGAATTGTTCGAGAAACAAAATGCCCGGTTTGACCGCGTGGCGACAACGTCGAGCGGCAAAATGATCGTGCAGATGCACGAGAGTTATCTCATTCTCGAAACGCAAACAGGAATTGCCATTGTCGATCAACATGCCTTGCATGAACGCATTCTTTACGAGCAACTCAAGGAGCGTATGAACACGGGACCGCTGGAGTCGCAGCGGCTTTTGGTGCCCATCCCGGTCGATCTTTCACCTAGCGAGCGGGCTTGCGTGCTGGATAATCTTGATTTTTTCAAAACGCTGGGGCTGGCGGTCGAGCAATTTGGCGGCAATACCGTGCTGATTTCGGGCTTTCCGGCGATTCTGTCCAAAACGCCGCCTACGGAAATTCTCATGTCGCTGATCGAGCCGATTTTGGAGTCGGGCAAAAAGATGGACAGAGCGGAACTGCTGGAAAAACTCTTACACAGCATGGCTTGCAAGGCTGCCGTCAAGGCCGGTGACCGAATCAACGCCGCCTCAATGGCCCGGCTGATCGAGCTAGCCGAGCAGGAAGCCAACGCTCATCACTGCCCGCATGGCCGGCCATCCATGCTCGTATTCAGCAAGGAAGAACTTGACAAAATGTTCAAGCGGTCATAAATCAATGCTCTTCCTCTTGGCACTGCTTCTCATACGCAGCAAGGTCAAGCAGCGAATCGGCTTGCGACGGATCGCTCATCTTGATTCTGACAAGCCAGCCCTTTTCGTAGGGATCATCCGCCAAGCCGGCAGGGTCGGCGGCAGCGGCGGCATTCGATTCCGTGACAACGCCGGAGACCGGCGCGAGCAGTTCGCTGACAGCCTTGACGGATTCCACTTCGCCGAACGATTCGCCCGCCGCGACTTCCGTGCCCACGGCGGGAAGTTCGAGAAAAACCAAGTCGGTCAGCGTTTTGACTGCAAAGTCCGTGATGCCGACCGTGGCCGTGTCGCCATTGATGAAAGCCCACTCATGGGAAGAGGTGTATTTAAGTTCGTTGGGAGTCATTTGAGATGGTGGAACAGGATAAAACGGAATAATATAATATAGGTATCCACTTCAGTCAAGTAGTGCCTAAATATGGGATTTTCCCTCCGGGGCGACGATCTGGTGATAGGGCGTTGCTTCCATCGCCACGGC
>QMCD01001458.1_pt1 | contig 14355 bp, 9 predicted proteins | sample 1821841 | NCBI WGS metagenome assembly QMCD01 (sample SAMN01991225, study PRJNA193472) | Termite gut metagenome, whole genome shotgun sequencing project. | isolation source: worker | host: Macrotermes natalensis | reverse complement strand
GCCAGCAAAGCCGAGGCAGCCGAGGCCCAGCGCAGGATGATAAGCGAGTACACCCTGCCGCAGGGCATGACCATGGAGGACAGGATGATCCCCGCAACGGCCAGCATCGAGCCCCATATAACGCAGGTCGATTTTTTCACAACGTCGACAGCGACCTCGCCATCACCTGCATATCCCGCAGTTGAACTCCGTTCGCAAAGATCGGCTCATCGGGATATTGTTTAGTCACTAACACCGGCAATGTCGGCCTTTTAAGTTTTCTCTGCAACACCTTAACTTCATTAATGGCCTCCTTCAGTTTCAATAATTGCGAGTCTAACTTTTGACGGTAATAACCGAATACGTCATTGCATTGGAACAATCCGTCGATGAGTATATTTTCAATATTTTGATTCAATTCCCTTATTTCAAGTGTTTGTAGTCGAGCAGACTCGGCTCCTTCCGCCAACTCATCTCTGGATTGCCATTTTTTTATCAAATCATCGACTTTATGACGAACAATAGAATAATCGTAATCTTTGATGATTTTATGCTCACCATATCTTAAATGCGTAACGTCAGCTACATACCTCGTACGGTGGTCTCGCGTGTTCTCTTCGTAATAAGACAGAGCTACATTTTTATCCATTTCCCGCTTGTATTTAGGGGTGTCCACAAATTTAAGGAATAATTTTGTAACAGCTACTACATGGCCTTATCTTTTTATTCCCCTGCTCCGTTGCGGCTGAATGACTGTGCGGAGTTTTTCAAATTGCTGTTTAAACCATTGAAGTATGGGAGTGCCGTTGATTGTGAGGGTGAAGCCGGAGCCGGATGTGCTGTGTCGCTTTTCGAGTCGGGCGGTTACGCCGTCGGCCTCGTAACTGCGCAGGTCGCTTGAGGTTAGCAATAACCTGCTGCTGTTTGTGCGAGGAAACCACGGCGACCCCGCCTGTTTTGAGAGTTCGAAGCTCGATTTCGAACGTATGAAGTGTATTCCCGATTATTCCGTCGTCCGGGTGATGGGTCGGAACGTGCTGTGTGTCGGCGGAGCAATCTCTGTGGACCGCCAAGCGCACCTGGAGACGATGATGCTCAACAAGAGATGGAGGTTGCCTGTCAGGCCTCTGTATTGGAAGAATGAGCTTCCGGTTTTCGATGAAAAGGCATTGTCGGAGTTTGCGGCAAACGGCATTGCGATAGATTACGTCGTGCCCCACACCTGCCCATCGTTCTGCTATCCCCATTCCAAGAGAGGCATAGAGGAGTGGTTGGTACGGGATGTATGCCTCGCAGCCGACCTCTTGGCCGAAAGAGCCGTGATGAATAAACTCTACGAACGCCTGCTGACAGATAAACATTCTTTGAAAGAGTGGTATTACGCACACTCCACGAATTGCACACGGAGTTTATCGGCGGCATAAAGTTTTCGTTGCCAGGTATCAAATATCCATGATTTCGTGGGGGCGGCCGGTAGCTGACATTCACAAATTTCGTATATTTGCGAAACCATATAACATTTACTGTGAAATATCTGAAAACTCATTGGTGGGACGCGGTGTTTGTGTGCGCCCTTGTCGCGGGGTTCGGATTCGGTATATGGGGGTTCACGGAGCTTCCCGGAACCGGATACCGATTCGGCGGCGCGCTGTGGGAGACGCTCCGTCTATTCGACCGCGAGTACCATTCACATGAGATCCCTCCGGGTCTGGCCGCGGCGCAGTGGTTGCTGCTGTTTGCGTTCGTTTGGCTCAGTCTGAAGGTCATCATCACTATTATCGCCCCCGATCTGATATCCGATTTGCAGGTGCGGCTCCTATACCGGGGGCACATTGTCATCTGCGGCGCGGGCGAAATGACCGCCGCTTTGGTCGACGGCAACCGAGGCAAAAAGATTATTGTGCTCGCCGAGGGCGAGAACGAACACACGCGCTCGCTCCGCCATCGCGGGGTAAAACTCCTTTTCTGCGGCGAAGGGTTCGACGAACATTTCCTGCGGCGGGCGAAGGCAGGTGTCGCGAGCAGGGTGTGGATCGCCACGGGCGACGACCGCACGAACGTCGAGACGACGCGTTCGGTTTTTTCTCTGGCGGAGGGTGTGCGCCGAAAAGAAGCCCTGAGATGCTGCACGTTGATAGAAGACCGGGACCTGAAAGTGTTGCTCGATGAGTCGCGCCTGTTCAAATACCGGACGGAGCGGTTCGATCCGGTTATTTTCAACGTCGACGAGACGGGAATAAAATATGCACTCGCCATGAACATCGGGCGAATCATACCCGCACGTCCCGACCATGCGCCGGAAATACTCCTTACAGGGCTGACTTCAAGGGCCTCGCTTGTGATACTCGATCTGGCCCACTGCCTTACCATGAACCGCGAGGCTTTCCGCTTTACAGTCGTGGAGTGTGATACGGAAAAGATTGCGGCGTTTCAAAAAAGATACCACTGGCTCGGCGACTTTGCGCGGATAGAATATGTGGAGGATATGGAGACGGTGTGTGCGGAGAGGCGATTCGACTCCGTTTTTGTGTGCTACGACGATAATCCCGTGGCAGTGAAGGCGGCTTTGGCGATTCGCAACGCCATCTGCAATGACCAACCCGACATATTCATCCTCCCGGGAGGGCCGGACGGTTTCGCAGGAGTGCTCGAACTCGCCGGGCGGGGCATATTTCCGGTAGATACTTTCCGCGAGGCGACGGAGTACGTCGTCGAACTCGACCCTCAGGTGGAACTCCACGCCGGCGCCGCCCACGATTGTTGGCGCAAGCGCGACGCCGGGGGCAACTTCGCCGAGCCGGACGAGTACCACACCCTGTCGGCGCATTTCAAGCAGACGAACCGGAGCCAGGTGCTCGACAACTACCTGCGGGCATGGATTGCCGCGGGGATAAAGTTCGGCGCGCCCGGCGGGAACATGCGCGAGGGTGGCGAACCTCCCGTATTCTCCGCGCAAGAGATGGAGACGCTGGCGATGATGGAACACCGGCGGTGGACGATAGAGAAACTCGACTGCGGCTGGCGGCCCGCCGCCCGTAGCGACAACCGTTTCAAACGGCGCAGTAACCTCGTTCCCTGGGATGAACTCCCCGACGATGAAAAGAAGAAAGATTACGATGCGATATATCTGATGATAAAACTATTAATTACCGAGCCCAATGAGAATTCCCTACACCCCGAAACCTCATGACACGAGTGGGATAACCCTGCCGGCCGGAGTGGCCGAAATGACCGAACAGCTTGCCCGCAACACCCACGAAGTGTGGGCGCGCGGACGCATGGCCGAGGGATGGCGTCACGGCCCGCGGCTCGACGAGGATAAGAAATTGCACCCGTGCCTGGTGCCGTACGAGGAGTTGCCCGAGAGCGAAAAAGAGTTCGACCGCGCGACTGCGATGGAGGCTGTCCGTTTCATCGCCGCCGCCGGATTCGAAATTACACCCGCCGCAAAACCGCGTCCCGCCTGCCGCATGGAGGAGGGTTATACCGTCGTTACCGATTGCGGCGAGGGCGGGATTGTCGTGCCGGATGGCGATGGGCCCGTTTTGTGGGCGGCGGGATGCCGGATGCCCGATGTGGAGATGTTCCGGCGGTGTGCGGAGAGGTGCTTTCTGCTTGTCGATGCCGATGTGCTGAGGGCGGCGGGTGCGATGATAAGCAGCCGCGTGTCGTGGGAGCGCAGTGCGACGGAACTCGTGTGGCAACTGCGCAACAATCCCGCGCTGTCGTATCTCGAAGCGGCACGGCACGTTTTGGTAACATTCGCGCGCGACGCGGCGGTTCATATCCACGGCGGGAAGGCTTCGCTGGTGTTGGCGCACGGTGGGACGGAAGGCTCGTCGGAGGGCGATTTCGAGGCAATGACCGAGGCCGTGGAGAGCCAGCTTGCAGACGTAATGGCCTCCCGGAGCGTACTTCGCGTGCTGCCCGTGCTGGGGCTCGAAGAGGGAGGCGTTCCCGAAACGGCTTACGTGATTCCCGCCGCGGAGAGCGGGGCCGACCACGGTTTTTGGTGCATTACAGACTCCCTGAACGACCGCCGCATATTCGACCTTGCGTTCGAATATGTACAAAAAGGGGGCGCGGTGATAGACGGTCTGCCGCGCCTGTCGCTGGGCAACCTCACGACCATCGACCGGCAGGAGATCGAAGCCTATCAGAATATCCGCAACCTTATTGTGAACTATGCCGCTTCGGGGGCCGGGCGGCCTCTGTCGATCGCCGTGTTCGGTGCGCCGGGGAGCGGAAAATCGTTCGGCGTGACCGAGATTGCGAAGAACATTCTGCCCGGCAAGGTCGAAAAGGTGGAGTTCAACGTGTCGCAGTTCACAGACGCCGACGAACTCGGTGCGGCCTTCCAAAAGGTGCGCGACATCACGCTGGGCGGTAAGCTGCCGCTGGTCTTTTTCGACGAGTTCGACTCCGACGGCCTGCGCTGGCTGAAATCGTTCCTTGTGCCCATGCAGGACGGGAAATTCAAAGACTCGAGCGGCGAACACCCCCTGGGACGTTGCATAATTGTCTTCGCGGGAGGCACCTCTGCGAGTTTCGGGCAATTCACGCGGCCGATGACCTCCGACGATGACGCGGAGCGGAAGGCGTTCCGCGACCTCAAAGTGCCCGACTTCGTGAGCCGTCTGCGCGGAACCATCGACGTGCTCGGGCCGAATCCCGCCGCCGAAGGCGACAAGAATTACATCCTGCGCCGCGCCCTTTTGATGCGCAGCCTGTGCGAGCGTAAGATGAGGCTCGGCAAGGGCGAGAGGACGCAAATCAACGAAAACATCATCCGTGCGATGCTGCTCACACCGGCATACAAACACGGCGCGCGCTCGATGGAGGCGATATTCGACATGAGCAGCATCGAGGGTAAGGCGTGGGAGCCGGCCGCGTTGCCGTTCGTATCGCAACTTTCGCTTCACGTCGACGCCGACGCCTTCATGCGGCTGGTGTTGCGCGGAGTTATTTTGGGCAGTTACCGCGAAAAACTCGCCATGGCCATTCATGAAGATTTCTGCCGCCGCAACTCCGAGTCGGACAACAACCTCCCCTGGGCCGAGCTCCCCGAGGACATAAAGGAGAGCAATCGCGACCAGGCGCGCTGTTTCGGGGAGATGCTGGCCGTGGCGGGATACGACTACGACGCGGGCGACACCCCGTTTCCTTCGGTGGATAGCGTTACCACCCCCGAATTGGAAACGATGGCGCGCCGCTCGCACGATATCTGGATGGAGAGCAAAACCGCCGCAGGATGGAAATTCGGCCCGACCAAAGACAGTGGTCTCAAAACCCATCCACTGATGGTGGAGTGGGAAGCCCTTCCGCCCGAAGAGCAGCAAAAGGATTTCGACATCGCGGGCAATATTATACCCATGATGCGGAGTATAGGATTGAGGGTATACAAAGTGGTTTGACCGGTAGTGTATACAACATAACACAAACTAAACAAGCTCTTAATGAAAAATTTAATCGCCCCTTTCGATGCCTACAAAGGTAGAGAACCTTACATCTTTATAAGTTACGCCCACCGTAACTCGTCAATAGTATTTCGCCACATCACTCGCCTGCGGGAGGAGGGTTTCCGTATCTGGTACGACGAGGGTATCGACCCCGGTACCGACTGGTCGGACGAGATTGCGAGGGCTCTCTCCGGCGCGGCCGTTTTTCTGGTATTTGTCTCTCCCGAGATGGTCGCCTCGCACAATGTCAAGAAAGAGATTGTCTTCGCCCTCTCGCGCAGGAAACCCATGTTTGCGGTTCACGTCGTCGATACGATTCTGCCGGACGGGCTGGATATGCAGCTGAGCAATATTCAGGCACTGTTCGAAGGCAGGTTTAACGACCGTGAGAAGTTCTATGAACGCCTGATTGCCGCTCTGCCGCAGGAGACACGAGGCAAGAAACCGTCGGCAACCGACCGGACGAGACACTCCGGTGAACCGCGCCGAAAATCGTGGTGGGGAAATCTCTTCGGAGGAAACGGGCCGGAAACCGCCGGAGAACCCCGTATAGCCGCCGTAGAGGAGTCCGCACCACAGGTAGAACCGAAGAAAGTTGCCGCACCGTCCCCCGCCCCCGTTGCAACCCCGACACCTGCTCCCACACCACCACCCGTTTCAAAGCCCGCAGAACGGCAAGTGGCACAGCCCGGCGCATACAGCAACACCGTGCAGGAGGATGGCGTGTTATCATTCATACCCTCCGGCACACTTACCATTAAAACCACCTCGGGCGAGGAGTATAACGCCATACTCAACACCGTTTCGGGATTCCCCCTGAGGATAGACGAGCAGACAATTTCGCTCGATGATTTTAAAAGTATGAAGTTCGACCACCGTAAAACGGACGACAGCGATACAATAACGATCCGCACGCTGAACGCTTACGGCGACGAGAAGGTTATTGTCGAGAATTTGTCATCCATGTACTTTGGCCCCATCTCCTTTTTGTCGGACAAAGGATATCGTTATTTGTCGATGAGACGCATAGAGAGCTTTACGAAAGACGAAACGGCGACCCCTCCGATGCCTGAAAACACCATCTATGTGTACATTCGTACCGGCGGCATGGTATATAAAGTACCCGGGTCGTTGTTGCGTTACAAGCGCGGATTCGGGCTCAACGCGGAAAAGGGCGAAGGAATCCTTAATTGCGGGGGCGACATATACGGATTGGGCTCGCTCAAATATATCCGCATCTGCAAAGAGAACAGACCAAAAAACGATACCGCTTCCGCCAATGTCTACTTCACCGACGGCAGTCACGTCTCCTCTTCTCTGTGCGGGACGGTGATTGCGTCCACCGTGCTCGGGGAGGTTCAGGCGCAGGTCTCGCAAATCGACGAGATATTTTTCGGCACCTACGATGTCGATTATGCAAAGAGCGTCGCTTCCGACGTATGGGACGGGAGCAAACCGATTCCCTTGATGGAGCATGGTTCGGCAATCGTTCATAAAACCGACGGAACACAATCGGTGCTCGAGTTGGCGTCGCTGGTCGCCGTCGGAGACAGGTTGGCCTCCTCCTCGGCCTACTTCAAGACCGATTCGGGATTATTTCATGCCGAAAGCGAGGATAGGCCGCCCCTGTTCTTCGCCGAAATCAGACATCTGACTGTAAAAACCGACGGTAAATACCCCGTTGCGGAATACACTCTGCGTTCCGGCGAGACGGGGGTAAAACCGGTGATAGATTTTCAGATAGAAGGACTCTCAAAAAAAGGGAAAGAGGAAATCAGCGTGCGGGAGATCGAAAGAATCGAGTTCACCGACGAGCGTGCGGATGTGCTGCCGGGTCTAAAAATGGCACACATAGTCGACTCGTACGACCAGGCATACGAAACTCCCCAGGCTATGTTATACTTCCGCTATCCCGGCGACACCATTGTCGGCGTCCGCTACAACAACGAACAGAATGTCAAGATAGCAGGCGGATTGTCGATTGCCTACGATAAAATCTCCAAAATCGAATTCCTTCCCGAAAGAAAAGATGGCGACAAATGGCTCTATCCTGCCAAAATCACATTCCGCGCGGGAGGCTCTCAGGAGTTTATGCTCGACATAGCAGGATACCACCCGTCCTATCTGCAATTCCCCACATGCATGGGAGTCTGCTCGTTCTATCTGCGCGGTCGAATCAAAAGCATAGAATTCTTACCTTAACCCTGACTTGAAGCTATGCACAGGCAAGGTATAACGGTTTTTATAAGCAGTACGCCATCCGATTTTCAGAGAGTACGGCCGTCGCTTAGCCGGTTGGAGAAAAACGGATGGAATTTAGTGTGCGGCAACAACCATGCGCGTGAGTTGGCGCTATCCGCACATCCCGTTGAAAACAGCGATATGGTGTTGGCTTTTATCAGCGCCGATTACATTGCAGACAAGAGCGCTTTTGTCTCCGAACTCAGTTATGCCGCATGTGCCTGCCGCAAGCCATATATCCTTGTTGCGCTCGACACCTTGGAAAATCTTCCGCCCGATATGGAGATGCTGGCGGCCGGAGAGGGGTTCGTGGAGACGGAGGGTGTCGAACCCGCTTTGAAAAAATGGTTGGGTACACCGCAACCGGAACTGCTTCCCGTCCACAAGGAGCGCCGTTACGCTTTCAAACCGTTTGAGGCATGCGAGGAGCAGTACGCGTTCGTCAGTTACGCGCACGACGACGCGCTGGAGGTATATCCGGTGATCAAGGAGCTGTACGAATCGGGAATAAACCTGTGGTACGACGAAGGCATCCGGATAACGGAACGCTATCTGCCCGAGATTGCCCGGCATGTGCGGGATTGCGAAGTGTTTTTGCTGTTTGTAACCGAAACATCCGTCCGGCGGCCGTTTGTGATCGACTTCGAGCTGGCTTACGCGAAAAAGCTGGGGAAAAAGATCGTGCCGGTGATGATGGAGTTGGTCGAACGTTTACCGGAAAATATCGCGGGGCTGGAGAGGGTCGTGCCGGACGAGTCGCTGTGGCGCGCCGTAGCGGGGACGGGGCTGAAAAATTTCGGGCAACGGACGGCCGTTCCGCCGAAGGACAAAAAGGAGGCGGACTACGACCTGCAACAGCTCACGCCCATGACGGACTACCAATACAGGTTGTCCGGGCGGGGTATCTATTTGACCAAATATACGGGCGACAAGGTGACAGTGGTTGTGCCGGCAGAGCATTGCGGCCTGCCTGTGTGCGGCCTTGAGGGAACTTTCTATAAACAAAGGCTGCTGAAGGTGGAGTGTCCGGAAACGGTTACGATCGTAAAAAACAAAACATTCCAGAAGTGCTACACGCTGCGAAAGGTCATATATAAAGCGCCGAAAATCAAGGTCGAATCGGAGGCTTACAGGCCCGATTTAGATAGCGACCTTCTTCCCGTTGGCGGAACATTTATATTTGCTTTACTGTTGGGACTGTACGGCCTGTTGGGGGTCATTTTGTCTCCAACGCTTCGAATACCCGATTATGTATCGGAGTCTTTTATCCCCTATTACAGGGCAATAGGGGGAATTATCATGTTTATCGCCTTCTTTGGGGGAGGTTTCTTATTTTCCGCCCTTGTTGTTCCGATAATCAGGGCGATCAGAAAAAAGATATATTCCATAAAAACCAAGTCACAGTTAACCGTCGAGACGCCCAACCTTACCAAAGACGATGCCGAAATCCGCCCGTTCGCCCGTGCCTGTTTTTATGAAAACGGCGATATTTCCGGTGAATTGGAGAAACTGCGTGCCGAAGGCTTCCTGATAAGGGATTGGACGGGAGATACGGAGCCTGACGATGCGGAGAAAATAATGCTCGTCTTTTTGACGAAAGAGTTTTTCCGTGACGATAAACTTCTGGATGCGCTTCATCGCGGCATGGCCGAAAACAGGAAGATCATTCCCGTATACTGGTCGGTGCAACCGGCGGAACTGCCTCAAAACCTGGCTGCGAACCTGGGGCAAATCCAGGGGCTGTTTCCCAACACAGCGGAGTTCTATTTTCTGCTCAGGCGCACTCTGAAAGACGCGCAGTGCTGGCGGAATTTGATAGACGATTTCGAATATACCGTAAAGAAGGGCGAGATTGCGCTTACGAAATATATCGGTCCCGACGCCGACGCCGTCTATATTCCCAAACAGCTGTTCGATCCCCCTCAACCGGTGGTCAGAGTCGCTCCCGCTGCTTTTGACGTTTATCGCACCAACAGCACTAAAATAAAAAGAATGTATATTCCCGATTCGATAGAAAAAATCAGTGGGTATGCACTTAAGGAATTATGGGCATTGGAAGAGATAAATGTTCACGGCGATAATCAACACTATTACATCGACAGCGGCGTGTTTTGCAGATCGAAAAACGGAGAGACGCTTTGCTGTCCGAGTAGACATTCCGAGCGGGTATTGTTGTCAAACCGCACGAAATCGATCGGTAAAAACTCGTTTGCAGGCTGCAAAAAACTCGAAGAGGTGGTGCTCGGCGATAGTGTCCGAGAGATCGGTAAATATGCTTTCTGGGGAAGCACGTCGCTTCAGTCAATCTTCATTCCGGCCGGTGTGAAGAAGATAGGAAAGGGAGCATTTTTATCTTTTAAAGATCGTTCTTTGCGTTCCGACTTACACTATGGAGATGCTTCGAGGTGTAAGGTCTGCCCCAAGCTTACCGTCCACACTCCGGCAGGCTCCTTCGCCGAACAGTATTCAAAGAAGAATAACATCCCCTGCAAAACCTACACGGCCACGGAATGGGAGAATATGCTCGGCAAACTTCGATCGACATAACCCGGACTTATGAACCGGCAACACGTAACTATTTTCATCGGCAGTGGCGGCGTGGGGTCGAGGGCTTATAAGACGATACCGATACACATAACATCCAACTAAAAAATAATTATGGGACTTACATGTAAGATTTTCGGACACAAATGGCGCAACTGCTGGTGCGTTCGCTGCGGTGCTTACAGAGACGTCGATCACGAATGGAACGGGTGCAAATGCGAGATCTGCGGAACCGTCAGCAATGAAAGACACACGTGGGAAAAGAGCAAAACCGAGAAATGCACCGAAGTGTGCGCAAGTTGCGGACGTACCCGCAGCACCGGGCACGACTGGGAGCAAATATCGAGCTGCCTCAGGGTCTGCAAGGTGTGCGGATATGCGGAGCTGACACACATTATCGGAGATATGATCGCAGACGATTACGACGATGCCCGCGACCTCTACTACCGGGATTATGTCTGTCAGCGCTGTGGACGCCGGATACGTAAATACACCGCATACGGGGATTTCACCCGTGGAGAGGAGTGTACCATGCGCCTCTCTTTCGCAGGCACGGTCAGCCAGCAGGATATCGAAGAGTTGAAAAAATACGACGCGCTTCACCAGGAAATGAAAAATCTGTAAAACCCATCCCCTGATGGCGGAGTGGGACGAACTGCCTGAAGTTGAGAGGCAAAAAGATTACGATATTGCGGGAAATATTGTAACTTTGATGCGGGAAGTCGGATTGAGGGTTTACAGGACAATATAAACGGAGGAAGCAAAGTTCAAAACCATAAAAAAACAAGCACATGAACAAGTTGGAGTTAACGACGAGTAAAACAAGAAATACCTTGTACAGGTATAATTCTCTTTTGTCTTCAAGCATGATGATTTGTCTGCTTGTAGCCATAGTAAATCTGTTTATTTTTTCGGCTAAAGAAAAAATAACCGAGGTATCCCCTCTGCCTGATTTAACCGGTCAAATGGTAAAAATTGCCGACAAGACACCGGCATTTGAAGAGACGGGTCTGAAAGTCAAATTAAACGGAGAGATGCCGGGCTATCAATGGATACAGCATTTGTCGGGAGAAGCCAATCTATATATACTCTCTCTCGGAGACGGGAGAGTACCTGTCGTCTCGAACAAGGAGCCTGAAAAAGGCGTCTATAAGGTTGTTCCGGCCGAAGAATGGAGCTCGCTTGATTTTACCGCGCTGGAAAATGAATATCGGATATCCGCCGGAGGCGTCATGCTGATTTACCAAAAAAACCAACTCTCCATAACCTTGTTTATCGTCGCCGGTTTGATTTTCCTGACTTTGATTTTACTACTGATACTTAGAACTGCTCAACTGGTAAAACTGCAAAAGGAAAATCCTCAGGAGTTCGATTCATACGCACGCAATATTGAAAACAGACGTTGGTAGTATATGGTCGATATATTGTTTGTTTCCGACTTTCCCGAAGAACAAAAGCATGTTCTTTCTGAATTATCCGCGATTTCAACGCGCATTAAAATTAAACAATATACCGTAAGGGAATTCCTCTCAGCCACCCATATAAAGGCGAAGGCGGTATTCTTCCCCATGCTTCGCAGCCAGATAAACACCGGACAGTTTTCGTCGGTTGTGGACAAGGTATTGCAAAGGTTCAATAAGAGAGGCGGGCTCTATTTTCGTTTCTACATGTATCCTCTTGATTTTTCGCCGTCTATGTTCACCGCAATGATAGACGATGAAAATCATGACGCCCTCGACAGGCTTGCGGATGTCGTGCATATAGCACCATGTTCGCTCGAGGAGTTGAAAAGGCATATACAAACGTTCTTAAAAACTCGCGGAGAGGTTCGCCGCTATCATGCTTTCCGCTCCGTTGAAGCTTCTCTGAAAGTGCTTGTCGGCATTGTCGCGAAAGTGGCAACGGCGGCTTCTTTCCTGTTCATTTTTGCGTGGCTGACAAGCATCTACAATGATGCCGTTGCCCGGGCGATCGGATTGGCAGACATCGGATATGCCGCAAATATCGCTGCCGGTATCGCCATAGCGCCCGCGTTGCTTTACCTTCAGTTTCGGATAAGAAGTCGCAAATTAGACCACAATGATGAAGGCGCCCGCTCGAATGAGTATAACTCGGACGTGCTGTATAAAATGATCATTTTTGCTGCGGCCATGGCGGGCGTTTATTTGTATATTCACGACAGAACCGGATTCCTGACCATTGCCGTAACCCTGATATTCGGTGGAGTGGTAAACGCCCTTACCCGGCAATACTACAATGGGATTCGTGTTCTGAAGCTACAGGCAATGAATGCCGAGGAATACACGGAACTTGGAAAAAAACTTCCAAAAGTGTTGTCCCACTCACCCGGCAGGGTCATTCACAGATTCAGAAGAGTACCGATTTTCTCCTCCGGGAAGCATTTCCCGCGTGTCTTTTGCAGTTATACACACTCTTCCGTTTGGGCAAGGCAAATGGTTCAAAAAGTGCACACTGAACTGAGCAGTTACGGTTTCGAATGCTTTGTGGATCAATACGGCATTGCCCCCGGTTCCTCGTGGCGTCATCAGTTAAGACAGAGCCTTGTGAACGCGGATTATGTCTTATGTTTCTGCGATGGCATCAGCATCCAAAAACCCTGGCCGGCCTCTGAATTGGAGGTTGCCATCCGCCTGAGACACACATCTTCGAATCTAAATATAATTGCCATCACCCCACAGGATATGGACGATGATATCATACCGAATATTCTGCCGGTGTTCAGGGATGTTTTTCTTAACGAAGGCGAACCGTCGCGTTTTATCAAAGTTGCAAGGGAGAGTGGTGATTTTATGGGCGTGATGTCACGCCACAGCATTATCATTCAGGAAGATTTTCTGGATAAAAGCATTTCGGCGGATACCCCGTTGCTTTTGATCGTTCCATTTTTCTTTTGGAAATTGTCGGCCGCGGTTACCGCAATGTTCCGATTTTTATTGGTGCCGGCGATAATGACGGTGGCATTTGTCATTGCCGCCCAAGCGCTGATTTCCGACGGCTCTTTTTTGCAGGCGGCGCATGCGCTTACCGACGCTCTGACTTTCGGTATAACCGGAACGCCGCAATTGATCCTATATGGGATTCTGCTGATGTGCTTTTGTTCCTCGGTTCTGGAAATAGTTCACAGACATATCGTAACAAAACCGGCCAAAGCCCTGTCTGCTGCGAAAAAAATGTCGGAACGTTTCTTTTCTGCCGTTCAATTGATCTATATTGTTGCGTTTTTGGCCTTTGTTCCGTTTTTTACGGTAGTCAACGCGGAAAACTGGGCTATCTTCGTTACCGTGGGATTCTACGCTTGCTGCGGCATCGCGCTACGATATGCCAATCGTTTGGATGTGGGCAAAGTCGCGCGTTGCGACAACTTTTTAAGCGGTTATAACGTTGTAAACAACCCTATCCAAACACCGCAACCCTGGGCGTTTATGTCCGAACAGAGATTTGTTTTGGCCGACAGGCCTCATATACTTAAAACGTTCCATAGCTATATAAATAACTTTAAAGGTTCTTATAACCCCGTCATATTCCGGGATTCCGTTGTTAAGGGTCTGCGTCTGTATGGAACCGGCGTATACAACAGGCCCCTGCTGGACGCATATGCCGAACTGCACAAGATCAGCGAAAGTCTCAACAAATGCGGCTTTTCATACAATATGATGGCCGTTTATGACGACATGGCCGAAATCGCCGCGTTTTTAGGAAAATATGAAGAAGCGATAACCGCATTTATGCACAAATGCGAATGCCTGTACGCATCATTTTATTCCACTTATAAGGACTATTCGGAGATTTACGAGACTCAGTATCGGATAGCATGGCTGTACAAGATGTTGAATAAACGTAACGCCGCATACAACTATGCTTCATTGGCTTTGAGGGGGTTGAGAAAAAATGTACAACTGCGATACGATTATCTTACAAATCATATTTATATCGGACACAGTCCGACAAAACGAACTTCCCCATTATTAGTAATCTGGAGAACCATACGAAACAGATCTCTGACCATCGGCTTCAAGTTTATGACCAATAAAAATGAACGGCTGATAGATGAAATAGAGCGATTCCGCTTAGAGTTGTAATAAAACGAGGTAATTATTGCTTCCGGAGGGAG
>QMCD01001455.1_pt1 | contig 14361 bp, 14 predicted proteins | sample 1821841 | NCBI WGS metagenome assembly QMCD01 (sample SAMN01991225, study PRJNA193472) | Termite gut metagenome, whole genome shotgun sequencing project. | isolation source: worker | host: Macrotermes natalensis | reverse complement strand
GCCAGGATACCAAAGCTTTTGGAATAACGCAGCGCTTTAAACACACGGAAAACCCGTACCGCGCGCAAGACGCGCAAAACCTGAAGCCCCCTGTGCCATACAAGAAGGAAAGGCAGTATCGAAACCAAATCAATGATTGCCCAAAATGAAAAGGGATAGCGCAAAAATGACCAGACGGACTGCTTGCCGAATTTATAGTCCGCCGTCAATAGGCGCAAAGCATAGTCGATGACAAAAACCGCAATCGCAAAGGCATTAAGCAGGCGAAAAAGGGGAATGTCTGCTTTGAAGGCCAGGGGTACAAGGCTTATGAAGATGACCACCATCATAAAATAATCGTAAACCCTGCTTGCCCTGCCGGAGCCTTTTGCCGGTTCTATAAAGCTACCGTCTTTGATACAATGCCAAGCAGCGGCTTTCGCCCTCCGTCCGCTCTTCGAGGCGCTGAAAACCGCTTGATATAAGGGCTTTCTGCGGTTGTTGCCAAACCGCGAGAGCCTTTTCGTTTGTCTGAAGTTTACGCTCGGCGGAGTAGCCCGCCTTGCTTCTGCTGCCATAGCCACGATTTTTGCACACCCCCTTTCGGTGAAATCGAGTAATCGTTAAAAGGTTCTGGCAATCGTCAAAGGGTTAGGACAATCGTCAAGGGGTTCAGTCCTCTTCGCCATCATCGTCCGATAACCCGAAGATGCTCAGTAAAGCGTCCCAGTTTTCCGGGTAGGCATTGCTTCCGAATATGCTTATCGGTCGAACGCCTTTATAGCACGCGGTCAAATTCCACTGTGTTCCGTCCAACACGGCTGGATTGAAGTAGTCCACGCCCCAGTATTCCGTATGCAGTGATTTGAAGTCCTCAGCAGTAATATCAAGTGTAACTATATCTGCGACATCATTGTTCCTGCCCGCAAGAAAGTCAGATTCGCTCAAGCAGACGACACCGCCATTAAACGAGATATGGTATTGATGGTATCCGCCAAAGAAGCCGCCAATATCAAAGTATACGTCCGTCAATTCTTTCGAGGTGCTTTGCCAATCGATGTCTTTCAGACACTTCAGCCATTTCAGTACCATTCCGTCTTTGAAGAAGCCGAGCAACGCACCGTCGCAAAATCGTTCGGCACGGATAGCGCCCATTATGAGAGCGAGTATACACTGCGCATCCAAAGCATCAATATCGGCACGGCGCATTTCCTCGTCGCCCCATTTCAGCCCGTTCGCTTCAAGTATACCGCCGTAGTTTGTAAGTTCATATTGTGGATTCGCTCCCGAAAACTCGTAAAACTCATCTTCAAACTGTCTTACAAGCCCGCTGTACCCCACGAAGGGAAACTGAATCGGATGCTCATGCGACCCGTCATTTTCCTTGTCGATTATCCATTCGCCAAAGGACCCTGCCCGCGAGAACTTGCCGATGTACTTCGTTAGTACATGAAATTTTTCTTGATTGATACCCGAAGCACTTTGCCACTCATCGTAGATAGTCCGAAGCCTTTCATCGAGATAGCTGAGGGCTTTGTCTTTTATCCAGTCAGGGACGCCATAGTACGCCTCCGCAATCGCTCCCGTTATCGCCCCGATGGTGTCGCTGTCACCTCCAAGTGAGATAGCGATGCGGATTGCATCCTCAAAGGACGTTGACTCAAGAAAACACTCTATCGCCTGCGGAACGGTTTCTTGGCAGGTTTCGTTGAACTTATAGGTCTTTCGGATGTCATCAATCCTAAAACCAAGTGGGTAATAATTCTTCTCAATGTGGTCACGGATTTCACCCTTATGATAACCCGACCGAGCCATGTAGATAGCAACCGCTGTCGCCTTTGCACCTTTTATGCCCTCTTCATGGTTATGGGTGATTTCAGTTGCGGCTTCAGCAAGATATTCAGCTTCGCTCTCGTTATGGGCAGTAAACCCAGCAGGGCTTACTCTCATCGCAGCGCCGTTTCCAAAGCTGTTATAGGGTTCGGGATTGTCGCTGAACATCCAGTCGTAGAAGCGGCCGGCATATCCGCAGTTCGGATAATGCCGCCCGATTTCCTGCATATAGTGAACTGCACAATCTCCAAGCAATTCGCCAACCGTATCCTCATAATGGCGATTTTCAGGCGACCAGTTCACCTGCTTTTCGACCTCCATAATTGCCTTTGCCACGGCGAGCGTCATAATGCTATCATCCGTGGCAAAGCAGCCTTCGGCAAACAAGTCAAAGTCCTTGCTGCGATGGTTATTGAATTCAAACCGCGACCCTACGATGTCGCCAATGATTGCTCCGAGCATGGCACGTCCTCCTGCATGGCAGATTCGCTTGCCTCAACTTCTTTTAGTGACTTTCCGTCCGCTGTTTTCCACTCGGTTAAGCCATTCGCATGACCTCCAATAACGAAAGCGGCAGCATATGACGGGCTTTTGAAAAGCACATCCTCTTGTAAGATGCCGCCTGCGTCAACATTAGCTTTTTGTCGAGCCTCTTTAATGCCGGGCGGTATGCTGTCGGAATCGTTCAATTCTATATGGCTACCTTTGAGGACAACGAAACCTTCAACGGTCTGTTTGCAATCTGCTTCTATCGTTTGACCGCTTTTACGGCTTTTGCGTTTCATATGCAGTATCTGTCCACCAGTGTCTACATTTGCGTTATTGCTTAGTTCTGCCGACGGCTTTATCTCGGCAAGTGGCTCAAACAACTTATGGCCAAGCGTCCCCATGACAATCTTTGCGTAGTCTATAAATTCCTCAAGTTCGCTCTCTTTTTCCTCGGTGATGTGACCCGGTGTCGGGTCGTTGCCGTTCTTGACAACATAACGCTTGGCATCAGTGGCGAGTTTACAAAAGCGATTCTCAAGGTAGCTAATTTCCGTGGGACCGAATGAGTTGTTGGAAGTCGTGAACACAACCGCCTCCGTCCAGTAGTCCTTTTCGGGATTGCGTTTATGCTCTTGTAAGCGGTATAGGATTCCCTCACCGTTCTTGCGAACTCCCGCCTGCCCAATATACACCATGTTCTCTCCCGTCTGGTCGGATGTACCGAACAGGAAATAGACCCCACTCTGTGAAAGGTCATCACGACCTTTGCACTTGTCGAGTTCGGTACGAGGGATTTTATATGCAACCCCTGTCCAGTTGGCAAGTGTGCATTTGATGCGACCGCTTGGGTCGCCGTCCATAAGGAATAGGTTTATGCTTTTACCGCGAGTTGCCATTAGACACGACCTCCTGCTATTTTATACCTCCGCATTTGGACGGTAGGTAGAACTGAACACAAAATCCGTCACGAACTTAAAGAACTCGGGATGATCAGTAATGGCTTTATAAAACTCAATGCTCGTCGCCGAGTTACCCTGAATGGCTTTCCGTGTTGCCTTATCAGACTCAATTCGTGAATTCTGAACATCGGAGTTTTCCATAGCGTCTTGATATGATATGCTTGCTTTCACGGTTTCAGGCAAGTCGAGAAGCTGCTTTTGCGCCGCTTTATCGTTCGTCCATTTGATCCCCAAACCGCCGCAGACCTTATTGAACTCTTCGAGTATCTTACTCAAGTTCTCTAAGTCTGGAACTGGAACACCGACATCCGTAGGTACTGGAATCGGGTCTATTATTGCATTTTCGTTTGCGAGTGCAATAGACATAGTCTCCTGTGCGACGGAGCGGTAATTTTCCAAATCCACTGACTCTACAAGTCCCGCCGTATAATCATCCCCGTGCGGTGCGGGTAATATTTCCTTTAGCAGGTTCAAGAATATGGACAGCTTCTCCCATTCCTGAGACCCGTAAGGAAGTATTGTCGCGAGGAAGTTGTAGGTGCGAACGAAGTTCTTCGCATTGCTCTTGAACAGAACCTGCTCCTCGACCTCAAGGTCAAGGTATCGGTCTTTACACGTTTTAAGAATCGGTTCAAGAAGTGAGCGGTCTGTGCCTCCGAGATACAAACCCACAAAAGTTTCTACTTGGTCTTTTGTGTAGACTTGCAGGGATTCCATTGAATCAATAAGAGTATTTAGCTTCTGCGGGTCGGTTTCGCCTGAAAGCATAGTTGTGCGGTAATAGCGGTCAAACGCCTTCTTGATTACCCCTGCATCATTTGCAAAATCCAGCACAAAAACACCCGTATCCTTTTTGCCTTGATATGAGCGGTTTAATCTTGAGAGAGTTTGAACGGCCTTTATATCAGCGAGTGGCTTATCAACATACATTGCGTTTAGCAAAGGCTCGTCAAACCCTGTTTGGAATTTATCCGCTACGATAAGTAATCGATACGGTTCTTTTTTGAAATTTCGCTCGATATCTTTGCTTGGAAAGCCATTATAGCCTGATTCTGTCTTGCCCTTGTACTCGCCCGAAAAGGCAATAATCGCCTTGACTTCGCTGCGTTCTCTGGCAAGAATATCGGTAATTGTATTGTAGTATTCAACAGCGCGAGGAATCCCTTGAGCGACTATCATCGCTCGTGCTTTGCCGCCAAGCAAACTTTTAACACGCGAGAGAAAATGCTCGACGATGACCTCGGACTTCTTTTCAATGGCTGTTTGCGTAGATTCCACATAGAACCGTAAAATGGCTTGCGCCTTTTTTCGATTAAACTGCGGGTCTTTCTCCGGAACTCTGCTGGCAAGCGAGTAATAACTTGCAACAGGCGTATAATTGCGAAGTACATCAACGATGAAATCTTCCTCAATGGCCTGCTTCATCGTATAGACATAGTGTGGCGAAAACTGTTTTTCGCCGTTCTCATTCAAAACAGGATTGTCGCTCTCGTCAACAATTAACTTCCCGAAGTTCTCCAGTGTCTTGTTTTTTGGGGTGGCAGTAAAGGCAAAATAGCTTGCGTTTTGCGCCATTTTCTTGCCTTCGATGAGAGAATTGATTTTATCCTCAAGCAAATCCTCGTCGTCGGCATCGTTACCTGAGACCGCGATATTCATTGCGGCCGATAGTTTTCCACTCTGACTGGAATGGGCCTCATCTATGATTATCGCAAAATTATCGTGCTTGTAGTCCATCCCAATGCTACTGACGATAACTTCGAACTTATGAACAACGGTGATGATGATTTTTTTGCCTTCGGCAAGCAAGGTACGAAGCTTAGAAGAATCCTCTGCCCAACCCACAGTAGAGCTTACATCGGCAAACTGCCTGATGGTGTCGCGAATCTGTTTATCAAGATTGACACGGTCGGTTACAACAAGCACGGTATCATAAAGGAACTTCCCGTCCTTTTTTAACGTAATAAGCTGATGGGCAAGCCACGCAATCGAGTTTGACTTTCCACTACCCGCGCTATGTTGGATTAGATATTTATACCCAATGCCATCATGTTCTGCATCGTTCAACAGCGAAGTGACCACTGACAGCTGATGATAGCGCGGAAATATCTGCTTATAAGTCTTCGCCCCGGTATCTGGGTCTTTACCCTCTACTACCTGAGTATAGTTTTGCAGAATGTTTGACAGTTCAGCTTTAGTGAGCACATCTTCCCATAGATAACCCGTGCGATAACCAACGGATACTTCTGGGTTCCCCGCTCCGTCATCCCGCCCCTTATTAAAGGGTAAGAACCACGATTTTTGCCCTTCAAGCTTCGTACACATCATAGCTGTATCTTCGTCAACGGCAAAATGCACCATGCATTTCTTGAAGCCGAAGAGTGCGGTGTTGTGCGGTTCTTTCGGGTCACGGGCACGGCAGTATTGCAATACTGCGTCGCGTGTTGTCTGCTTTGTAGTATCATTCTTCAGTTCGAGCGTGATAATCGGCAAACCGTTGAGGAATATTACCAAATCCGGCGACATGGCCGAAGAGTCGCTGACATAGCGAAGCTGCCGGGTCACACTGAAGATGTTCTTCTCATACATTGCCGCCGCTTCGGCGTTATCATCCGCAGGAGTTGGAAAATAAAACTCTAAGTGGCGATGTTTATAGCGCATACCACTGCGGAGGATTTTTATGACGCCATCGCTTCTCAGCTTCGTGGCAAGTGCCGACAGAAACTTAGCAGTTTCAAGCGGCGTATCGTGGATATGTAAATCCCCAACTGCCACCGGCTGTGTATCATCAAGAAAGCGAAACAGGCGCACCATATCAATGGCGTACTCACGGTTATAATTAGCCGTCACGCCTTGTTCAAAGCCATTGACTTCAACGAGGTGCTTCGTAATAGTAGTCTCGAAGCCCTTTTCACTCATGTCAGTTCTCATCATAGCCTGTGTCCTCCTCCGTTTCCTCGTCTTCACTCTTAATGGACGATTCTTCCTCCACAGCCTCATAATCAGGGATTTCCACATCGCGTAGATCGACTTTCCCCGTTACCGCATCGGAGATGATGCGGGTTTTATATTCCTCGACAAGGGCGATTTCCTCGGCTACTTTCGCAATGAGTCCATCAATTTCATCGCATTTCTTGTCGAGATAAGCTGCAATTGCTTCTTGTTCTTCCCTCGGAGGGATTGGGATATCGAATGCCTCAAAGTTCTCTTTAGGCAAGCGCCAGCGCCCCTTTTCCGCAGCGCCACGACCAAATGCATAGAAGATTCTGCGGTGGTAGCAGTTTTGTAGTAGCCGCAAAAAGTAATGTGGGTAATCCTTTGACTCGTCACGAAGCTGGAACACACGATAGTCTGGGCTTGTCACGCCGAAAAGCGTGGAGTAATCGACATAGCCGGTTATCAAATCCATATGGTTCATCGCAAAATCTCCCGGATGAACAAACTGATAACCAGAGTAGTCTTGTGCAATTTGCCCCTCATTGCTCTTCACATTCTTGACCTTTAACCCATGCTGCGTGATGGATAGAACGTCATAGCCCTCTTTGCCCGCAATCTCCTTTTTGATGCGAAAGTGCTTCTTAACCGTGCTGACTCCCCAATGGGCAGGAACGCTACCAAGCCACTTCACGCCGCTGTCTTTCATGTCACCATCTGCGTCGAGGCCCTGCGTAACAGCTTTGCTGATGACAGCTTTTTTTAGCTCCTTCAGACACTCAATCTCGCGCCGCTTGGAACGGACGAGTTTATTGATTCGGCTCCCATGCCATCCCAGCCAGCGTACAATCTGGTCTTGTTCTCTACGTTCTGGGAATGGAACAAGAACATTTTTCAAGTCCGGCATCCCTATGCGAAGCCGAATAGTATTCCACGCCCCATTCTTAGACTCATGCATCAGAATTCCCTTGCCAAGTCCGATAAGACTTTTATAAAACACGGATAGCCTGAAAATGTATGTGTAAAACTGTATGCTCACCTCATCTGTTTGTGGATATAAGGCGTAATATACAGGACTTATTGCTCCATACCAGTGACTTAACCCCGATGAACCTGACAAAACATTCATGCAATTAACAAGCAAGTCGCCATCATGCGCTATCGCATATCTGCTTAGTTCCTCTTTTGGCTTATTCCCACCTTTTTCTTTGCGTTCCGAAAAAGGCACCACGCCATGAGCAGCCGAAAGCGACAGGATGAAATCTGTTTTCACAGGGTCATTCTTCTCTTTTCGTTGCTCTAATACTGCGCCAATTCGCTTCTCTTCCCATCTCACAGGGAGCGTTCCATACCAATTCATACAAGCCCTCCCAGCACTTCGTCAAGCATACCATCGGTCTCGCGCTCCAAGGCGTGAATCTCCGCTACGATGTCGGTGACGGCTCGTAATTCGGCTGGCTTATAGAAGTATTTTGTAAAGCTGATTTCCGCGCCAATTTTCACAGCGTCGGGTTCATACCAAGCGTCAGGCGAATAAGGCTTCACTTCGTTTTCGAGGAAAGCCTCCAACCCGCCTTCATAAGTCAGCGGCACAATCTCCGAATCGGTCAAGTCCTTGTTTGGCTCATATCCGCCTTCGGGAAGTTCAACCGGGTCGGCGTTCTCGTCGACAACAGTAAACGTATCGCGTATCAGCTTCAGCCGCCCTTTAGTCAGAGTCGCCTTGGCTTTTGGGTTCGCCTTCTTGTATGCTTCAAGCGCCTTTTCAATCATCGGAATAAACGCTTTGTATGAAGGGGCTCCCTCAACCGTCATCGAGGACATGACAGCATAAAGCAAATCGTCTTTCTTGCTCTCTTTGAGTTCGGTCAATCTCTCCGCTGTGACGCTTACGGAAAGCCGTAGCGGTCGGAGAATATCCACAGCGTAGTATCCGAAGTCTTCGTTTAGTAAAACCAAGCTGAATTCAGGGTCGGCATCCTCAAACGCGAGATATATCTTCAAAATTTCCTCTCGGAGAGTGCGTGTTATCTCGCAATTCTTTTCGCCGATGTTCTTACGGAGCGGCTTTTTGAGCGAAGTCGCATTTATTAGCTGCACCTTACCTTTACGTTCAGGCGACTTTTTATTGGTCAGCACCCAGAGATAAGTGCCGATACCCGTGTTGTAGAACATCTTTTCAGGCAATGCAACGATAGCTTCAAGCAAATCGTTCTCCATAATATAACGGCGAAGATTTGTCGCTCCTTGACCCGCCTTTCCAGTGAAGAGAGCTGAACCGTTATGCACTTCAATGATACGGCTACCGAGCGGTGTTCCTGTCTTCATCTTGCTGATATTATTAGCAAGGAAAAGCATCTGTGGGTCATCGATATCCGGCACAATGGATACCTCTTCGCCGTCAAGTATCGCCCTGAAGCGGCTATCAGATATCTCGTCTTTCTTTATGCCGCCCCACGCGTCCAGTTCCTTTTTCCATGAAGTGCCGAACGGCGGGTTCGAGAGCATGAAGTCAAATGACTGCCCTCTGTACTTGTCGTCCGATATGGTTGAGCCAAAGAGAATGTTGTTGGCTTGTTCGCCTTCACCCTTAACAAGCATATCAGAACGCGCAATGGCGTAAGTCTCGTCAAAGTTCTCCTGCCCGAACAAATTGATGCTTGCACGCTTACCGCCTTCATGGGCGATTTCGAGTATGCGTTCTTCACCGACAGTTAGCATACCGCCGGTGCCGCAGGCTCCATCATATATGGAGTACACATTGTTCTTGGCCTTTATTTTGCTTTGTATCGGAACAAAGGCAAGCTCCGCCATCAGGCGCACGATGTCGCGCGGGGTAAAGTGGCGCCCGGCATCTGTCACGTTCGTTTCCTCATTGAAGCGGCGAATAACCTCTTCAAAGAGCATACCCATCGAATGGTTGTCGAGCGCGGGCAAGCGAACCGTGCCATCGTCATTCAGTTCTGGGCGGCTCGACAGGTTAAACCTGCGGTCAACGAATTTGCTAATCAGCACACCAAGAGAATTCGACTCCGAAAGTCGGTTTATTTCGTTCCTGAACTGGAAGCGGTTTATAATATCCTGAACGTTCTTGGAAAAGCCGTTCAGGTAGTTTTCAAAGTTCTGCTTTAACTGTAGACGATTCGTAATCGCCGACAGGCTCTTAAGCGTATGTGGAGAACTGTTGCAGAAGGCTTCTTTCGTTATACTACAGAGCCACTCATCAGGGTTTTGAACCCCTTCGGCATCCAACCGAGCCTTCTCTTTGATGACCGCCTCTTTTGTGTCCTCAAGAATAGCATCAAACCGCCTGATGACGGTCATCGGCAGAATTACCTTACGGTAGTCGCCCACGTCGTATGTATCAACGAGGCAGTCATTTGCAATTGACCAGATAAATGAAACGAGTTGATTATAATTTTGCGTATCCATAAAAGGCTTCTCCTTGTGATTTTAATTTAATTATCCGACCCATCCTCGGTGACCTCCATAATGTCACCGATGTCGCACTCCAGAACCTTGCAGATTTTAACGAGAATCTCGGTGTTGATATTCTCGTTCTTGCTTAACTTCGCTAAAGAGGTGGTACTCATTCCGGTTGCGGCACGCAGGTCTTTCTTTTTCATATCTTTATCAATCAGTAACTTCCACAGCTTTTTGTAGCTCACAGCCATTGTCTGCACCTCACTTTCTGGACTACTTTGTATTATAGCACAAAAAATCCAATAACGCAAGTAAATTTCCGCATACACGCAATTTTATTTTCCTTATGCGGACACAGCAACTTTTGTTCGCACCTTGCGAATTTTTTTCCTTTGGACTATTGACAAACACATATTGCGATGCTATAATGTTATAAGTAAGCGAACACGCTAACAATTAACAGGAGGTGTAATTATGGAAAATCGCTTCGGAAAATATATCGAGGCGAAGCGCAAGGAAAAAGGCATTAACCTTCGCAAGTTTGCCGAACTAATCGACAACATGGCTCCGGCATATCTCAGTGATATTGAAAAAGGTAACCGCTACCCGCCCGATAGGGACAAAATCGCTAAGATGGCACAGGTGCTTGGACTTTCAGCAGACGAAACGGCTGACTTATACGACCTTGCGGCATTCGATAGGGCATCTGTCGAGAAGGAAAAGAGCAGCGCCGTCTCTCCTGACTTGCCCGAATATATTATGAGCAGTGAAAAGCTGCGTGTGGCGCTCCGAATGGCTCGTGACACTCACGCCGGTGACGATGACTGGATTAAAGTTATCGAGATGTTGGAAGCCAAGGACAAGTCATCTAACTAACAGGGGGTGTGTGGGTGTACTATTTGGAATACGACTTGCCTCAACTTACAAAGATTGCAGAGGACAATCTCAGAGACTTCGATGCCGAACGACTGCGTTACCCGAAACCGCTTGATGCCATGGATTTCACCGAGCTAAAACTGGACTTGCAGACCGAGCCGCAACGCCTGACACCAAACCTATCTATCTGGGGGCTTACCGCTTTCAATGATGGGTATTGGTACATATGGCCAGAAGGCGACGAATTCCCGACCAAGCATCCAGTTCACAAACAGACTATGCTCATCGATGAACGCCTCTTACTGCCGGATGCAAGCGTTGGATGGCGTAACTTTACCGTGCTACACGAGGGCTTTCACTGGATACTTCATCAGAAAGTATTTTCCCGTCAAGAGGTAAAATACCAACTACACCTCAGCAAAGACAGCGTATCCTCCAATATTGGCAAAAAGAAGCCTCAGTTAAGTGGAATAGCAATAACGGAGTGGCAGGCAAATGCAGCTGCCGCGGCTTTCCTTATGCCTCGTGAAGCACTTACAACGGCTTTCCGTGAACTTCTAAAGGTATCGCAATCGCAGATATTGCCAATCCAATGGATGCCCACGTTAGACGCATATGTATATAAGCTGGCTGAATTGTTCAGCGCATCGTACCCCGCCATGAAGTATAGGCTTAATGACCTGAATCTCATGCGTGGATTCCCATGCCCTTCTGCTGCTGTATAGTACACAGCTTTTTTGCTTACAGCAGCAAGGCATATTTTTTTACTCATTATGTTAGAAAAACGCGAACACGCGAAATTATAACAAGGAGGAATTCTATGAAGAAGATGAAGTGTCCTAAATGCGACAGAAGGGCTTTCGATATATCAAGATTGCCCAAAGAGGATGTTGAGGTAGAACTCAAGTGTCCTCATTGTGGAAACATCGTAAAGGTTCCATGCAACTTAAAGTCCGTGATGAAAGTAGCTAAATAACGCCCTTGCTGCCAATGAAAGGAGATGATTCGCATGGCAAAGAACAGTAAGCAGACCTCGCAAGCGGTTGCTCGTAAAGCCTCATCCCTGCTGAGGGATGGGCGCACGAGTGCCAAAACCAAGTCCGTGGCTGGCAGTGCATTGGCACAGACCAAACCGAAGAAGAAGTAAACCATAGTCAATCATACCGAGCAACGGAGCCGAACGCGAGCTACCAAATGGCCGGATGAGTTACGAAACGTAGTGTTCGTACCTTGTCCGGCCATTTGTGTTTCGTAAACGTTCGGCTTTTTGTTATCTGCGTTTGGCTCCTTGTCAATCGAAAGGAGCCAAACAATGGCAAACAAGAAATCATTCAAACAAACCCCAATCCCGTACCGCACCGAATCTGGCGAGCCGATGCGGTACTACGTCCTCGACGAGGAGTGCATCCATGAAACCGAGGTAACGCGAGCTACATGCCTCGCCCGTCCTGAAACATCGGACAACCCATACCCGCAGCGGTGGTACGTTGACGACGAAAGCGGTCTGGTAATCCGTCTACCCCGCAACGAGAAAGGGGAGGACTTCGCTCGCGACAATATGCGCTACATCTGGCGCGAGCAGAAGTACCAAGAACGCAAGTATGCCTGTGTCTGGAAAGGCACGAACAACTGCACCCAAGACTGCGACCGCTGCTCACGGCGCGTTAGCCGAACCGTGGATTTGGACATGAAATTCGGACGTGAATCCGATGGCGACGATTCAGTCGTGGGCTTTGAACCCGCTTCTGACATTGATATTGAAGGCATCGCGGAGGAAAAGGCTCTGCTTGATACCCTCTACGCCGCCCTTGCCGCTCTTACGGAATCCGACCGCGACTTGATGAAATCAGTCTATTGGGAGAACAAGACGGAACGTCAGTTAGCGCCAGAACTTGGCTTGAAAGAGCCTAAGAGCGTAAACAAGCGTAAGAAGCGCGTCCTCGAAATCCTTCGCCAGAACGAATCCCTTAAAAGTTTCTTCAAATAATTTTCTCCTCTCGGTACGCAAACCGCCTCTCGCTGTCTGTAGAGGGTGAGGGGCGGTAAAGCCCCGAGAAACGGAGGTAACACAATGGTTGCAAACGCAAAACAGGCGGATACGGATTATCGCGACGCGGAACTGGATGAGGAACTTGCCGGGGTTCTCACCGCGATAAGCATCGTGTCCAAACGTCTCGCCAAGAAGCTGACCACGCTCGCAAGGCATGAAAATGACGACGAGGAAGGAGGAAACCCGAATGGCAAAGATGAGTGAACTATCGCTCTGCATCGGCGAACTGCGGTCGGCGGCGCAGTCCCTAAACGCCGTAGCTGACAGCCTGACCGCGTTGTTCAGCGGTAACGGCGGCACAACGGAAGCACCCGCTCCCAAGGCAGAAGCGAAGCCCGAACCCAAGCCCATCAAACTTGAGACGGTACGGGCGGCGCTTGCGGAAAAGTCTCGCGCGGGGCATACCGCCGAAGTGCGGGAACTGCTCCAAAAGCATGGCGCGGCGAAGCTGTCGGAAATTGCCCCGTCGCACTACGCCGCCCTGCTAAAAGAAGCGGAGGGCTTGGGAAATGGGTAAACACGCACTCCTCTCCGCATCCAGTTCAAAGCGGTGGTTGAATTGCCCGCCGTCGGCAAGGCTCTGCGAGGACTACACAGATACCGGCAGTTCTTACGCACAGGAAGGCACAGACGCCCACACCCTCGGCGAGTACAAGCTGAAGACCGCGCTCGGCATCAAGGCGAAAGACCCGACCGCGAACCTCGACTTCTACTCCGAAGAGATGGAAGAATGCGCCGACGCTTACGCCGCTTATATCATGGAACTTGTGGAAGCGTCAAGGCGGACATGCTCTGACCCACAAGTGCTAATAGAGCAGCGGCTCGATTTCTCCCAATACGTGGAGGGCGGTTTCGGGACGGGAGACGCAGTCGTAATCGCCGATGGAACGCTCCACATCGTGGATTACAAGCATGGTCAGGGAGTTCTTGTCGAAGCCGAGGAGAACCCGCAGATGAAGCTGTATGCCCTCGGCGCACTTGAGATTTTCGACGGCATCTATGACATCGATACGGTATCCATGACCATTTTCCAGCCGCGCCGCGACAATATAAGCACATACACGGTGTTCAAGGAATCGCTCTACCAATGGGCAGAGGAAGTCCTGAAGCCAACCGCCGAACTCGCATATAGCGGCGATGGCGAGTTCAAATGCGGTGATTGGTGTCAGTTCTGTAAGGCGAAAGCTCAGTGTCGAACCCGAGCCGAGGCAAATATGGAACTTGCCCGCTATGACTTTGAAGCCCCATCCCTGCTCGACGACAGCGAGATTGCCGAAATCCTCGTACAACTCGACGGCTTCATCTCGTGGGCAAGCGACGTGAAGGAATACGCCCTGCAAGGCGCAATTGCAGGAAAAACCTTTGACGGTTTTAAACTGGTTGAGGGCAGAAGCAACCGTCGCTACACCAACACCGACACCGTAGCCGAGACGGTCGAGGGAGCGGGCTTTGACCCTTACGAAAGAAGCGTCCTCGGCATTACCGCGATGGAGAAGCTACTCGGCAAGAAACGCTTCTCCGAACTGCTCGGTGAGTTCATCGAAAAACCCGCCGGCAAGCCAACCTTAGTACCCGTGGCGGACAAACGCCCGCCTATCAATTCAGCAAAACAAGATTTTATGGAGGAATGAAACCATGTCAAACACAGTTAAAAACGAAAACCCGATGAAAGTCATCACCGGTCCCGACACCCGTTGGAGCTACGCCAACGTCTGGGAAGCCAAGTCCATCAACGGCGGTACGCCGAAGTTCTCGGTCAGCCTGATTATCCCGAAGACGGACATCAAGACCATCGCCAAGATTAAGAAGGCCATCGAA
>QMCD01001454.1_pt1 | contig 14366 bp, 8 predicted proteins | sample 1821841 | NCBI WGS metagenome assembly QMCD01 (sample SAMN01991225, study PRJNA193472) | Termite gut metagenome, whole genome shotgun sequencing project. | isolation source: worker | host: Macrotermes natalensis | reverse complement strand
AATCGGGCGGCGGCGATACGCAAGCGGCGACTCCGACGCCCGTTCCCACGCCTCCCCCCTCCGAGGTCATGGGCGAAAGCATCTCCGCTATGATGGCGCGCTTCAGCAAAGAGGGCGTGCGCGGCGGTATAAACCTCGGCGCGGCGTTTGGCCTTCCGTCTGATATGTACGACTATAATCAAATGGAGCTGTCCGTATCCCTTGCGCCGCCCGACGCGGAGGCGGACGAGACGATCACGTTTGCTCAGCGCGAAATAAAAACCGAAAGCGGCGGCGGCGAACACAGCATGTCCATCAACGTGTCGGGCGAGAGCATCGACTCCGGCGCGTGGTTCGACAATAATAGCATGCTGCTGCGCTTTGGGGACGCCTCCAGGCCCATGATCCGCTACGGCCTCTCCGAAGCGGACGCAGCGGCGATAGCGGGCCTGTCTCCTATGGAGCAATATCAGCTATGCCTTCGCGCCGACGCGCCGTCAGCCGCTATTATTACCGATTGGAGCGGCGCGCTGCGCGACGTAAACGGGCTGCTATCGGCGCATATAGACGATATTTCGGAGAGCGGGCAGACGATGGACGGCGCTGGAAAAAGCTTCGACGTTCATATTCAGGAGCTCGCGCTAAGCGGCGAAGAGGCGCAGACGGCGCTTGGCGCGTTTGTTGGCGCTTGGAAGGGCGATTTGCGCTCGGGCGATATGCTGCGCATTGCCGACTTGACGGCGGGCCAGACATCTGCCGAGGAGGACGATAATGAAGCCTCCGGCACTCTCGAACGCATGAGCGCCCTACTCGAAGCCGGGGACGCGTCTATGACCATAAAAACCGGCGTTCTTGAGGACGGGGACACTCCCGCAATGTTGGAGCTCGCCTATACCTGCGCGGACGGGGATATGAGCATGAAGTTGTTTTTCGTAGGCGGCGACACGCCGTACACCTCGATAGCGCTGCGCTTGCCGGGCGGCGACGGATACGACTATGAAGAAAGGTCGGACGCAAACGGCCGCTCCGCCGCCCACAAGATATACGAGCAGGGCGGCGTGCTGTTGGCCGAGAGTATTTTAAAGAACGTTATTAGCGAGCAAGGCGACAGCTTCGAATCGGAATACAGTTTAGAATTGATCGATTACAGCGACGAAGAGATCCCCGAAGGCGAGAGGATAACGTCAAGCGGCGTTTATATTCATTCGGCGGCGGGCGGCGCGGTAAACAGCAGCTTCGAGGGGACGTTCAAAATGCCTGGCGAGGAGCCCATCGACTATACAGGAACGTTGCGCCTCTCCGAGGATTATGGCGAGCTTGAAGCGCCGGCATTCATCGAGGGCTCCGGTGTAGAAACGTCGACTAGGCGCGAGCTGTTCGAAGAGCTGTATGCTTACGGCGAAAATGAAATGACGGACGAACAGCTTGACGCGCAGATGGCGGAATTCCACTCAACGCCAATGCCATTACAGGCCTTCATCTCCAATATGCTGCTTTTGGGCGGAGCGCCCGATTAATGCACGAGTGAATGCTATCATAAGGGTAGCGGAGGATTCTCGATGTTAATTGGCCACGGTCTAACCAAGCGCTATGGCGATCGCTACGCGCTGCGAAACGCCGCGATTGAGCTTTCTTCCGGCAGCGCGCTTATGCTGCTCGGGCGCAACGGCAGCGGGAAAACGACGCTTCTAAATATTTTGGCGCTCGCGATGCGTGCGGATAGCGGCACGGTTCAGATTGACGAGCTAAGCGGCCGTGCAGCGCGAGAGGCTATCGGTTTCGTGCCGCAGGAGATCGCGCTTTTTGAAGAACTAAGTGTGGAAGAAAACCTACGTGTTTGGTGTACCTTGCCCCGGGCCGCCGCTAAAGAACGGCTGGACGCGCTTTTGGAACGGTTGGATCTGTACTCCATGCGCAAAAAGCTCCTCCGCCGCCTCTCCGGCGGGCAAAAGCGGCGGGTCAATTTAGCGGTGGCCCTTATGGGATGTCCGCGCTATCTCTTGCTCGACGAGCCTTTCGTTGGCGCGGACGAGGACAGCGAAGGGCGGATGCTGGAGCTGCTCGCCGGGTATCGCGATTCGGGCCTGGGCCTCATTATCGTAAGCCACCAGCCAAGAACCTTGCGCACTATAGCCGACCGGGCTATGGTTTTGGAGCGTGGCGAAACGACGTTTTACGGCGCGGCGGAGGACTATTTCGCGGCGCTGGAGGATCGGGAGCTATGAGCCTATGGCGGTGGATCGCGCTCGATCTGAAGCGCCTGTTCCGGGGACGGGCGCTGATATTGGCGACGCTTATTACGCCGCTTGTCGGGCTTATGGTTTTCGCTTCGGTGGTCGCGCCCATGCTGCTAGAGGAAAAAAGGATTATAATTCCATACGCCATTTGTAATGAAGACAGTTCGGAGCCCGTGCGCCAGTTCGTGCGCCTTTTGACAAACGCCGAATCGCTGAAGTCTTTGACCGCCGTCTATCCTGTGAAGGACATGCAAACGGGCTACGAGCTTCTAGCGTCGGGCAACGTAAGCCTTCTGGTACATGTCCCAGCGGATTTTTATACGGATATCAGCACCGGGGGTAATCCGGCCATGTATATAATCGCAAGCGAAGCCCACAGCTTCGAGCAGAGCATAGTCCGTATCACGGTTGATTCCCTTTTGAGCATAGTCGGGCAAAGCCAGAATGTATTACAGCGCTTCGCCGGGGAAGCGATAGACGCCGGGGCCGATGAAGCGGCGGCCAACGATTGGATCGGCGGGCAGATGTCGGGCGGCATCGAGGAATATATGCACCGCCGCGCCGCGCTTAGCCAAGGCGGCATACTCTCAGCCTATAGCGAATATTTCCCCGTACAATATTATCTTTGCGCGCTGTTCTCCATATTCGCGGCGCTCGCTATGCTGCCGGCTTTATATTTAAGCTCCGCCGACATGGGCGGGCCTGTAGTCAAAAGAGGGCTGCTCGCTTCGCGGCCGGCCGCCTCAAAGTATTACCTCGGGCGGCTGATATCCGGCGCGGCGCTAATCCTCTTAGCGCTGGCGCTGCTGATACCAATCGGCGCGGTGACGGAGGAAGCGGACGCGCTCCTTGCGAATATGGCCGACACCGTATGGTTGGCTCTCGCCCCGGCCTTGATTTTAACCGCGCTGAGCTTCTCGGCGCTGGCGCTTTTCCTGGGCGCGCTGATAAACAGGCCGCGCCTTGCTTTATGGTGCGGCTTCTTTATCGTGCTTACGATGGCCGCGCTGTCCGGCGCCTTGGTCGCCGAGGGCGCGCTGCCGGCGCTGTTGGCGGAAATAGGGCGATGGACGCCGCTAAAATCGGCGATGAGCCTTCTTGCCAACTCGCTGTTTTCCCTCGATTCGGCGCGGTACGCGCAGGATACGCTGCGCCTGGCTGCTATGTTTATTGCACTCGCGCTCGCGGGATATAAGCTGGTATTGCGGAAGGGAGCGGCGCTATGAACGCGTATGCCCTCTTCGTTTGCCGGTTAAAGGCTTCGCTGCGGGATTTCGCGTCCATGGCGATTTTGTTCCTCTGCGTCGCGGGGGCGCTTTTGGCGCACTGGCACGGCGAACAAAGGCAGCAGGGCCGGCTAACGCTGGCGCTCGTCAACGAAGATACGGGCAGAATGGGAGCGCGGCTCGCAGATATACTTTCGGAGGAAGAAACGCTCTCCGTCCGGGTTATAAGCGCGGAGGCCGCCGAGCGGCTTTTGATGCAGGATCGCGCACAATGCGTGGCCCGCATCCCCGCGGATTTTTCCGAGCGCTTGCAGCGGCGCGAATTCAGAAGCTCGGCTGTTCTGACGGTATCCTCCGGCTCGGCGTATGCCTCCGCTGTAAGCGAGCCGCTGGTGAACGCCATCATGAAGCTTTGGTTCGAACAACGCACTATATACAATATGGATTCGTTCCTGCTGGAGCGGGGGCTTGCGCTTGCGCCGGAGCGAAAGCAGACGCTGGAGGCCGATATGGAGCGTATATGGCGCGAAGGCCCGCTCATCCGCGTTGAAAATATTACGCTGGCTCCTTCGCCAAGCGCGGCTATGAAAGAACCGGCCAGCATCGCGCTGTGCTGGTTCGCGGCGCTAATTCCGTTCTATTTTACCGTAAACTCCGGCTGGCTGCTTCGGGATAGCTTCCGCAGCCTGACAGGCCGCATACGGCGCACCGGCTTTAGTTCGCCCGCGCTGTTTCTGACGCAATCGGCGGCAGGCTTCGTACTGGTCGCGGGCTGTTTTGCCTTGGTGGGGCTGCTGACAATGAGCGCCGGCGCTTTTACAGAGCTCGTACCCGGCATACTGCTCTATTGCGTGGGCTGCGTGGGCATAGCGCTGACGCTGTGCTCGCTGTGCCGCAATTTTACAGCGCTGCTGCTGGTCGCGCCCACCTTCACGCTGGCGGCGGCTGTGCTTTCAGGGCTGCTGATGCAGCTGCCGGAATGGGCGGGCGTTTGGGCCGCGCTATCGAACATTTTGCCCGGGCGCGGCCTATATGAAGCGTTCGCGGGCGTACCGGGAGCTCTAGCGCCGCTGGTAGCCTTGGCTTGGGTTACAGCCGGGTTACTTTCGGCGTATTTATCACAGCGCAGGAATAACAGCAAGCGAGAATTAACTGACCCAATACTGTAGGGGCGCGCATTGCGCGCCCCTACAAGATTAGATAATTAAGATACACAGATACGAGGAGGCATAAATTTTATGAAGACAATGATTATGAACGGAGTGAAGGAAAAGATACCGCCCTATCCGCACCCGAAGAACTACGCTTATCGGATGTATTGGTTCTTCAACTGCCCCAGCCTGCCCGGATTCGTTCGCTGGGGTAATTTCAGGTGGTTCAAGGAGTTGAGCGGTTCGCGGCGCTATCATTGCGTCGTGCCCCGCGAGATTCTGTTCGACCCCACGAACGCTTGCAATATGCACTGCAAGGGCTGCTGGGCGGGCGACTACGAACACGCCTCCAGCATCTCCTTCGAGCGCTGGGACGAATTGCTGCGCGAGGCGGAAGATATGGGCACGATGGATATGCTCTATACCGGGGGCGAGCCGCTAATGCGCAAGGACGAGTTGCTAGAGCTTGCGAAAAAGTATAACGGGATATGCCACGGCGTTTTCACCAACGCTTCGCTGGTTGACGAGGCTTTTATCGACGATATGGAGGCTTTGGGCAACATCATCCTGTTCATCAGCATCGAGGGCTACCGCGATGAGACGGACTTTCGCCGGGGCGAAGGCGCTTACGAACGGACTATCAAGGTCATGGAGGCGTTAAAGGCCAGGGGGATAGCTTACGGCGTTTCATTATGCTATCATACGAAAAACTATGATCTGCTCACCAGCGACGAATATCTCGACTTTCTGCGCGAGAAGGGCGCTTGGCTGATATGGGCCTTTTCATACCGCCCCATCGGCAAGGGCGCCGATATGTCGCTGGTACTGAACGCCGAACAGCGCATGACGGCCTTCGAGCGGTTTAGCAGCTATTCCGCCAAGCATATGTTTCCCATTGCCGACCTGTTCAACAGCGGGCATAAGACTTTCGGCTGCGTCGGCGGTGGCGACGGCTATATCCACATCAACGCCGACGGCGACGTTGAGCCATGCTCCTTCCTGCATTACTCCGATTCCAACATCAACAGCATGACGCTGGCGGAGGCGCTGAACTCCCCATTCATGCGGGCGTTCCGCAGAAAGAAATTCAATACAAGAAACCCCTTTGCCCCTTGCCCCGCGTTTGACGAGCCGGAGATTTTAGTAGGTCTGTGCCGCGAAACCGGCGCGCGCTCAACACACGCCGAACCTGAAAGCGCCGAGGAATACGCGCAAAAAGCCGGCCCCTACGCCGAAGAGTGGCACGCGCTGACATGCGATAAATGCCTGTGGGCTTCGCCAAAGGCGCAAAAGCGCTATAAAGGGCTGCAAAGGTTCTTTAAATTCAGATGGCGGCTTGCGGGGGAATAGCATAGAGGTATAAATAGAATCGCGGCTGATTCGGGACAATTGACTAAAGACTTTACCCATACTATAATAAAAACAATCTTTCATGGTTGTTTTTATATTTGCACATATAAAGGGTTGATAAGCCGTGAAACCGCCATATGACAATTTCACATTATTGCCGTATGAGGTTTTTTTTAGACTGCGAGCCCATCGGCTTTACAAGCAAAAAGGCCAAGGAATTGTTCGCGCTGATGATAGACCGGAGGGGCGGTTTTGTGTGCGCGTCCGAAGCGATAACCTACCTTTGGGACGACGCGGCCAACGACAAGACCGTATTCGCGCGCTATCGCAAGGTCGCCATGCGCCTAAAGGAGATATTACAATCCTACGGCATATTGGATATAATGGAAAACTCGGGCGGATACCGCCGTATCATATCTGAAAAAATCGGGTGCGACTACTATAATTATCTTAGCGGAGACGCAAAATTCAAAGATCTGTTTCGCGGCTCCTATCAGTAAAAAATAAAGCGTTACAGCTGCCGGATCAGCGTAGCTATTACCTCGTCTATATCCAGCGGCTTTCCGAGATGTCCGTTCATGCCCGATTCCAGACTTTTGTCGATATCCTCCTTGAAGACGTTGGCTGTCATGGCAAAGATGGGAACCGTCCGGGCCCTCGCGAAGTCGAGAGCGCGAATCCGCCGGGCCGCCTCGTAGCCGTCCATCTTTGGCATTTGGATGTCCATGAAGATCATATCATATTTTTCCGGTTCCGCCTCGAACATGCGCACGGCTTCAGCGCCGTTTTCCGCGCAGTCGATCGAAAGAAGCGTTGGCTCTAAAAGCGCCAGTACGATCTCGCGGTTGATTTCAACGTCTTCAGCCAATAGAAGATGCCGTCCGGCAAAGATGCCGTCGATACTCTGCGGCGCTTCATCCCGATAGGAGTCCGCAATTACGACGCATTCGCTGATAATGTCGGCAATAGAAGATGGGAAGAGCGGCTTTAATAAGAATTTGTCCACCCCGGCTTTTTGAGCCTCTTGCTCCACGGCGGCGAGGTCACTGGCCGAAATCATTATAACGACAGAGCTTTCGGGCTTTTCTTCTCTTGCGCGGATATCCCATGTTAGGCTTATTCCGTTTTGTCCCGGCATTCTCAAGTCGATAAAGTAAATATCGTAGCCGCCGCGCTCCTCTACGAGGCGCAGCGCCTCCTCTGCGCCTTGGGCTAAGGTGCAGTCGGCACCGAAACCGGATATTACCCCGTTTAAATACTCCAGCATTTCGGAGTCGTCGTCCACGACGAGAATCCGTAGGTTGTTCCAGCTCGTTCCACGTTTGTCATGGTCGGGTGAGGCGGCTACACGCTCCGCCTTGACGGTAAAGGTCATAACCGTACCCTTGCCAAGATCGGAATCGACCCGTATTTCCCCGCCCATCATTTCCACAATCGTTTTGGAAATGGCAAGCCCCAGCCCGGTTCCTCCGTAGCTGCGCGTTGTGGAGGATTCGGCCTGCTGGAACGACCGGAACAGCTTGGCCTGCTGTTCTTGGCGGATGCCGATGCCAGTATCGCATACCTCTACCTTTAGGGTGCACACGCCGTCCGCTTCGTTCAAAAGGCTCGTATTCAGGCGTATAGTTCCCTCATCCGGCGTAAACTTGATCGCGTTTGACAAAAGGTTTGTAATAACCTGCGCAAGCCTTTGGTCGTCGGCGAAAAGGAGCGGGGGGATTTCGGGGTCGATCTGTACCGTCAGCTTCTGCTGCTTTTCGTCGGCGCGGACGCTGACGACGTTGACGGCCTGCTGCAGCATGCGCTCGAAGCTAAACTCCGCGGGCGAGAGCTCGATCTGGTTGGCTTCGATTTTTGACATATCCAGAATATCATTTACGACGCTCAAAAGGTGCCGGGAGGCGTCGCCTATTTTCGCTAGGCAGTAATCCTTCCGGCTCGACGAGCTGGCGGCCCTACCGATAGCCGTCATGCCGACTATGGCGTTGATGGGCGTGCGGATTTCGTGGCTCATGTTTGCCAGGAACATGCTTTTCTTCTTGTTCTCATCGTCCGACTTTTCGCGCGCCATGTCCAGACGGATAAGGAAGGCAATGAGGATGAACGCGAGCGCTATTCCCAGCAAGGAGAGAACCAGCGCCATCGTATCGATACTGTTGTAAAACTGCGCTTCCGGAACAACCATTCCCAGATGCCAGCCATTGGCTAGGCTATTGAAGAAAACGACGGCGTCCTCGCCCTTATAGCTGACGAGGGGCTGCTCCTTAACTTCGTTGCCCGCGCGCAGTTCCTCGGCAAAGATATGAACCGGCAGTTCCGGATTGTCCATACTACCGCCGACAAAAGCCTGGTTTGGATGGAACAGAACGATAAAATCCTGATTGAGCAGCATGCCGTAGCCGCCTTGCTCTAGTGCCGTACTGACGATTTCATCCCCGATCTCGTCAAGACATACCTGCATGCCGACAACGCCAAGCCTGCTTCCGCTTGAATCCGTTAAGCACCTCGAAAAGAAGAGTAACCTTTTCCCGGCGGCGTCCAAATATGGTACTGTCTCTACAATGCTACCGCCGGTCGCGACTGCCTTTTGGTACCACTCGGCCTTGAGTGCGTTCGTATCCGGAAAGACTACCCCTTCGCCGTTAATCAGCGCCGGCCCGTCCGGGAGGGCTTCGAAATAGCCGAAAAAGCCCAGGATTGTGGGTAGTTCGTTGTTTTCAAGGCGCGATGGATCCGACATACCGTCGATATATGCCTTCAGCACATCGTAGTGGTTGCCTCTAAGCGCCATCATGCGCATCATCTCGGAAAAATTAGTTAGCGTCGCATCAAAAGCGTGCCGATGGGTGGAGAGGCGCACCTGGGCGACGTCGAGCATGCCGTTCGCGTTGTCCATAAGATTTTCGCGCACTATGCCGCTCGCGAACCAATTGCCCAGAAGCACCATAGCGGCGAAAGCGACCGCCACAAATATAACCTGCAAGAGCAAGGCCCGTTTTAGATTTCTTGGCTTCATTGCTGTATCTCTCATGCTGTCGTCACCTATGAAGCGTTTTTTTGCTGATTAAATGACACAATACTGTAGGGGCGAACTGCGTTCGCCTGCGATTTACCACGGGCGAACGCAGTTCGCCCCTATAGCAAATATCTTATAGCAGATACTTCTTCAAAACGTCAATCACCTCGTCTATATCCAAAGGTTTGCCGAGATGGCCGTTCATGCCCGCCGCGAGACATTTTTCAATATCCTCTTTGAAGACGTTGGCGGTCATGGCGATGATGGGTATATCCGAGGCGCGCGGGGCTGCCGATTCCCTGATGGTTTTCGTCGCTGTGAAACCGTCCATTTCGGGCATTTGCACGTCCATGAAGATCAGGTCGTACTTTTCGGGGGCAGCCGCAAACATATTCACCGCCTCCGCGCCGTTGCCGGCGCAGTCGATATTAAGGCTTGTCGGCTCCAGCAGCGCGATAACGATCTCGCGGTTGATTTCCACATCCTCGGCCAAAAGTATCGTATGCCCTTCGAAGGATACTTCTTCATCGGGTTCGTTCGCTTCATCCTTGCCCGATATGCCAAGGCATTCGTCTATACACGCCGCGATAGAAGATACAAACAGCGGTTTGGGGACGAACATATTGACGCCGGCCGAGAGCGCTTCGTCTTGGATAACGCTCCATTCCGTAGCGGAAATCATAATTACCACAGCGTCGGAAGCGCCTGTTGCGCGTATACTGCGCGTCAACTCCACGCCGTCCATTTCGGGCATGCTCCAATCGATGAAAAAGATATCGTACGTGCCTGTTCCATCTATGCGGGAAAGGGCCTGTGCGCCGCTTTGGGCCGTATCGCACGCGATGCCGATTTGCCCGGCAGCCTCTTTAAAGAACTCCAGGATATCCGGATCGTCGTCTACGGCGAGCATGCGCGCGTTGTCGATATTAACGTCCGGCCCCAAAAGCCGTCTTTTCTCCTCCCCGCCGCGGGCGAGGTGCGCGGTAAAGTAGAAAGTGGAGCCTTTTCCCAGCTCGGAATCCACCCACATTTTACCGTCCATCATCTCGACGATGCTCTTGGATATGACGAGCCCCAGCCCGGTGCCTCCATATTTGCGCGTGGTACTGGCCTCGGCCTGCTCAAAGGCGCTGAAGAGGCGGCCTAGCTGCTCGGAGCTGATGCCTATGCCATTGTCCCGAACAGATACTTGAAGCGAACAAATCCCGTTTTGCTCGTTGAGAAGCGTTGCCTCAAGATGGATCGACCCACTGTCGGACGTAAACTTGACCGCGTTCGTAAGTAGGTTGGTAATCACCTGCGCGAGGCGCTGCTCGTCGCCGATCAGCATGCGCGGAATGGCTTGGTCGATATGAACAGTCAGCTTCTGATGCTTTTCATCCACGCGGAAATTGATGATATCCACTACGCGCTGGATCATCCGCTCGAATGTGAATTCATAAACTGACAGCGAGAACTTGTTGGCTTCGATTTTGGACATATCCAAAATATCGTTGATGACGCCCAAAAGATGGGTGGATGCGTCGCGTATCTTTTCCAGCGCATAATCCTTCCTGTCGAGTTCCTCCGCGGAGGAACCGATTTGAGTCATGCCGATAATAGCGTTCATCGGCGTGCGGATTTCGTGACTCATATTGGAAAGGAAGCTCGACTTAGCTTTATTGGCCTGCTCGGCTTTTTGCCTTGCGACCTCTATTTCGGTGACGTCGCTCGTCATTATGATATAGCCGATTTTCTCTCCGCCTTGACCAAAAAGGTAATGCGCGACGCCCCTGTAGTAGTGCCCGCTCTCTTCAACGAACAGAACCTCGGTTTCGAAGCCGCCCTCCAAGGCGGCGACGGGATCCGACTTGGAATCCTTTTCATAGATGCTGACTTCGTCGTAGGACGAACCTATGACTTCATCCAACCGCTTCCCCAAAACGCGCAGCGCGTCGTGGTTCATATAGATGACGTTACGTTCCATGTCGATGATGGACAGCGGTTCGTTTACGCTGTTCACAATACTGTCGGCCATTTCGTCAAAGGAATGAGCCAGGGTGCCGAACTCGTCACGGACGTCGGAGCGCAGCCGGAATTGCCGCTGACCCGAGCGGAACCGGGAAATGCCGTCGATGAGCGTTTGGATATTGTTTGTCAGATAGAAGGATACGAGAAACGCCATCAAAATAACGATGCCGACAAGCACGAGGCTTGTGCCAACGAGCCGGACTGTGCTGTTGAGCAGGTTGTCGCTTATGGCGCCCGATAGCTTTTCTCCTGTCGCCTGCGCGGGGGCGGTGAAGTCCTCGATACCGGCGCCGATAGTTACAAAGGCAAAGCCGCGCATCGAGCCGTTTTGGTTTTCGGGCGCGTACTGGCCGGTATAGTAGGGTATGGCGGCGGCGGTGGTTAGCTTATACAGACCGCTCCACATAATCCAAAATGAACCCGAGCCTCCTGATTCGGTCAGATCCATCCAGCCGGTGCACTGCGGCGCGTTGTCGAGGTACCGCCCGTCCAGCCCGACAAGGCCCATCTGCGTCAGCGCGGCGGCGGGCTTTTTGGTACGCGATTGCTCGTGAAAGACGGGCAAATCGGCCACAAAATCCGTCCACTTTTCTACGCCGCTAGCCTGCCACGCCTCGTAAACGGAGGTTTCCAGCCACGGAATTTCCGCGTCGCCGCTATCCGGATTGAAGCCCACGATGGAATGATGGCGCGGATGGCATATGCTGCGGCATTTGTAATCCCATATAAAGGCGTAATTTCCGTCGAAAGCGCTTGGCAGCGCCGTATACCGCTCGCTAAGCGGCGTTACGTAGTCCACGAATTCCATGATATGGTCGTGGTTGAGCGCAAAGGTTACATAGCCCGCAATAGCGCCGGACGCGTCGGTAATCGGCGTGGCCCAGCGCACAATACCCTCGAACCTTTGGCCGTTGGGGTTTTCTTTGCCGGCGTACGCCTGTTTCTCCGGGGTGAAATTGGCGATCACGGCCTCCAGCTCGGGAATGAGGGCCGACAGCGTTTCGTTTTGGTCTTCGGCCTTGAGCGCGGCTATAATATCGCTCAAATCGCTGCTGCCGCGCAGTTCCGTTTCCTGCTGCCGCAGCATCGCCGCAAGCTCCGTTTGCCCGCCCTCGGTATCCAACGCGGTATAGGCGGTTTTCAGCTTTGCAGCGCCCAGCGCGTCGACGGTATACATGCCTATGGCTTTAGACGGCGTATAGGCTCCGATTACGTCGGAAACATAGATATCGCCGGGCTTTAGCGCCTTCAGCTGTTCAAAATAACCATCAGCCTTTACATACGTATTGTTTCTGTCCGAAACATTGACCTTTTGGGGATTAAGCGGATAGTTCGTTTTAGAGGAATCGGGCGTGACGTATTTATAAACCTCGTTTCCGTCAAGATCGATAAAGGCGATTTCGTCGTATAGAGGCACATCCGTGTGCATAAAGGCTTCGGGAGCCCTGTAATGAAAGCTCGACCCATTTATCTCGTCGTTGTTTTCCTCGTTTGAAGAGACTCCCCCCGGACCCTGATAGACGGCCGGAGTCTTTTCGACCCATGACATCCCGTCCTCCGAGATAACCCATTCGCCCTTGCCAGTAAGCAGGCCGCGTTTGGCGTCCGAGAACGCTCTGTACGCCTCGTCGGAGGGCGCGATGCCCGCCAAAACGCGGATATCGTCGTCCCGCTGATATAAAAATTCCGCAACCGAGGCGGCCAAGTCGGTGGTCATGCGTTCGATATTCTCGATCGCCCCGTCGTTGAGCGCCTTGGATGAGTCGTCCACCGCGATTTCGCGCATCAGGCTGCCCAACGCCAGAATCTGATTCCAGGCGATTGCCGTGAGCAGGATGATGGGAATTACCTTGACTACAAGGAACACTAAAATAAGCTTAGGCCTAAGCTTAAGGTTGATCCTATTGAGTATCTGCCCCAATCCGCGGGGCCGCTTACCGGAGCTGTTTTCCATTGCTGCCTCCCGTTCCGTTGTCAATGCTTATGACTTGCCAACATTATTCGGTGTGTCAAATAAGGACACTGATATAAGTTGGAAGTGTCCTTGCGCGCCATATGGGCGATTATACCAAACTTTGATAAGTTTTACAAATTATTTAATTCAAGCCGATTCTCGCGATTATGACGCAATTATGACCGGGCGCTTGCGCTGTCCATACGAACCTCGTTGCTTTTACGGTACTCCATAGGGCTCGAACCTTCGAGCTTGCGGAAGGATTGCGAAAAGTAGCTAGGAGAAGAAAAACCCACCAAGTTGCTTATTTGGCTCAACGATAAGTTAGTTGAAACTAAGAGCCGCTTGCTTTCGTCGATTCGACGAGCGTTTAAGTAGTTGATAGGCGATATTCCGTATTGCCGCGCGAAAGCGTGAACGAGATAATATTTATTAAAATGTACTAGCTTAGCTAATTGTTCCAACGAAATATGCTCTTTGAAATGGCCGTCGATAAATCGTCGCGCCGCGGCGCAGCTTTTGGGAGATTTAACGTTCGGTTGAGTCGGCGTCATTGCAAAGTCCGTGCGCCGCATGAAGTGTATTAGCAGAATTTCTAAAATATTTTGGCAAATTGTAATATAGCCTGCGGACTTCTGTTCAAGCTCCCAAAGCATGCTGCGAAGGTAGTTCAGTATTTCATCGCGCCTGTTATGGAAGTTAAGTATGCAAAACCGGTCTTCTTCATCTTCCGCTCCCGCCGTGAAGTCCAAGCCGTCGATCCCCAGAACGATGTATTCAAACGGCGCGGCGTTTAGCCCGACCTCCGTGTGATTGACGTTGGGATTGACGACGATTAAGTCGTCCGTGGCGACGGGATATACTAGGTTTTCGATTTTGAATTGTCCTTGGCCGCCTACAACGTAGAATATTTCGGTAAATGCGTGCGTGTGCATCATGCTATGCCAGTCGCCGCCAAATTTTGCCGAGCTAACATACAGCAGCTTTGTATCTTGGCAATCGATCGGTATTCCCTGAGCGTCCAAATCGTATCTTTCAAGCGACATACGCGCGTCTCCTCGAAGTTATTATGTGCTTATAATCTATTGTTAATATATTGCTAATTTGTAACCTCGTTACATTATTCGAGTAAGGTTTATATGATTATTGGCAATATTATATACAATTAGTATTATAATAGCAATATAAATAAAGTTGCAAGCAACAATCCGATTGGTTCTATTTCTATACGCGCTATACTTATAGTATCGAGCGGCTGATCTTTTGGGAGCGGCTCGTGTAGAATCCGTTTAGGAGGAAAAAGTAATGAAAATGAAACGCGTTCTTACAATCGTGCTGACTCTCGCGCTTTCCGCGGCTCTTTTGGCAGGCTGTACGGCTCCGGCTCCGGCTCCCGAGGCTCCGGCCCCCGCAGAACCCGCACCAGCTCCCGCGGCTCCCGCT
>QMCD01001546.1_pt1 | contig 14367 bp, 10 predicted proteins | sample 1821841 | NCBI WGS metagenome assembly QMCD01 (sample SAMN01991225, study PRJNA193472) | Termite gut metagenome, whole genome shotgun sequencing project. | isolation source: worker | host: Macrotermes natalensis | reverse complement strand
ACCCATGCCTTTGCATCGAACGCCTGCGGATTAAAAAAATCCTGGAGACGCAGGTAGCTGTCGCGCCTGATGGGGCGTCGGTTCATAACCCATTCGCCGTCACCTAAGACTGCATAAGGTCCGAAGTGGACAAACATGCCGAAACGCGCCTCTTCGAACCAACGGGTGTCGGCAGCTTGTGCGGAGAACACTGTACATAGTGTGAACAGCGTCAAAAGAACTTTTTTCATAACTCTGTGATTTTTATTATTTTTTTAGGGATGTCGGTATTGTCGTAAAAGCCCGCGAAGTTCTCTGCACCTCGCCCGATGGCGAATACCGGTACAGGAAGAGCTGTGTGTGCCCCTGTTGTCCATCCGATACCGGCGCGCTTATCGACGTCTCCATTGGAAGCCTCCACATTGTCGTAAGAGGCACTGTCTGAGTTGTCTGCGGGGTTGCCTACGGCCATCAGCGAACGGAAGTCACTGTCATATCCACGGTCGTGGCGACCAAGGGTGAGACCTCCGGTCTCGTGTCGGCCGTAACGATTATAAGTGTTTCATCGGGATGCGCGGCGTAGAAGTCGAGAGCAACGCCTACCGCGGCGTCGAAATCCAATATTTCGTGTATCAACGAGGGGGCATCGTTGGCGTGCGCCGCCCAGTCGATATTCCCACCTTCGGCCATCAAGAAAAAGCCCTCGGGATTGTCCAAAAGTTCTATACCGCGGCGCACGAACTCGGCGAGGGAGGTTCTGTTCTCGGGGTCGAGCGACGGGCGTGTTATGGCATAAGGCAGGGCCGATTCGCCTTTTGTGTAGCCTCCTTCGCCCAGCATATTGATTGTTGCGATGACTTTGCCGCATGCCTCGGCCAACTCTTTGCGGGTGTCGGAGAATGTATAACCGTAACGGGCTGCGGCGTTTTCATATTCTGCTGCCGTGGTGAGCGTTTTGCGCTTATTCCACCGTGGCGATCCGCCTGCGAAGTAGTCGAAACCCGAGACAAGAAGTTGATTTCCTATTTCCTCGTAATTATTACGATCGGGCATGTGGGCGTAAAATGCCGAAGGGGTGGCATGGTCGATACTTACGCTGCTCACTATGCCTACGCGCATACCTTTGTCGCGCGCAAGTTCCGCAACTGTTTTCACCGGTATCGAATCGGGGGTCATGCCTATGAACCCGTTGTTCGTCTTGTTGCCTGTCGAGAGTGCCGTTCCTCCGGCGGCCGAATCGGTGATCTCACTATTGGCCGAAAATGTTGTTGCCAACCCGACCACGGGCATATTCGACATATTGAGATTATGTTCGGAGGCGGCTTTCGTGAGAGCCACCTGAGGTAACCCCATACCGTCGCCGATCAAAAGGAAAATATACTTAGGAGCCTGTCCCCGTACGCCGATGACGGTGAACATTACTGCAAGAAGTAAAAAATATTTTTTCATAGAGAACAAAAGTATGAAAAGTTTATTAAATTTGCATTTAGGTGAAACACTAAAAACACATTTACTATGAAGAAAATTTTGACTTGTGCCTTCGTGGCGGTAGCCGTTATGTTGGCTGGATGTAAGAAAGACGACAATAATAAACCCGATGATCACGCGACGGAGTTCTCGGGACCGAGTGTAGTTGAGGTACCTTATGGCGGAGACGTAGAGTTGGACGGATTGTTCACTGCCAACGGCGATGGAGGTGAGTTTGTGTTTACGGTTACGGGCCAGCCCGAATATTCGTCGCAACCCGAGACAACGGGTGAATGGGTGGCTGTCGACACCGACGATATTTACGAGGTCGAAGGCTCGACGCTTACTTCTACGGCCGTTCGTGTGCCGGATGCACTTTCTTCGACAACACATGTTTACGCGCGTTCTGTTATTCAGGGTAAACTTAAGGTCGAACTCAAGGTCGACGGTGTAGTTGTCGATGAGGATGAATTCGACATCGTTCAGACCGATAAGCCCGAATTGCAATATGAGATCACTTATGTAGATAACGAGAATCTTACGGAGCGTACAGATGGCAATATGGATCTGAATATCGTTGTAGGTGAAGGCGTGACATTGCTCGGTTTGTTCGATATCTCACCCATCGACTTTAAGTTCAGCGACTCCCGTGTTGTCGGTATGACAAGCCCGGATGCTACCTATATCAATCCGAGTTCGCTCTCTATCAGGATGGATGTTATCAACGCGTCTGAGACCGATGCTACAGGTGAATATGTCGTGGCGTTCTTCCTTTCGGCGAAAGGTGCCGACGAAACCGACGATGCTTACAATGCCCGCAAGCAAGCCGCTTATGAAGAGGCTGTCGAGGCAGGATCCAACAGGATATATGTAAATGTCGAGTATGTCGCTCCCGACGCTATCGTGGGTATCATACTCAACGAAGATGTTATCGGTACTACCTCTACGGCGTCTTTCTGGAGGAATAATGCCAACGGCCGTATGATACCTTACAATTTCGTGCTTTTGAAACTCTTTAGCGGCGAGACACGCGCTTATGACAACTCTTCGGACAATCTCAGAATAATGGCAGGTGAGTTCGATCAGTACCTCGAAGGACGTACTACCGAATATACTACGGGATGGTGGAGCCACGTGGCGCTGAAACAATCGTTCACAGATCTCGACACGGATTGTCCGGTGGGTACGCCGTTGCAGTTTAAGATCACGGTAGAGGGCGAGGGCCGTTTCCTCGAACCCGACTGGACGGTAACGGTAAACACAGAACGTTTGGCTGCAAACCCTGCAGCGTAGAGTTGTAATCTGTTAATTCTACCGGCCTGGCCGGCATTTTTAGGCGGCGGGTGGCTTTTGTAGCTGTCCGCCGTTTATTCTCTAAAAATAATCGTTATGAGAAGACTTCTCCTTTTTATAGTGTCGGCGTTTACTTGTATTGCCGCCGCAAATGCACAAACCACATTCTTGCAAGGCCGCGTGACCGATGATTCGGGAAACCATGTCTCCGGCGTGAGCGTGATGGTGGCCGGTACCAATACCGGAACGACCACCGATGATGCGGGCAACTACGCCCTGCGACTGCCCGAAGGGCTGCCCCAAACAGCGCTCATACGTTTCTCACATGTTGGTATGCAATCGTTCGAGACGCGTTGGAACGGCAGAGGGACGATCGATGCCACACTTGCGGAGGAGAGCCTTCAGGCCGAAGAGGTGGTGGTAACAGGTATTATCAACCTTAAACCGAACGAATATGTCGGTTCACAAACAACTATAAAAGGTGATAGTATCTACCAGCCTGTATTTAATTCATTGGACGAGATGATGCAGGGCCAGGTGCCGGGTATGGCGGTGCGTATGGCGAGCATGAGAGCCGGTGCGACCCCCGAGATCACGATCCGCGGCCGCACAACACTTATGGGTAGGACGACCGAGCCGCTGTGGGTCGTCGACGGTATTATACAGCCAATAATGCCCAAGACAACCGTGGAGTACAATGAGTCGTTCGATAACCTGAGCAATGACCAGATGAACGATTATATAGGTAGTGCCATATCGTGGCTCAACCCACAGGATGTGGAGACTATAACGATATTGAAAGATGCCTCGGCGACGGCAATATATGGTGCACGCGCATCGAACGGCGTGATCGTCGTGACCACCAAGCGCGGGACGGCCGACCGACTGTCGGTGAGAGCCAGCTACAACCTTACGGTCGGGCAGCAGTTGAATTACGGCCTCTACAAATTGATGAATTCGCAGGAGAGGATCAATTTCTCTAAAGAGGCTTTCGAAGCGGGAGTGTACTATCAAAACACCCCGATAGCTCAAATGTACACCTACGAGGGTATGTACAATATGTTCCTGCAAGGGAGGCTCAGCGAGGACGATTTTATTAAACAATACCGTTTTCTGGAAACGGTGAACACAGACTGGTTCGACCTTATCACACGCCCGAGCATTAACCAAAATGCAAGTGTGAGCGCCACCGGAGGCAATCGGACGGTCAGTTATGTCGTATCGGCATCGTATGCCAACCAACAGGCGGCCGAACGAGGCAACGGCAACGAGCGCTATACGGGAAGGATCGCGTTGGACGCCAGATTGGCCCCGACCGTAAGGATCAGCACGAACATCATGGGCAGTATGTCGGAGACCACGGGGTTCGCCAACTCGGGCATCGACCCGATAGGTTATGCCGTATCGACCAGCAGGGCTATTCCTGCATTTAACGAAGACGGCACACCCGCATTCTATCAGAGTAGGGATAGCTATAAATACAACAGCAATACGGTTGTCAACGGCCTGCCATACAATATCCTCGAGGATATGCGTAATGTAGGGTCGACCGTATCCACCCCCACTTTACAGGCCAGCCTCGACTTCCAATGGATGATTACTCCCGAACTGACATTCCAGACCGTGGCAGGGTATATATCCAATTCGAGGGCGAGTGAGTCGTGGTTGGGTGAAGGTTCGTTCGCAGTGATGAAAGATTACAGAGGCTACCGCATAGGGTCGGCTGAATCATTGGACGAAGTCAACCGTAACGCGGCAGTATTGAAGCATGGCGGCGTGCTCATAACAGACCATCTGATGAGCAAATCCTACAACATGCGAAACCAACTTAACTACACCCGCTCCTTATTCGACGGATCGCACCGATTGACGGCGATGGCCATGTGGGAGATTAGTTCGGCTAAAAGAAATTCCAAGTACAACACTGTTTTCGGATATGACCGCAACCGCGGAGAGCGCGTAAATGCACCCACCGTACCGAACGAACTTGTGCCCATAGGGATAGACGCCCCGTCGGATTATACCGACACCTACCTGAAATTGCAGGGCAGTTCATGGCGGTCGAACAATGTGGTAGATAACATGGCATCGGCGGCAATGATCGTGGCATATACGATCAATGAGAGATATGTGCTCAACGCCAACTTCCGTAACGATTGGAGCAACGCTTTCGGACAGAATGCTAACAGGAGATTCAATCCTGCATGGTCGGTGGGCGTTTCCTGGAGATTGAGCGATGAACCGTTTATGGAGAACACTTATGGTTGGCTTACTACGGCGAACTTGCGCCTGACCTACGGCACGCAGGGCAATGTAGGCAATTCTGCCACTACCGAAGCCATACTCTCGTATCTGCCCGTACATCCGATCTATGACGAACCGATGTCTAAGATCAACCGCGTCGCGAATCCATGGATGACCTGGGAGCGTACCCAAAACTGGAACGCGGGTCTTGATCTCGGTTTGTTCGACAATAGGGTATCGCTGGTGGTCGACGGTTACACAAGACTCTCGAACGTGGGCCGTACTTACTACGACACTTATGAGAACGGCGGATTCCCGAGTACGCTTACCGGAACATTCATTCGCAATACGGGTATCGAAGGCTCGATAAACCTTGCCCCCGTGAGAACAGAGAGATGGAGAGTGAACGTAAGCGCCAACGTTGCCAAGAACTGGAGTAAGATTGTGCGCGAAGATAACAAGGAAGAGCGTAGATACGATGTCTATTCATATATAAACGGACAGTCGCAAACCACTATTATGCCTGGTTATCCGATGGGGGCGTTCTGGGCATACCCTTATGCAGGACCCGATCCGGAATACGGTATTCCGACGTTCCATTACTTCCACGACGGGCAATATACCGAAGAGGAAAAGGCACGAAGAACAGTCGACATCCTGAGCTATGCAGGTTCCAAAATACCGGACATAACCGGCGGTATAACTCTGCGGGTGAGCTATCGAAACTTTTCGCTGGTAAGCCATTTTGCAGCTTCGTTGGGAGGCAAAAATTTCCTGCTTAACCCTTACAGCGCATTTCTTTCGGGTCGCATGCCCGAACCCACCTCGAATCTGAACGACGAACTCCTGAACAGGTGGACTAAAGATAATACCGGAAGCAATATGCCCGGTTTATATATAGTTCCGGACGAGGGCGAGCGTAAAATATCGCTTGTCGACCCGACGTCGATAAACGGTATAGCCATCGACAGGTATGAGATGTGGGGCAAATCAGATGCGCGAATAGCGTCGATGACTACTTTTAGATGTCGCAGTATCAGCGCAACGTGGCATATGAACCGACACAATACGCCGATGCTGGAAAAGGCGAAGATCAAAAATGTCGATATCACAGCCTCGGTCAACAACGTATTCCTGCTGGCCGACAGCAAATGGCAGGGCATGGACCCTGAGTTTGGAGGCGATCGCAAAATGCCACGATCATTTACTTTCGGTATAAACTTTGGATTTTAGACTACGATGAGAAGGACTGTATTATATATATGCATAGCAGCCGTGGCGCTGCTTGCCGCGGGATGTAAAGAGTTTTTGGAACCTCGCTCGCAAGGTGAATATTCACCTACCGAAATCAGCCAGTTGTCGGAGCTTGTACTATCGGCGATGCCAGATCCCAACGCAGTTGAAAACAACACGCTTTCCGGTAGCTATCTGGATATTCTGAGCGACGACGTGCAAACTCGCCGTACGATCACCGTTATGAATTCGATTACCGACCAATGGTATCAGCAATCGTATGTGACAGCAGTACAGGCGCTATATACATGGCAATCGAACTACCCACAGGCGGGAGCCTATACACCGGAGTACACACGTTGGGAGGAGCTTTACTCCAGCCATTACAACAAACTCACATATGTAAACACGGCGTTGGATTACATAGAAGAGGTGAACGGCACCAGAGCGGAGAAAGATTACGTAAAAGCGCAAATGTTGGCCTTGAGAGCATTCTATTACCTGAATTTAGTGAACATCTACGGCGAGCCCTATAACAAGGGTGTAAACGGGCAGGGAGTGCCGATAAGGCTTACGGGAGCAAGAGAAAACCGTGTAATGACACGTAATACCGTAGGCGAAGTGTATGACCGCATCGAGAGCGACCTGTTGGAATCAGTCGACCTTTTCGAGGGACTCGGTGAACTGGAACAATACAGAGAGTTCCGTCCTACGCTGCCTATGGCAATGCTGCTGTTGGCACGCACATACCTCTATATGGAGAATTGGGAGCAGGCTGAGTTTTATGCCTCGAGACTTATCGAGGAGTGGCCACAATTCCAAATCAAAGACCTGAACGAGGTCGTTAACGGAGGCTATACTAACCTTACGTCCGACAATCCCCTGAATCAACGATTCTGGCCCCATTTCATGGATTATTCCAACAGCGACGTGATCTGGGCTTATGGCGGGATACAGGAAGCGTCTGATTTTACGTCTCGGGAAATGACCCATGTCGCACAAGAAGACAAACCTAAAGTGGAGAAAAATGGTGTTTATGCCATGCTGTCACAGGCTTCGGACGACCTGATAAGTAATTACGATGAAAACGACCTACGGTTGAGGACATATTTTGTGCGCGACCTTTTCGATGAACCGGAATATGCCGACGGAGATGTGGTCAGTCCTTCGCAGAAGTTTACATATCATGCCTACGGTAAGCTGAAAATCAAACAGAATGATATGGATTTAGATGTGTCTGACGATTATGGTTTCCTGCCTGACACCGATTCCAAAGCTTTCGGTTATGCGTTGCGAATAACGGAAGCTTATCTTATACTCGCCGAGGCATTGGCCGAGCAGGATAGGGGCGGAGAAGCGTTGGCTATTCTCGCACAGATTCAGAGTAAGCGATTCGAGGGAGCGGTACCGGCGGATTATACCGAAGGCGATGCCGTGGAACTCGTACGAAAGGAAAGGCGCCGTGAGATGTGTCTCGAACAACTGCGATGGTTCGACCTGCGCCGTTGGGGTATGCCGCAGATCGAGCACGTATGGTATGACACTTCGATGGGCAGCCAATCGGGACGACCTATGAGATACATTCTCGAACAGGGTGACGCAGGGTACACGCTCCCGCTACCCGAGAAAGTAATACAGAAGAATTCCGACCTCACTCAGGTGCCGGTCAATGCTAACAGACAACCGAAGTAGCCATGAAAAAATATCTTTTACTTACGATATGTGCATTCATAATGTGCGCATGCTATAAGGAAGACAAGATCACGCCGAGCCTGATAGGAGGAGCGGCCGACAAGTTCGACTTCCCGCAGGAGGGTACGCCGGTCGATGTGCAGGCCGTGTTGGACGAAATATATGAGGACTACGGTGTGAAAGTCATCTATAAAGACTTCACTTCCATGGATCTGAACCGCGCATGGCTTTCACCGACTACCGGTGTGGGGAGTGAAATAACGTGGGAATACATCACCGATAACGACAAGTTGCTGGAGGCCGTAACGACATTGCGCGACAAAGTTTTCGGACTGCTTCCCGCAGAGATCATGAAACCTGCACTCAAAGCGTTTCCCTACATATATCTTCTCGATAACCTTCAGCAACATACACGTGTGTTGGGAGGCGGCACGGTTACGACTGCGTATGCTATTTACCCTACAAGGGCATTGGACGGCATGGCGGTTAATCTGCAGTTGGATGCAGAGCCTGACAATTACCTTTACAAGGTTTACTTCCCTGTATATATCGCAGGTGAGTTCTTTAATCAGGCGTTCTATTTGGGCAACATCACGCTGTCGAAAACTCTTTTCGTCGACGTAATGTCGGATGCCATGAGGGCGGGTATGTGGTCGTACAACTGGACGAACGACGGTATGCCGAGCCATAACGGCGTAGCTTCCAGTCCGGAAATGTATTGGGCGCGGCAGGGATGGGTACCTCGTATAAACACTGTTTCGGGGATACCTCAAGTCAGTAAAGGTTCTACCCACACGGCAAGTCCGGGCAGGGCACCGCTTACGGGAACATGGGCCGAGGTCCCTGAAACATTCATCTATCTGTGCGTAGACCGCAACTGGCGAACGTTTGACGACGAAGAGGGTGTAGCCAACGACGGTACGCTCACAGGTGTATTTTACGATTGTCCGAAGTTGATCGAACGTCTCGAATTATTCACCTCCGAGATGGCTGCCCAAGGCATAGATTTCGAGGAGATACAGGAAAAGCTCTATGCCGGTACGACTATAACTACATACCCCGCTACCACTACACTCAACACTACAACAACCCCATAATCTAACGATATGTTTATTAAACGAATAACTGCACTCGCCATGCTTATGTGTGCAAGCGCGGCTACGGCGCAAAATACGATCCCTAATTGGCAGAACGAAGCACTCACCGGAACTACCTTCGGGATCGATGCAGTGGGTATGCATGCTGCCGCACAAGGTCTCAAACCTTCAAAAAAACCGGTCGTAGTAGCACTTATAGGCTTTGGTGCCGACATCGAGCATCCTGCCCTGATTGGCAATATATGGACAAACCCCAAAGAGAAACCCAACGGCCGCGACGACGACAAAAACGGTTGGGTGGATGATATCCATGGTTGGAACTTTCTCGGTACGCTCGACAATATCTCGCGCGAGGGAGAACGTGAATACCTACGCCTGCAACCGAAATACGGCGACTATGTCGCCTTGCCCGACGGCAGTATCTACCGTTATGATACCATATCCAACACTATAACCGAAGCGCCAATGCCTGCCGATCGACGCGAATTCGAATACTTCATTGCCGTAAAGAACGAATCGGAGATAGCGCAGGCTTACGGCGGCGTGCGTATTGCACGAGTAGTTGTCGAATATATGAAGAGGCTCGATGCTTCATTGCGAGAGCAATTTCCCGGACGGAAGCTGGCGCGTGAAGATTTCCAGGCGGTATTCAACAACAGCAACGCCACTCCTGTGGAGCGCTATCTGAACGATCTGGTGGCGCTTATGTCGGTGAGCGCGGGTTCCGATGACTGGGATGCCATGCTCGAATTCGCCAATGCCAGATTTGTGCAGGTTCAGCAGGAAGGATATGACCGTATACTTAAAAGCCGCCTCCCGAGGGAACATGAAACACTCGGCGACGACATGTACGACATTTCCGACAAAGGATACGGCAACGGTAACCTGAAAACCGCTAATGCCGACTACGGAACGATGCAGGCCGGAATTATCGCCGCACACGATAACAGTCACATTCAGGGTGTGGCTCCCGCGGCACAACTGATGTTCTTGCGCGTCGATGCCGGAGTACAGGACGAGTCACGAGTGAAAGATGTCGCACTTGCAATACGTTACGCCGTAGACAAAGGTGCGCAGGTGATCCAACTCGGCCGCAGCAATACCTTATATCCGTATCCGTACGCACAATGGGTTGACGATGCATTGCGCTACGCCGAACAAAAAGGCGTATTATTGGTTGCACCGGTGATGGATCTTGCATACAATCTCGATGAAACCCCGTTTTATCCCAATCGTAGTATAGGGCTTAATAACATGATTACTGTTGCGGCATCCGATATGGCGGGCAATCCGTTGCAGAGCGTGAACTTCGGCCCCGGACAGTTGGATATATTCGCACCCGGAGCCGATATCGAATCTGCTTATGTCGACGGTAGATATGCAGCGGGTTCCGGCTCATACCTTGCAGCGGCAATGGTTACGGGAACTGCGGCCTACATAAAAAGCTACTTCCCAAAGATCACACCCGCGCAGATGCGTGAGTTGTTGATGTCGACGGTAACTCCACGTACCGGTGCCGAGGTCGAAAAACAATTCTACCTGAACGGGAAACCCGTTGTCGATTTATTCCTTTTTGAAGACCTTAGCGCGGCAAACGGTATACTGAATGCTGCACGTGCATTCGAGAAAGCAAAAGAACTATGAAAAATATCCTTCCGGCGGTTGCCGTTATGCTGTTGGCGCTCTCTGTGAATGCCCAGCAACGCACGCAGATGTACGATACGATACCGATGGAGATCGTGCAGGACAAGTTCATCTTCACGGCACATATCGACGGTAAACCCGTACGCCTGATCCTCGATACAGGAGGGCAGAATATCATAGTGAGTGATAGCGTGGAGAGATTCGGTGTCGAGTTCGTGCGCAGCCAGACCATTGCCGATGTGAACGATGCACGCATACAAACATATGTGGGTAAAGTGCGCAATTTCAAGATCGGCAACTTTTGGGGTTGGGGGACTAAAGAAGTTACGGTGGTACCGAACAATCCGTTTTTCCGTGAGTTGGGTGTTGCAGGGACAGTGGGCGGCGATATGTTCCGTGAGGCATGCCTCACTATCGATCGCCGTGGAAAGCGATTTATGATATCCTATCCCTACCGCCCGTCCGGAATCGCACGATCATCGGGCACGGCGATGGATATGGGTGGCACATACCATGCTGAAGTACCCGTGCAAATAGGCGGACAGACTGTTAACGTACTTTTCGACACCGGCGCATCGGGTTTTCTGAGCCTCGGCAACACCGATTACGAACGCCTTAAAAGCGGCCTTGAACTGCAACACAGCGGGCACGGCATGCTCTATGTGGGTGCAGCCGGTATAGAAGGGGCGGTAGTGGACAGTATATACAAAGTTAATATACCTCAAATTACGCTCCCGGGAGGCAAGATCCTTGAAAATGTAGGGGCGTTGGCGGGTAACCATCCCGCAACCATCGCGGGGCAGCAGATGTTCGACCTCGGAACGGTGATGCTCGATTATCCACGCGGGCTGTTCTATTTCTTCCCCCACGACGAAGGCACGACGGACGTAAGTTCCCGGACCCGTGTATGGAATGTGAGAATACTGCCGATGGTTGAGGATGGACAGGGCTTGTTCCGTGTTGTGGCAACGATAGGCGAAGCGGGTGTCGAAGTCGGTGAGCGCGTATGGGCGATAAACGGAACAGTCCTCGCCGACGAAAAACTCTCGGAGAGCGTTGTGAATGCACTTTTATCGGAAGGCGACACCGCGATGATAACGGTCGGAGAACATGAACGACGAGAGGTGGAGATAAAGAAGATATAGAGTATGAAAAAGATACTGATATTGCTTTTAGCTGCGATACCCTTTATGGTTGCTGCGCAGAACCGTTATGAGGAGATAATACCGATGCGCAAACCTTGCATGGCAGTGCCTGTAACGATAGAGGGTCAAGAGCGGTATTTTATGGTGGCACCCGAACGTGCGTCGTCGGCAGCGAGAAAAGAAGTTGCACCAGATGGTGAACTGATACGGCTCGGGGTAGGGCAGAACCTCTTTATACAGGAGTTGCCGGTGGAAGTTGCCGAGATGCCCGAGGGGATGGACGGGTTGTTGGGGCGCGATGCATTCGCCTTAAGCGTATTGACGATAGACAGCGAAAAGGGCTATATAACCCTCTCGGCGCCATATAAGCCTACATATATGCCTCTCAGGAATCGTACCGAATTGGTTCCTGTAGGAGATGATATCGCGGTATCGACAGGCGGTGAACTTCTCTCCGCACCGCTCGATTCGCTGTTGAAAAAAGGTGTGGTTACGTTCGATTTCCCGCGTGGAAAGACATATTTCGAACTCCATGAGAAATTGCAGAAACCTGAAAACCCTGTTTCTACGACAGGACGCAAGGATGTTCCGGAGGGCGATGTGGCGCACCTTAACACAACGGAGTTCCTAACGGTAGTACACGATTTCCGTGCAGGCGGCGAATGGAGATATAAGGGTACAGAACCCTGTGTGATCGACTTCTGGGCTACATGGTGCGCACCGTGTCTCAAACTCAGCCCACTGATCGACGCCTTTGCAAAGGAGTATTCCGGCCGCGTGAAATTCTACAAGGTCAATGTCGACGAGGAACGTGAAGTTGCGGCATACTTCGATGTCGTCGCGATACCGCTTTTGGTATTCATTCCAATGGATGGCTCGCCGCAGCCGGTGCTCGCAACATCAGAAGAAGAGATACGGCGAAATATCGAATTGTTGTTGGAAAATACGAACAACTTCTAAGAGTTATGTCGTATTTCTTATTTCGTTTGTTAGAAACGATGCGTATAGCGGTGACTATGTAACGAATTGTGGACGGAAACGAGACAAAAAGAGTAAAATAGCGATAGTGTAAAATATCAAACAAGTATCTAAATATCCGTTCCGAGAGAGTTTGCAACATAATTATCCCAGCGGGCGAGGAGGGATTGCATATCGTCCGGCAGTTGACTTTCGAAATGAACATGTTCGCTTGTGGACGGATGAATGAAGCCTAAGCTCCGCGCGTGAAGTGCGTGGCGCGGCATCGTTTCGAAGCAGTTCTCGATAAATTGTTTATATTTACTGAATGTCGTACCTCTCAGTATACGGTCGCCGCCGTAGCGCTCGTCGTTGAACAGCGGGTGCCCCTGCCATTCCATGTGGACACGGATCTGGTGCGTGCGCCCGGTCTCTAACTGCAATTCCAATAGCGTCACATAGCCGTAACGTCGCAGTACGCGCCAATGCGTCACGGCGTGTTTGCCGTCGGAACCGTCTTCAAACACCGCCATTTTCAACCTGTCGCGGTGGCTGCGGCCGATATTGCCCGTTATCGTACCTTCATCCGTGTCGAAATCGCCCCAAACCAACGCCACATAGCGGCGCTCGATCGAATGATCGAAGAATTGCTTAGCTAAACGGGCGTGTGCGAGTTCGTTCTTTGCTACGACCAACAGGCCCGAAGTATTCTTATCTATACGGTGTACCAGTCCTGCGCGCATATCGCCGTCCTGAAACAGCGGCACATCGCGAAGATGCCATGCCAGGGCATTCACCAGCGTGCCGTCGTAATTCCCGTGTCCAGGGTGCACAACCAAGCCTGCAGGCTTGTCAACAATCAGCAGGTCGTTATCTTCGTAAGGTATCGTCAAAGGGATATTTTCGGGCAGGATCTCGACCACCCGCCGCGGATAAGGCATAACAATAGCCACCTCATCCAAAGGTTTCACGCGGTAACTCGACTTGACGGGAGCGCCGTTGACTAAAATATTGCCGCCGTCGGCCGCCGCTTGAATGCGGTTACGCGAAGCGTTCTCCAAGCGTGCCGTAAGATATTTGTCTATTCTAAGCATCGCCTGGCCCTTGTCCACGCGCACGCTGAAGTGCTCATATAATTCGTCTTGCTCGTCGTCAGACGTCGGGGAATCCGTGCCGGATATTACGCCTGTGGATTGCCCGTCAAAAACAGGCGCGCCTGCGTCTTGTTCGTCGTCGGGCGTCGTAGAATCCATACAGGAAATTGCACCTGCGGGTTGTTCGTCAAAAGCGGGTGTGCCTGTGTCTTGTTCATTGTTGTGTATCGGAGAACCCTCTCCGTAGATTATGCTTGCGGGCGACCCGTCAAAACAGGGCGTGTTCTTGTCAGTCATTCCCATTGCGACCTACGATCAGAGTTATTCCCGATCCCTGTGGTGCCTCCATACTTCCCTCGCGCGTAACACGACGTCCGCCGTAACGGGTCTCCAGAACATAATCCGTCGCAATATCGGGTTTGTAAATGATCTCCCCGACAGTGAAACCTGCCGTCCGAAGATCGTTCTCCGCTTGCCGCAACGACCCCCCCGTGACATACGGAATGCGTACCATTCGCGGCA
>QMCD01001453.1_pt1 | contig 14367 bp, 18 predicted proteins | sample 1821841 | NCBI WGS metagenome assembly QMCD01 (sample SAMN01991225, study PRJNA193472) | Termite gut metagenome, whole genome shotgun sequencing project. | isolation source: worker | host: Macrotermes natalensis | reverse complement strand
TTGAAAGGATGACGATTATGGTATTTAAGCGGGTTACGGCTATTTTCGCGATGATTATGGCGGTATTTTCAATAGCGGTAGGTTGTGATGTTGGTAATGTTGATGTCATAGATACGGGTCAGACAACAATTACTGAAATGGTAGCAGTAACAACGGTAACAAATTTGCCGACGGAAACGATGGCAACTTCAATAACAGAAAGTGAAGTTACTATTATGGTTAGCCATATTTGCCTATAAAATCCCACTGATACATAAAAATTTTTTAAGAGCTTTTTAACGTTAGACATTGAACTAAGGTGGCGGTTCATAACCTTCGGCAAGTTCAAAATAATTCTTGTTTCCATGAATACATGAAGGGCAAGGGTGCGTGTAATACTTACGACTATCCTGATGCGCACAGTTTTTACAATAATCGCACTGGTTTTGTCCCGAAGCATTTTGTGTTCTGTTATTCCAAGCGTCAACAGCTTGCAATTTTGCTCTGTCTCCGGCTTCCTGTCTGCTTATTTCAAAAAAAATATAATCAATAATGAAACGTTTTGTTGAAACACCGCATTTTACGCAAGTAACAAGACTACTCGGATGTTTATGCAAATCATAATCGGTAATAAGCCTTATATCTTTTCCGTTGTTCTCCGCACCGCAAAATGGACAGGGTCTTAATTCGATTCTGTCCTTTTTCATTTTTTGTCCCTCCTGTCTGTTTTATACTCCTGCGAATGCTCAAACAGATGGCATTCCATATTATCGTTCGACCAATCGCACGGGTCATTACAATCAGTGCAGGGGAATAGCTCGGCGCCGCAATGAACACATAGACTGACCCTGTTACTTGGAATGCTATACGTTATCTGCCGACAGCTGTAACAGTATTCATCACAGAAACCATGGGTTGTTTGTCCGGAGTCTTGTGCTGTTCCTTCAACCATCGGTTTTGATAGTGTGTTGATGTTCATTGTATCACCTCATAATCTTCAAGACTGCTTATCAGACCATCAAAGTCTTCCTCTGCGCCTAAAATATCTGCTAATTCCGAAACAGTTTCGAGAGGGCAATCGTATTCATCAGCCATTGCTTGTAGATAGTCATTGCGGTTCTCATATCCGTTGATTTGATAAATGTCATTAGTCTCCCAATCTGTACAGACGCCTTTATTGGGGTATTCAGCTTGAACGCCGTCTTTCATGCAGAGACCGAGTGCGGTTCCATTGAAGCAATTACTACAATGTTTTTCCATAAACTACTTACCCCCCCCCATACTTTTTGGCAGGTAACAGCCGGTCGAGCATTCCATTATACAGTGATTTGTATAAATCACGTTCAGCAGTTATCTTCGCCATATTCGGCAGTTCCACAATCTCCGTAACATTATCTGCCGGGTTTGTGTAATCCAGTCCCAGCGATACCAACATGGCCTCCTCAATTTGGCTTAACTCGTCATCTGATACTCTTGCACACCAATCCCCGACGCGCTCCTTTGCTACTGACGTAATCTGCTCACACAACGCTATTGATTCGCGTGGCAGACTCTTGATAACTACATGGGTCGGCAAAGAGTTCTTGTTCTGCGTTGTCAGGTATACGACTTCAATGACAGAACTAAATTCATTACACATATCGTTGGATACAACAACTGCGGGTCGTCCGGGATTTTGCTCGCATCCAGCGGTTAAAAACTTTTCGATGTAAAATACATCTCCTCGCATTATACCACTCATTTTAATTCTCCTTTTTTATATAATTCATATTTATATTGCCGATGTTCCCGCATGATTGCGGCATGTTCTTCGCCGGTTGTAGCATAATCTCGCCAATGCTTTTTCGTGCGGTCTCGAACTGCTTCAGCTCTAACTGGATTAACTATTATACCAATGGTAGTTCGGCTGACATTGAACTGTCTAGCAAGCGACCGCTGGCTATGCAATCCGGTTTCGTACAGGCTGACAATTTCAACTTTTTGCTCTGTTGTCAATTTACGCCGGCGGTCTTGTTTTTCAGACAACCGAATTTTTTCGCATTTATAGGGCAATTCTATAACCCCCAATCTAAGCCAGTTTCACCTGTGTGAGTGTCTTTCAACGCTACAAGACGTTCGGAGTTGTCAAGAGCAGCGAAAAGTTCTCCAAGGTCAGCTTCGTCGAGATGACCTAACCAGTTGTCGTATATCTCGTCACAGACAACCCTGCCGTCTTCCAAGACGGCAAGAGCTTCAGTTTCATCTCCGTATTCCTCGTGTTCAAGTAGGAAAACTTTACGACCTAGGTAAATTGTTTCGTCAACAACATACCATGTGCCGATACGCCCCGTTAGTTTTATGTTGTCACTGTTCCGGTTTATCACCGATGACATTCAAATCCCCCCCTGTTGCTAATAATCTCGGGGCACAGATTTAACCTGTTTTGACGAAAACCCCATTTCATCTTGATATAATATTTTAATTATGCTATTGCCATATTCTAACCGAAGTTCCTCTAATTCAACAGCGGAGTGGAAGTCGAGTAAAGCAATGTATTCCTCTAAGATTTCTGTTGGTACTTCATCAAGTATTGCGGCTTCACCATCGTCAGTATCTTTAGGCCATATATAATCCTTGCCGTATACTCCGTCATGCCTGCTGTTGTAATGCCCGATAGTGTAGAAGTCATCGCCCCATTTGTATTTACTTTCGACGTACTCATATTTTGGGAAGTCTTCACAAACAGAGTCTGCAATGATACTGTTAACCTTTTTTACAACAGCATTGAGGTGATTCCGGTTAATGCGTTCGTGAAGAGTGTGTGCATTGTGATACCCTGATGAAAGGTTTACTGCCGCCACACCTAGTTTCGGCGCAATAATTGAAATGTCACTAAATGAACCCCATTCGGTTTTAAAGCCTTTACTCGTGATGTATTCCTCAAATTCATCATTCTCACAGTTATAATAAACTGCGTCTTTTTCACCTTTGCGGTCAAGTTCTACAAGCAATTTAATCTCTGCAAGACCTTCAGGTAATTTACTTTTTCCATAATGTGCACAAAATGTAGATGCTCCAATACCGCCGGTTTCTTCGTCACAGGTAAATAATAGCCACGGTTTTTTATCTGCCATACGGTGTAATTTAACTAACGCGTATACTCCGCAACGGTCATCCCCGCCGATGCCTTGTGGTGACATCAAAATACTACCGTTTTCAGTTTTACATATTTGTTTAACACACTCATGATGAACGGTATCAAGATGTGCGAGCAGCATAATCGGGGCATCGCCCGGAACAAGGATGTATCTATCCTTACAATAAATCGCTGTATTTTTATACATTTTGCGCAGTTTGGAAAAAAGCTCTTTCTGCGAAAGAGTCAAGAAATCTTCTAACCGATTCATACTATCTCCTCCTTTTTATCTGCTGCTTTGCCTTGACAGTTCGGACATAGACCATTTTCAATAACGTTTATATCGTATATGTTTCCGCATTTATCACATTCCCTAAAGTGTCTATCGCGGCAGTCGTCACAAACCACGATGCCATTTCTTTCTTCATCGTAGGCATCAACAATTCTATTGTTGTGAACAAGTTCCCCACAACGATTGCATTGCGAATAATTCTCATCAAGGCAATCTTTACAAATATAATCAATATCGTCGTCTGAATTATAAACACGATATAAATCATCTGAATTATACCAGTCTCCACAATCCGAACAGCAGGTATAATATTCATTTCGGCAGTCGTCACAGACATTCCCAACACCTTGGATATAACCTATACGGTCTTCATGAAAATACTCCTCACAATGTTCACAGTATCGATAATATTCGTCTCGGCAACTTTCACAGACTGATATTTCATTGTTGCGAGAATCGTAAACAGTGTGTGTCTCTGAACAACGCTCATCACACTCCGAGCAGATTTCATCCTCACCGTCACGACAATTCGAGCAATACAGACCGTGATAATTATCACAAGCACAACAGATACAGAGTCCGGAAGTTCCGACAGTAAACGATTCAAAATCGTTCTTGCGGTCAGTTCGGATGCTTACTTTACCATCAAAACCATCGTAAGTCCAATCCGCATAACCGCCAAAACCATATCCTATTTCAACACAGTGTTCTTTTCCATCGAGGTATGGATACGTTTTCCATAAATTTGGAACATCTTCAAGGTCAGAAAGCTCACGCTGTATTAAATCTCGGTACAGCGTTGATTCTTCTTGCGCACCGTGTGTTCCGCCTCCGGTGTTGTACAGCCGGCTTTGCATTAGAAGTCCATTACCAGGTTTGTAAGCGAAAATTTGACGGGTAGTTTTACGATTATTCAATGTTTCAGGGATTCTCGTGTCGGAAACAGTGAAAGCAATAAAACTCCACTTATCTCTTGCGTAACCGGTACAACCCGCGTTATATTCGTATTCGGTAGAGTTAAAGGAATGACAGCTAGTTAGTGTTGACCCGCGGCTATCATTCTTTGGGTTACTCATCGTCAGAAAATGCGCCGGATTTAGAGAAACATACAACTTAAACCCGATTTTCTTTGTGGTCAATTCATCAGCAAATTGTGCATAAAGCCTTTGAAATTCACTTCCGGCAGTATCGTCTGTAATATTCAGCGCATCACAAATTGCTTTGAAGATTCGGCTGGGCTTTTTATTCGGAGTGTAAGCTTTCGGAGCTAATAATTTTATCGCCGCAATATTATCTCGTGGGTCATAACCTTTATGGTTCAACCGAGTAAAAAAATGAATAGCATTCTCGAAAGTTGAGATGTATATGCCCTTTTCAGGATTAAGGGTACTCTTATATGCAGGATATAATATTCGATAAGCTAAATCAAAGATAAGTTCCGGGTCAGGATTATGTGTCCGCGTTCCATTTATAACAAGCGCATCCAATGTATCATCCCAAGCGGGTGATTTACTGAAAAGCTCACGAAGCTCCTGCTTGGCTTCTGTACTATCTTCCGCAAGACGTCTGATGAATTTATCCGAAATGTCGTCATATATGTAAGTTGAATTAGTATGTGCCCAATAGTCTTTAATCGCTTGTTGGATATTTTTTTCGGTATTTTCTATCGTGTTCATTACTTTACCTCCTTCAGCATGCCATCATTGATGTAGTTAGCAAAAATCCAGTTGCGGCATGTTCTTTGCTTATTCGTGAAATATCCCGGCGGGGTGGGTATATAATCTTCGAAAATAATTTGTTTTGCGTCCGAAATTATGAGACCTATGTTAGCATTATTTACGACAATCGTTTCACTCAGAGCAGGTATGAAAGCGATGTGAGTATTTTCATACCAGTTAAAACCGGCACTTAACCCACATAGATAATAAGCAACCGCTTTTGGGTGTTCTTTGACTTCAATATCTATGAGAGCATATGGTTTATTCAGAGTACCGTAATAAACCCGATTGTCTTTGCCCCCATAAAAACATTTCGCACAGCATTCATAAATGTTAACACCGCGTATATCCCGTAACCAAAAGAACTCATGGTATCGCTTCACTTCAAGTTTTAAGCGCATTGTAACCTATCCTCCTTTAATTTTTAGCCGTCGCTATGCGACGGTCTTTTTTCTTTTGCCAGTTGTCCACACCAACCGCACTTTGAAAACTCCTTGGTTCATTTTTTCAATTGCGCAGTTCCAAGTATCGCCGGATACTTCGACTTCCGGAGTTTCCCGGTGTGCTTCCTCAACCGCAGCTTGAATTTGTTCGGCAGCTTGTGTAAGAATCTGATTTGCTTTGGCACATTCGAGATATTTAAGCAACCAATATGCAGCTTTCCGATAACTCCGAACTGTAAAGGTAGCTTCGGCTTGACAGCGGTTGTTTCCAACCGCAATATTCAGGATGTTCTCTTTCTCGTCGTAGTTTGCTTGCCCGGGTCCATAAATCTTAACCCAACGGCCTTGTTTGAGCTTTGTCATAGGTTTGTCCTCCTTTTCGACCTGTCATCATCAGCACCGGGCGGTCAGTCCTCGGTGAACGCCCTTTCGGGCGTTTCAACTATAGTTTGTTTTTCCTTAAAGTGTGATTGCTATCTTCTAAGTGACATATGCAACTACGGCTATCTATTGAAATGGTATCAATTACTAAGGAGGATAAAAAAATGAGGTTATGGGAAGGAATGTGAAAATCTTTGAAACTACACAGATTAGCTATTGTGGGCTTGATTCTATTACTGACGTCATGCAGCGACGAACCGACTGAAACAAAAATGTTGGCTGATACAGCGCCACCAACACAGTTTGTCGAAACCACCTCTACAGTAAAAGTTGGAGAAACTCAGCCGCAGGAAGAACAGAAATGGACTCCTGACGAGTTACAAATAATGGCACTAACGCTTGCAGGCGAGTGTTACGACGACAAAGAGCAAGATAAACGTCTTGTTTGTGAAGTAATACTTAACCGAGTTAGTGCCGGATACTTCGGAGACTCAATTCAGGAGGTTATAACTGCCGAAAGTCAGTTCACAGGGTATTGGAATCAATCGAGACCAGTAAGCGACAACGATTTACTAATCGCCGAGCGAACGCTCGAAGATTGGTTTGAGAATGACTGCCTTGCACTGTCTGAGTATCTTTTCTTTTCAGAAGGCGATAACCGCGAAAATACCTTTCGCTCACAATTTTAAGGAGGATAAGAATATGTTTGAAATCAAATTAACCGTTGAGGCTACTGAATTAGTAAATGCACTGAACAACCTCGCAAACTCTATGGGTGGTGCAAACGCACACATCTCTCAAACGCAAACTCCTGTACAATCTGCGGTACCACCCGCTGCCTGTGCGAATATCGTTCCGTTGCAAGCTTATACATCCCCACCAAGCATCCCTGTTGCTAATCCGCAGCAAGCGAGTTTCCCCTCTCCGGGTGTACCTCTTTCACAACCGCCTAAGTACACAACCGAACAAATTATGGCGGCTGGTGCGGCATTAGTTGATGCGGGCAAGGCGCAAGAGTTAATGAATCTCCTGAGTTCATTCGGCGTTCAGGCGGTTACGGCTCTAAAACAGGAACAGCTCGGCGCATTTGCCACCGCATTGCGCGAGATGGGTGCGAAGATATGAGCCACGCTCTTTTATCCCCTTCAAGTGCATATAGATGGCTTAATTGTCCGCTTGCTCCAAGGCTTGAAGCCGAACTTCCCGACCGACCAAGTGATTATGCAAAGGAAGGAACCTTAGCGCACAGTGTTTGCGAAATAACCGCAAAGAAATACTTTAAAAAGATAAAAGCTGTCGAATACAACAAGACTATAAAAAAGTTAAAAACCGACCCTTTATGGGATGATGAAATGTTACTGACAGCTGAAAAGTATGTTGAACACATATCGGAAAGAGCAATGAGTTTTGATTACGAACCCTATCTCACCTTTGAAGTAAAAGTAGACATCACGTACTATGTACCGGAAGCTTATGGCACGTGTGACTGCGTTATGGTTGGGGGTGACACACTTGTCATCACCGATTATAAGCACGGAAAAGGAGTTCCGGTAAGTCCCGTAAAGAACCCTCAGCTTATGCTCTACGCTTTAGGTGCGCTTAACCTCTACAATCCCATATATGGAGATGCAATTCAAAAAGTCGAAATTTTCATAGACCAACCCCGTCTTAATTCATACGAGGGTTGGGTTTGTGAAGCAAAAGAGCTTTTAGAGTGGGGATTAAGCCTCAAGCCGAAAGCTCAACAGGCTTTTATGGGTGTTGGTGAATACAACGCCGGAGATTGGTGCCGATTCTGCCGAGCAAATGGTATCTGTAAAGCACAAACAGAGATGCAAACATCCGCATTCGATGACTTTTTAAGTGTTATAGACAATACCCCGCGTAACCCAGCACTTCTAACATCTGATGAAATAGGTTCGGCATTAGAAAAAGGTAAAACCCTTGTTGAGTGGTACGAAACCCTGCGCCAGAAAACCCTTGAAATGCTGCTAGAAGGCAACTCAATTCCCGGTTGGAAAATTGTCGAGGGTCGAAGTACAAGAGTTTGGACAGACCAAGACAAAGCTCTTGAAACAATACAAAAATCAGGTATCGACCGCGCTATAATTTATGATAGTGTCCCAAAGACGTTAGCCCAATTGGAAAAACTGTTAGGAATTGTGAAGTTTAATGAAATAGCAGGGGCGTTCGTAACAAAACCTCAAGGCAAACCCACTCTTGTACCTGCGAGTGATTCCCGCAGTGATTTCAACCGCGCCGTCGCAGACTTCGCGACGGTAGCCAATAATAATTAGGAGGACAATAATTATGTATAATAACATTGCAACCCGTGTGTTAACTGGAGAAGTTCGCCTTTCTTACTGCAACCTTGTTCAACCGAGGGTCAACGGAACCGACTCCAGTGCCATCCCTAAGTATTCAGTTACGCTTCTAATCCCGAAGACTGATGTAGCGGTCAAGCAAAATATCGACATGAGTATTGAAGCTGCGGCTACGGATGCCCAAGGAAAACTTTGGAATGGGGTACGTCCGCCAGTAATGCCGATACCTGTTCATGATGGTGATGGTGTTAGGGAGAGCGGTGCTCCTTATGGAGAAGAATGCCGCGGACACTGGGTACTTACTGCTAGTTCAAAACAGAAACCGCAGGTGGTTCATCAGAGCGACATCAATACAGAACTTTTACCTCAGGACATCTATAGCGGAATGTACGCCCGCGTAACAATAAACTTCTTTGGATACAACAGTAACGGTAAAAAAGGAGTAGGATGCGGTCTCGGTAATATTATGAAAACCCGCGAAGGCGAACCTCTCGGCGGTGGAGCGAGTGCAGCAACAGATTTTGCAGGAATTGCCGGTGTTGCTGTACCCAATTACAGTACGCCTTCTGCCGGAGTATATACCCCTGCACCTCCACCTCCATTTACCCCGCAACCGGGGGTGATAAATCCGATTACTGGTCAACCTTACTATGGTTAATAAGCTAAAACAGATAGCCGTAGCGCATCGGCTACGGCTATCTGTTTTGTTAATAAGGAGGACTGTATGAAAATTCTTGTTGCTTGCGAGGAATCGCAAGCGGTAACAATAGAACTACGCCAACTTGGACACAAAGCGTATTCCTGCGATATTGAACCATGTTCTGGCGGTCATCCCGAGTGGCATTTACAACAGGATGTTATACCCTTACTTGGGGGGGGGGGCGATGGGACATGATAATTGCATTCCCGCCGTGTACCTACTTATCAAACGCCGGTGCGTGTCGTCTTTACCCGCAAAAGGGTGTCTTGAATCAGGAGCGGTATCAAAAGGGTCTTGAAGGTAAGGCGTTCTTCATGAAATTTCTCAATGCCGATTGTCCAAGAATCGCAGTCGAGAACCCTGTATCAAGCCAGATATTTAATATGCCGCCTCACACACAAGAAATTCAGCCATGGCAATTCGGACACCCATACTCAAAGAAAACACGCTTGTGGCTCAAAGGATTGCCTAAATTACAGCCAACCAATATAATATCTGAAAATATAATTAGTTGGGTTTCAGGAGGTTCTAAAGATAGTAAGGGAAACCAACGAAAGCAACGGGGGACAACAATACGTGATTCAACAACAAGAAGTAAAACATTTCCCGGCATAGCTAAAGCAATGGCACAACAATGGACGATAGAATAAGAGGAGTTGTAGACCATGCATCATTTAAGCATAGACTTAGAAACTTTTTCGAGTGTTCCTATTTTAAAATCAGGTGCGTATAAATATGTTCAAAGCCCTGACTTTGAAATACTGCTGTTCGCATTTAGCGTTAATGGAGAACCTGTTGAAATTGTCGATTTCGCAAATGGAGAGGTATTACCAAAATGGCTGTATACAGCGATAACAAGCCCCGAGTATATTAAACACGCTTACAATGCAGCATTTGAATGGTATTGTCTTTCCAAGTTCTACGGCATGTTTTTACCAGTAGAACAGTGGCGGGACACAATGCTTCACGGTCTGTATTGCGGATTCACTGCGGGGTTAGATGCTACGGGTAAAGCTCTTGGACTTTCTGCTGAAAAGCAGAAGCTGACAACAGGTAAAGCTCTTATACGATATTTTTGTGTGCCTTGTACCCCAACACAAATAAATGGGAGACGTACAAGAAACTACCCGAAGCACGATCCGGCAAAGTGGGATTTATTCAAGGAATATTGTAAAGGTGATGTTGTTACTGAAATGGAGATTGCTAAAAAATTATCCAACTTTCCGGTTCCTGACGACATCGAAAAGCAATGGCAAACCGATCTTATTATTAACGCTCGAGGTGTAACTGTGGATATGGGGATGGTTAAAGGAGCACTAGAAATAGCTGCTGTTACTCATGACGAGTTAATGCGGGAAGCAGTTGCAATTACAGGACTTGAAAACCCAAATAGTATTAAACAACTATCAGAATGGCTCGAAACCGAAGCTGATGAGAAAGTATCAGATTTAAGAAAAGATACAGTTGCTTCTTTACTTAAAAACCAAGTAGTGACCGGTTCAGTCGAGAGGATGCTTGAAATCAGACAAGAGCTAGGTAAAACAAGCACAAAAAAATACAATGCCATAGAAGCGGCTGTTTGCGCCGACGGAAAAGTCAGAGGATTATTACAGTTTTACGGTGCAAACAGAACCGGGCGCTGGGCAGGACGACTTGTTCAAGTTCAGAATCTACCGCGCACATATATCGAACCGCTTCCGCTTGCGAAAGAAGCGGTAAGAAACCGCGAAACCGATAAGTTACGTATATTATATGGTTCGGTGCCGGATACACTCTCACAATTAATCAGAACTTCATTTATCGCTTCAAAAGGAAACAAGCTTGTTGACGCTGACTTTTCAAGCATAGAAGCAAGAGTTATATCGTGGCTCGCAAAAGAACACTGGAGACTCGAAGTATTCAGGACACACGGCAAAATATATGAAGCGTCCGCAAGTCAGATGTTCGGAGTACCGATTGAAAAAATAGCGAAGGGAAATCCCGAATACGCCTTGCGACAACGCGGTAAAGTAGCTGAACTCGCTCTTGGTTATCAAGGCAGTACAGGCGCACTCATAACAATGGGCGCGTTAGATATGGGTCTTGCAGAAGAAGAATTGCCTGATATTGTTACCCGTTGGAGGGAATCTAACAAACGAATAGTTGCTTTATGGCGCAGTATTGAAAACGCTGCTGTATCTGTAATACAAACCGGAGTACAAGCGGGTGTGAACAATTTACTTATTACGAGAGAGTTCGATGCTGAATATGGTTTAGATTTTCTAACTGTGACTCTGCCAAGTCAACGTAAACTGTATTATGCAAGACCCAATCTCGGAATCAATCAATGGGGCAGACCTTCTATAACTTATCAAGGAATGGAACAGACAACAAAGCAATGGAAGATTGTCGAAACCTACGGCGGGAAGTTGGTAGAGAACATTGTCCAAGCGATAGCTCGTGACTGCCTTTCTGTTGTAATTAAACGATTGGAAGACGCCGGTTTCCCTATCGTTTTCCATGTGCATGATGAGGTTGTAATTGACTGCCCTGAAAAGCAATCCGACCTTGATAAGGTGGTGCAAATAATGTCCCACCCAATCCCGTGGGCGGTAGACCTGCCATTAAGTGCGGACGGTTGGGTCGGGGATTTCTTTAGAAAGGATTAATGTATAATGAAAAAAGTCTACTTCAACAAATATTCAACGAGTTTTATTCGCCTGTGGTCACGTGCCATTTGCCCAGCATTTGATTTATCCTAAATGCTGTTGTGGAGGTTGCATATGATGGCAAATAACAAGAAGTAAAGGGAGGGATGCACGGTGCAATACGACCGCAAAATTACAATAACCACAGGCAATAATCGCAAAAGCGTTAACTGGCAGCCCCAATCCCTCATGTTGTCAGAGTTCTATGAAAAACTTCGAATACCAAACCGCTCGACGGAGTCAATGCAGGAATACCTTAATCTTAAAAAATCCGAACAGGATGATAAAAAAGATATCGGTGGATTTGTTGCGGGAAGTTTATTGGGAACTCGCCGCAAAGCCGGTTCAGTTACAGGTCGAGAGGTTATCACTCTCGATTTCGATAACATACCGCCGGGTGGTACGGATGAAATAATAAAAAGAGTCGAGGGTCTTGGGTGTGGTTATGCTATTTACTCCACACGTAAGCATTCTCCAGCGTCTCCAAGATTACGAATCCTCCTACCCTTTGACAGAATGACAACTGCTGACGAATATGAGCCTTGCGCGAGATATATGGCGTCAAATATAGGCATAGAGTTTGCGGACCCTACTACTTTCGAAACGACGCGGCTCATGTACTGGCCGAGTTGCTGTACCGACAGTGAATACATCTATATATTCGGCGATAAGCCCATGTTGTCAGCAGACGGACTTTTAAACGCAATAAATCAACGATTTGGCGATTGGCGGGATGTTACAAAGTGGCCGCAAGTTCCCGGCACAGAAAACGCATACAGAAAATTGGCGATGAAGCAGAGCGACCCACTAAGCAAGAAGGGAATAATTGGCGCATTTTGCAGAACATATGACATCTTCGGAGCTATGGACACCTATCTTGATGGAATTTATGAAGCTGTGGATGCAACGCCGGGAAGGTACACCTATCTCGGCGGAAGTACAACAGGCGGTGCGGTGGTTTATGATAATGGTTTGTTTCTTTATTCCCATCATTCAACTGACCCGTGCTGCGGTCGACTTGTGAACGCTTTTGACTTAGTTCGCTTTCACAAGTTCGGTGACGCAGACGACACAACAGATTCTAAAACGCCGCCAAATCGTTTGCCATCATACCTTGCTATGTGTGAACTGGCTGTTTCAGATATGAAAGTATCAAGGCAAATAGCTAAGGAACGAGCGGAATCTGCTGTAACTGATTTTAGTAATCTGAATGACGAAGCAGGGGGACTCGATTGGGCTACAGAACTGGAACTTAATAACCAAACTGGTGAAGTCAAAGCAACCATAGATAATATTTGGCTAATTCTTGAAAACGACCCAAATCTTAAAGGGAAATTTGCTCTCAATGAATTCGCGGGACGCGGAGAAGTACTTGGCGAATTACCGTGGAGCCATAACGCCAAAAGAAGAGCATGGTCAGACAACGATAATCAAGGGTTGTATTGGTACTTCGAGAAGTTCTACAAGATAACAGGTAATGGAAAAATAGACGGCGCGTTATCCTTACACAGCGAAAGACACAAATTCAATGATGTTAAGAACTATCTTGTTTCACTTCAATGGGATGGCATTCCGAGACTTGATTCTTTATTCATTGACTATCTTGGGGCGGTCGATAACTGTTACATACGAACCGTTACTAGAAAGGCGTTTACTGCCGGGGTAGCGAGAGCGATGGAACCCGGATGTAAGTATGATACGATGACAATACTCACAGGACCGCAGGGCATCGGTAAGTCAACACTTCTTGATAAAATGAGTCTTGGGTGGTTTAACGACAGTATTAGGACGTTTGAAGGTAAAGAAGCGAGTGAGCTGTTACAAGGCGTTTGGCTTGTTGAAATCAGTGAACTTGATGCTTTCCGACAAACAGATGTTTCAAGGATTAAACAATTCCTTAGTTTACGTACTGATAGATTTCGAGCCGCCTACGGACGTCATGTTAAAGACATTCCGAGATGCTGTATATTTTTCGGAACAACCAATACAGCAGAGTTCTTGCGAGACAGAACAGGTAACAGACGCTTTTGGCCGATAGATACCGGAATTAAACCGTGTAAAAAAAGCATTTGGCGAGAACTGGATGCCGAGAAGAGCCAATTATGGGCTGAGGCGGCCATGCGGTGGAGGGCAGGCGAAAACCTGCATTTGACAGGGGACATTGAAGAATATGCAAAATCTGAACAGGAACTTCACAGGGAGCGAAACAGTAAAGAAGGTATTGTGATTGATTATGTTGGAAAACTGGTTCCGAATGATTGGCAAAAATGGCCGCTCGATAAGCGGCGAATGTTCCTTAGCGGTAATGTGCAGGGTGAATTAAATCTTGTCGAGCGAGACCGAATTTGTGCATTGGAAATTTGGTGTGAAGCGTTTGGAGGACAGCCAAAAGATTTTCGGTATACCGAATCCACAGAGATAAACGACACACTAAAAACCTTACCGGGATGGGAGAAAACATCAAATGGGTTAAGGTTTGGATACTGTGGATTTCAACGCGGATTTCAACGAAAACGAGAGTGAAAAACTGATACATTTACTGATACATTAGGTGATACATTTCATTTAATTCATTTATTAGACACGAAAAGAAAGATTCGAGAAAATAATTCAACCCAATGTATCAGTCCTGAATGTATCAATGTATCGCCCAATGTATCATCAATGTATCAGCGCAAACCCTTATAAATACAGTATTCTGTTAGTTTTGATACATTGATACATTTAT
>QMCD01001452.1_pt1 | contig 14368 bp, 12 predicted proteins | sample 1821841 | NCBI WGS metagenome assembly QMCD01 (sample SAMN01991225, study PRJNA193472) | Termite gut metagenome, whole genome shotgun sequencing project. | isolation source: worker | host: Macrotermes natalensis | reverse complement strand
TGTGTCATCATCGTGAACACTTGTTAATCCGGGCGTTCTTCCCGTATTGGCTTCCAGTATCAGGTAGTAGTTAAAATCGTTGTTCATATTCAGAGTCTGTTAAAAAAAATCAAGATAAAACACTGGCTACCAGTTGTTTAGTATGATATTTATGCGTATCTTTATGTTTACCAAGACATTAAAGTATGCGAAAATATCCGACCAACCTTACCGATAGCCAATACGATACAATTATAGCGATAATTTACAACAATCGCAAAAGAAAACGTTCATTGAAACCCGTACTCGATGCCATTTTCTACCTGTTAAAGACTGGATGTCAGTGGCGTATGCTTCCCTCGGATTTTCCCTGTTGGCGCTCGGTGTACTACTATTTTACCAAGTGGAGCCGCGACGGGACGCTCGAGGAGATTCACGACATTTTGCGCAGTAGATTGCGAAAGAAACGTGGATTAAGGTCATCTCCGAGTGTCGGGATCATTGATTCCCAGAGTGTTCGCACGACGAAGGTCGGCGGCGAGGCTCGCGGTTTCGACGGCGGCAAGAGGGTCAAAGGACGTAAGCGGCACATCGTTACCGACACCCAAGGGTTTCTGCTGGCCGTGAAGGTTCATTCGGCGCAGGAGCACGACAGCAAGTCGGGATATGATGTTCTTAACTTACTTAAACATAAGTTTGAACGGTTGAAGAAGGTATATGCCGACGGTGGTTATCGCGGTGAATTGGTGGATAAAGTAAGCAAAGAACTTGGGTTGGAGATGGAAATTACGTTGCGAAGCGATAAATCGACGAGGTTCAAACCTTTGCCCAAACGCTGGGTTGTAGAGCGTTCGTTTGCATGGCTGGGCGATTTCAGGCGGCTGGATAAAGACTATGAGCGAACGGTAACTGCATCCGAAAATATGATTTATTTCGCTTTTATCGCGCTGATGATTAAACTTTTATAAATAACTTTTTTGTACAGACTCTAAGAAACAAATAGTTAATTCATAAACAACATTTCGCCCACGATGGGAGCGGCTGTCGGCGGAGTGGCCTTTATGGAAAATTTATAAAGGTCTCCCGAACCGTATGCAATAGCTTCTACATCTATTTTATACGAACCGCCGCTATATGCCGTCGTAACCTTGCCGAGTGACAGCCATTGCGTATAGAGTGTGACGCCGAGCTCCAGATTTCTGATATTAAGCCCGTTCGTACCATTGCCGCCGAGCGACGTCCACGGTCGGTTACTCCTATCGATCGTGTATTCATGGTCAGGGATAATGGGACCGCTGCTTATGGGAGCGACGATTTGCATATCACATGTCCAGCCGTTGCCTTTGAAACGTCCTGTAACGCCGTCCATGTAAATATCAGGTTGATGCACCCTGATAAGCCACCCGTCCACAGTACCATTACCGCGGGCATCGGGGACATAGTCGAATTGGGCTATTCCGGTAAAGTCCCCGAGCTCGACGGTCTTGCCCGACGGCTTTACGTAGTATGGGTTTTTCAGCAATATCTCGCCCGTATAATAGGCGGTGAATGTACGCCCTCCGGACAGAGTGGCGTTTATCGTCATTACGTAGCCTGTATGGTCGCCTTCGACGGTCATGGTCCCGCCCGTGATCGCCGGAAAATCGGTTGGCTGGCCGTCCTCCATCTCCACCAATGCAGTATTCTCACCTATATATACCATATTGCTCGCCGCCTTGTTGGAGAATGTGTATTTCCCTTCGGGAATATCGATATACTCTCTGTCCGCGCTCCTGTCGGCCAACACGGAGATAACGTCCATACCTATCTGCCAACCGTCGAATTCTGTGACGTCGATACCCGAGCCTTGGAAATTGAAAGTGAAGAAATTCAGCCAAAACCAACTCGTACTCTGACTCAGCCTGTTGTTCCAGAATATCGGTTGGTGGCTATATATGAACTCTACGCCGTCGGCACCTGTCGTAAATGCCTTTCCCTCGCTCCACCTGCTCCATTCGCCGCCGGCGTGGGCGCGCACTTTCCACGTGTATTCGGTTTCCGGTTCGAGCCAGGCAACATGATAGCCGGACGATGTAACGAGGAGTTCCTCATTGCCGCCGATCACCAGCGCGTAGTAGTCGGCCGTGCCGTCATAGCTCCACGAGAATGCCGCCCTGTGGTCAGTCACACCCGAAACCGCAAGGTCGGTCGGACGGGGGAGGGCGCTATCCTCTTCGAGTGTCGTGAAAATGGCAGTCTCGCTCCAAGCGCTTTCGGCATCGCCTTTGACAGCCTGCACCTTCCATATATATTTTGTATCGGCAGCCAGTCCCGATGCCTCATAAGAGGTGGATGCAACTTCCGCCGGAGTTCCCGCATCGATAGATACGCGGTACTTTTCAGCTCCCTCGACCGCATTCCACGAAAGCGTGGCGGCGGCCTGCGTAACGGTTCCGGCCGTAAGCCCCGTCGGAGCGGCCAATTCCCCAGTGGCCTCGTCCGGCCCGCACGACACCGCAAACCCGAACACTACTGCACAAAGAGCTGCTATTTGTAGATTTTTTTTCATAAAAAACAATGTTTACATTCTCGAACGCCTCTGTTGTACATTCAAATCGCTGACATTTGGAAATGCAGGTAATAGCCGCGGGTTCGGGTTAGCACCCGAACCTTTAATGGTAGCTACGATATCATTGCCCCAGTCGTCCTTGCCGTTCAACACTATCGTGTATATACCGTCCGAATATGTCGTTTGCACCGTGCCGCTCACTATAGGGGCAGCTTTTATCGCATTATTGTCCAACCTGAATACCCACAGGCCGGCGGCTTGATTATTGGAATTGACAAACCCCATTGTAACACAACCCGCGGCGGTGCTGTATTCAATGTTGTACGTACCGTCGGGTATGGTCGGACCGCTGTTTTCCGGCGCGAAGAAATTAATATGAGCCAATGCAGTTCCGGTTCCCATTAAATTCTGCCCTTCAATATAAACACCCTGCGACACTGCAATAATTGCATAGTTATCCACATCGCCTTTATCTCCATAAACATCATTTGAATATTTCACTCCTTGAGGCATGGACATAGTGCCCAAATCTGGCTCTACTATCGGAATAGCAGGATTTTTAATCATCATAGGACCGCGGTAGTGGCCTTTATATGTTGTGCCTCCCCATATCTCCAGATCGAACGTTATGATATAGTCGTTACGATCTCCCTCGACCGTTACAGTTCCGCCCGTAATAAAATGGTCGTAGCCCGAAAAGCGGATCCACTCCGTCAGATATGTTTTAATTTGGTTGGCATTTACCGTACCTGCTTCCCCTGATGTATCTATCGGATAAGTTCCTTCCGGAATGTCGATATACTCCTGCCCCGTAGAATAATCTACCGCTACTGCCGATGCGATAAGGTCCAAATGACATTCCCAACCGTCCGAGTCTTCATCGCTCGGTTCGAACGTGGAGAACCCTATCAAGAAATTACTCGTTCCTGCGCCGTAGTTATTTTCACCTTGGCAAACCCCGTGTAAAACATAGGGAAACTCAGTGTCGGGCTCCGTCTTTGTCGTGAATTTATCGCCTTCGGCCCAGTCGCTCCATACGGCGTCCTTACGCGAACGCACTTTCCAAGTATATTCAGTCGCCGTATTCAGTCCGTCGATCTGACAGGTATGATCGAATGTACTCACTACCTCGAGGTTGCCTACAGCCACTTCGTGGTAGTCCGCATCGGGGTGCTGCCATGAGAGCGTTGCCGAATTGTGGGTAACGTTCTTAGCTTTAAGGTTAGTAGGAGCGGGAACATCCGAAACGGCCTGCGTGGTGAATTCGGAAACCGCACTCCATTCACTTTTGGTATCGCCTTTGACGGCCTGTACCTTCCACGCATACTTCGTAGCGGCGGTCAGTCCCGACGCCTCATACAAGGCGCCGGTTGCTTCTGCCAATTCTTGTTCGCCTATTGCCACGATGTACTTTTCGACTCCCTCGACCGCACTCCACGAAAGCGTGGCGGTGGACTGCGTTATATTTTTAACCGTCAGCCCCGTAGGAGCGAACCCATTGTCTTGTGGCTCGCACGACACCGCAACCCCGAACACTACTGCACAAAGAGCTGCTATTTGCAGAAATTTCTTCATAACATTAACTATTAATAATAGGTATAATCGATTATTGTAACAGGCCCCTCATAGTAACCTTCTATGTTAAAGCCTACATCATCTTGAACACCTTTGAGCTCTATCCTGTATTTGTCGCCTGTCTTAGATATAACAATCTTACCTGAATCGAAGGGGGCATAATTTTGAACTGAGTCGCCCATCTCAGGTATTTCATGGTAGTAACTATATTCCTGACCCCAACCGCCAGGCATTACCGTACCGGGCTGTTGGCTGTTGCTGATGATGTATTCGCCGAGGGGAATCGTTTCGTGCCCGACCGTTGTGGCGGTGTAGAATTCAAGCTGCATACGCGGCCCGTATCCGAAATATCCAATACCGTCGTAATATTCCCATCCGTCGCCTCCCATAGCTTCGAATACCCATAAATATGCTCCGGGTGTCTCTTCACCCCATATTTTGACTTCTGCGAAATCGCCTATACCGAAATCGAAGTCATCCCACAGGCTTGTATTTATAATACGATTGTCCACGTCGATAATGCCGTCGAAAGTTATTTTGTACGAGCTGCCGTCTTCAAGCAATAGATTGCATGAGGCGATATACGGATAACCTGCGAAAGGAGAGTCCGACACTGAAGGATATACTATTTCTCCTGTCCTCTCAATAGTAACGGTACCCGACTCGACTGCAATCGAGCCTGAATTGTGACCATTCACAATATATATCAGACTGCCGCCCGAAACCCTGTTGTCTCCACTGGCGGAGAACGAGTAAGTGCCGTCGGGAATTGAGGGGGCTCTCTCGTCGATAGGCTCGTCGAATACGAAATTCGAGAATAGGGCGAATTCAAAAACTATCCCAGAAGCAAATCCATCTGCGAGCGACCATGACCAATTATCCATTTCAGCCGTACATAAAGCTATATACATTCCATCGTTATTCGCAGTTCCTTTGTAGTGGCTATGGCCGTCGATATAAGCTTCTGGGGCGACCGAATCTCCGGTGGTGAACTCCTTGCCGCTGACCCATGCGCTGCGCAAATCGGTAGCCATATCGACAGCCCTGACCTTCCATTGATAGGTAGTTTCGGCGTCAAGTCCCGCAGCAGTGTACATGTTGTTGTGTACCGTTACGATATCCTTCCCTGCGATCTCAATCTCATAACAGGAAGTGACGCCTATCCACGTGAACGATGCGGAGCTTGCGGTAACATCCGACCAAGCCAGATTGGTGGGCGGTTCGGGCCCTGCGCCTACTGCCTCGGTAGTGAACGGCACACCGTCGGCCCAAGCACTGGTGAGCCCGTTCGCCTCGTCGATAGCCCTGACCTTCCACATATATTTGGTGGCGGGGGCCAAACCATCCACCGTGTAGCTTTTTTCGGTAACCGTAACTTTTTTACGCTCTGTCTCACCCTCGCTCACGATCAACTCATACGAGGGCGCCCCGCCATTCCACGAGAGGACAGCCGAAACATCGGTAACGCCTTCTGCCTTGAGGGAGGTCGGTGCGGCGAGAATGTTGTCATCACTCGAATCGGGTCCGCATGAATTAAATAGCGCAACACAGCACATTGCGGAAAATAAAGAGGCGATTATCAAGATCTTTTTCATAAAATTAGATATTAATATATTAGAATTAAAATAGCTACCACAACACACAGTGAATTAATCACTAATCTTACATTATGCAAAATAAGTTAACCTAAATAAAAAAATTGTTAACAAATGTTTATGCCGATGGGGAAAATGAAAAAATCAAAGATTATTTATACTCTTTGAGTGATTTTTTCAGGCGGCTTAGATGGACGGTACTTATGCCAAGATAGGAGGCTATGAGCCTCGAAGATACGCATGCGACGATTTCGGGACGGTTTTTTACCAATAATATATAGCGCTCGCGGGCGTCGCCGATGATGTTGGTAGTTTTGAATTCGTTTGAGAAGAGCTGTGCCGCATGTATGCCTATAAGCCATTGCGCAAATTCATTAGAACTCCTCACGAGTTCGTCCAACTTAGTCTTGGATATTTTCAGCACCACGGTTTCGCCGCACGACTCGACCTGAAAGACTGCCGGCAGACGCATGAAGTAGGAGTGGTATGATATTACGACGGTGCCAGGGGTTGAGAACCCGTAAGTTTTATCATTGTCGCCGTCGAAGTAGCAGGCTCTCATTATGCCGCTTTTCTGAATGTAAATGTTGGTTTCGAGCTTTCCGGCGCGGATAAGCACCTCCTTGTTTTTAAGCGTTATTTCCGTCGTAGCGTTGATAAAATGTTCGAACAATTCATCCGACATCTCGACGTTGCCTGCCTCCATTACAAGCATTTTTTTCAATTCTATATCCATATATTACAAAAATAACAAGATTTTCAATGCCTGCAAAGCATGTGGATATGTTCTTTGAGATTATGCCTTAAATTACTCATTTTATGGGATTACCGCATTTTTATATATAGCTTTTTTACGGGATTGTATGGGTCGAATAATTGTACTTTTTTTGTGAAAACACAATAAGAGGGCGTTGGGAGAACTATTAACATAGTTAGGAATATGACTACTTCACAAGTACCTTTGAACCGCAGATGTGCTAATTACGGCACCGACGCACGGCCGCTCGTCGAGATACTTCCGCCGACGGCGCACTTTGAGCGGGATGTGTCCTATACATTCATGCTCTACGTCCTGAAAGGGACAGTGCATATATCTTACGGCAAGACGAATACCTATACCCTCAACGAGGGGAACCTGATGCTCTTCCCGCCAGGAATCAAGGTGAGCGGACGGACCTGCAACCTATCACAGACCATGTTGCTACGAGTTAGAGACAACTTGTCGCTGTGCGATAAGTACACGCTCGAAATGCTCTACCGCGATATCGATACGACCAAAATCCGGCACACCCACCTCGAAAGCAACATGATGGTGCAGATGCACATGGACTTGTTCGCAGAGAACATCTGCCGCGGATTGCAGTGCGTCCGTTATATGGAGATGAAAGTGATGGAGTTATTCTGTTATCTGCGGGCCGATTACGAGAAAGAGGAACTGCAAGGTTTCAACATACCACTGTTAAGTGCCGACGCGCAATTTATGGACTTCGTCTGGAGAAACTACCGCAAAGCACACAATGTAAGCCATTTCGCCAAAATTGCCAACAGCTCGCCATCGACCTTTAAGATGAAGTTCAAGAAGGTTACCGGCATCCCTGCCTCTCAGTGGATGATGGAGCAAAAAGCTCGGAACGTTTACCATGATATCTGCTGCGGGCAGAAAACCCTCAAGGAGGTCAGCAGGGAATACCACTTCGCCTCGGATTCACATTTGGGTACTTTCTGCCGTAAGCATTTCGGCAAATCACCCAAACAACTGAAGAACGACATGATTATTGATGCTTTAGTCCCGAACTGATATAAATACAGCCGGTTGTAATACATTTATATAGACTATTTTAACACAAGGTGCCGTATCTTTGTAAATAGATTGATACGGTATTCTTGTGTCGTTTGGCAAGCGTAAGAAATCTAAATAGTAGTATTATGAAATCGAATGTATTCTTGCTGACATTAGTGCTGTTCTTGTTCACCTCTGAGGTTTTAGGACAGGGCAACCATAATCTGAACTCGGCAGAGGCGGACAACGAAAGTATAGAGTTGCCACGTTGGGGCATCAAAACCAACCTGCTGTACGACGCCACGACGACGCTGAACCTCGGTTTCGAATTCCGTATTGGCGGACGTACTTCGCTCGACCTGTCGGGCAACTGGAACCCGTGGACGTTCGACGGGAACCGTAAGTGGAAACACTATCTTATCCAGCCGGAATTTCGTTGGTGGCCGAAAGAGACGTTCCGCCGCCACTTCTTTGGGATTCACGGGCACTACGCATTATATAATATAAGCAATCTGCCGCACGGCCCATTCACGGAGTATATGCGCGACCACCGTTTCGAGGGTCGGTTGGCCGGTGCGGGTGTGAGCTACGGCTATCGCTGGAATTTTAACTCCCGTTGGGCACTTGAGGCGACCATAGGGGTCGGTTACGCCTACTTGGACTACGACAAGTTCGAGTGCCTGAATTGCGGCGAGTTTATCGAGCACCGGACGAAACACCGATTCGGACCAACCAAAGCAGGCATCACCCTTATATACGGTATCGGCGGTAAGCGGGCCTCGAAACCGCAGCCTACTACAAATACCTACATTATATTCGCCACACCACAACCCGTGTCCGAGGTTGTCCCCTACGAGCCGAAATTGTTGCCGAGTTTCGTTACGGCGGACGAGATGGCTAAACCCCACAGCGAATCGGAACGCTTGTTGCTTGACTTCAAGGTGAACGATGCGCACATCGCACTCGAGTTCCGCGATAACGCAGCCGAACTCTACCGCATAGACCGCATGATCGAAAAAGTTGTCGGCAATCCTGAAGCAAAAATCTCCGGCCTGACCATTACCGGTTACTCCTCGCCCGACGGCACCTATATAGCCAATAAGATCCTTTCGGAGCGTCGCGCACAGGCACTAAAGAACCACATTATGAGTGTACACAACTTGCCCGCCCACCTCATGACGGTGCTGGGTGCCGGTGAGGACTGGGCGGCGCTCGATTCGTTAGTGGCACGTTCGGATATGCCGGAGAAGGAGCACGTACTTGCGATTATCCGTGGTACGGACGTTTTTGAAGGCCGCGAGAAGAAACTGATGACCTTGGCCGACGGTGCTCCCTATCGTTGGATGAAGGCCAAAATGTTTCCGCAACTACGCCATGTGGTGTGCCGTGTGGATTACACCATAACCCCTGTCGGCGATATGGAGGCTCTCAACGCCGCGGCCGCGGCCATTTTGCGCGGGGATGTGGTGGCGGCCACCGAACACTTGGGTAATGTGCAAGAGTACAGCGATGCTTACTGGAACAATGCCGGTGTATTGGCGTGGCTACTGGGCAACAAAGCCGAAGCCGCAGAGTGTTTCACCAAAGCCGGGGTGCGCGGTGCCGCCAACGTAACAGAACTGGGAAAACATATACTATCAACAGATTAAAAAACATGATTATGCAAATTGCAAGACTGCACATGAGCCACCTGCACAACGGCGAGCACTTCACCTACCACACCATATTCTGCGATATGGTGAACAAGGCAACCCCGTCCGCACTCAGAATAGAGGCACTGTTCGCCGTGTTCCTCACCGTCTACGCCAAGTTGAACGAGGCACTGAATAAGATCATGAAGAGCGAGCAGTCGGCGATGGTAGCGCGGGTGAACGAAACTTCAGATCTCACGCCGTTGGTTCTGCGCACCGTCCGGGGCGAGATCGACAAGGCGTACCGCGACATCGTGCGGCGCATCAACGCTTTGCCGGAAATTAGCGACACAGATGAGGACGCACCGCGGGTGACGTTCATCACCGACCTTAACGTTTTGATCGACCGCACCAACAACCTGCTTGCCGTGCGCGAAGGCATCGCCAACGCTGTAGAACAAGAAAGAGGTTCAGATGGGACGCGACAGAACGGACGACACCGGTAAAACCGATGCGACGATGAGTGACTACAAATTAATCAACAACATGGCGCACCACCGCTACGAATTCAAGGTGGATGGCATGACCCCGACGATAGAGTACATCGTAACGGAGGGAGGCAATATATACCTTGTCCACACCGAGATACCCTACGCGCTCGCAGGTCGCGGCATCGGCACGGCGTTGGTGTGTGCCGTGCTCGAAGATATAGAGCGGCAGGGGTTGAAAGTGGTGCCGCTGTGCGGATTCGTGGTCGGATACATCGGCAAGAACCCGGAGTGGAAACGGCTTCTCAAGGAAGGAATAAACATCGAATGATCGAGAGATATGGAACGAGAGATAATCAAAACTTACCGGGCAGACGGGATCACCATAGTGTGGCGGCCGGCGCTTTGCACCCACGTGGGTGTGTGTTGGAAGATGCTCCCCGAAGTCTTCCGCCCGCGCGAACGTCCGTGGGTTCGCCCCGAGTTTGCCACAACGGAGCAGCTGACCGACATGATCGACCGCTGTCCGTCGGGCGCATTGACATACCGCAGGGACTAACCCTGCCGAGCGGCAAGGAGCCGAGTTCCGCGCAGGGAAAGTAGTGTTCTATGCCGTTTCACTACACTCGCAGTAACGAACGAACAACAAAAGAGACTCGGAGACGGGCGGAGAAATTGTTTGGGTTAAGTGTACAAATTGGTGGTTAGTTAAAAGGGTATTCCGAATACCGCCGCTCCCTCCCAGTCGAGCCCTATATACATAAGGCGAAACAAAGAAGTAATGGCCACCCGACCCGAACACGTAACATACACAAATAACACTTTTCATTTTATTAACCATTTAATTTTATTTTATCATGAAATGCACTAATTACTTACTGACCGGCCTAATGGCCGTAGTGCTCGCGCTTTCCGGATGCAGTAAGGATGCACCCGACACACAGAACTCAGACGGCAAAGGCGCTCTTAAAATCTCCATTGCAAGTGCATTCCCGACGTCGCGCGCATCGGAAGGCACATTAGCTTCCTCAGACGCCGAAAATGCGGTCAAGGCTTTCTACGTTTACATCTTCGACTATGAGAGCGGCGCTTTCGAGCGCTTTGCCGAGGCCAGCTCCGACGATTTAACAAACCTCTCGACCACCATCACCGGTCTGCCGATGGGCAACACATTGCGCGTGGCTGTGATTGCCAACCCCAGCACCAACATTCCCAAGTCGGTATCCAACTACCTGACCTTGCAAAACCTGCCTATCGACCTCATCGTCGATAAGCAGACCGCCGAGGATATGGGCACCACAGGTCTTTTGATGACGGGTACGAGCGACGCGGTAACTCTTACCGCAAGGCCCAATACGCAAGAGGTGCAGGTTACCGTAAGCCGCGTGGTGGCCAAGGTTAAGCTGGGTAGCGTAACCATCAATACTGCTCCGGTTGGCGACTTTGCGCTGTTCACGCTCACGGGCGTCAGCGTACAGACCGTCATGCCCAGAGCAAACATCGACCCCGCAGGCCCCAAGGGGGTCAAAGGATCGGGCGGTTACTACGGCGGTGTACTGGGCTCGGTATCCGAGGTGCTGAATACCAAACTTAGCAACGCCATCGAGCTTCCGAACGCTTATGTTTTGGGTGCCGAGCAGTCGTTCGACAACTATTTCTATGTACTGCCCAACGGACTGGTGGGTGGAAATCCTCCGACCGCCCCGACGCTGCTCACTCTCGCCGCGACGTATGACGGCGTAGCGCGCTACTATCCCGTGGTGATCAACAAGACCGTTGCCGTAGACACAACGCACGGAGCCAATGCCGACGCCACCTATATCAAGCCGAATTACACCTATACTGCGCACATCAAGCTCAAGAACTTGGCGGCCGGTTCGACCAACCCCGACAAGCCGCTTGAGCTGGCCGACCTGAAGGTTGACCTCGTGGTGGCCCCGTGGGCAGGCGACATCGTACAGAACGACGAATTCTAAACAACTACCATTTCACACTCACCGGTCATACGGGAGACGTAGCTCCCGTATGACCCCGCGGAGAGGAAACGATCCGAACAAACAACCACGACGCCTTGTCGATATAACGAACCGATATGGATATGAAACGCAGGATGATATATTGGGTGCGGCAGCTACGGCCGTTACCGCTCCTTTTTGCGCTTATCGCGAACGGGTGCATCAGAGATAAGTTGACGGATTGTCCTCCCACGGAGATAGTCTATCTGCGGGTAATAGACATCAATAGCGGGGACGATATAACCGATGAAGGCCGTGTGAAAGAGGCGACACTGTTCGTATTCGATCAGAACAGGAAATTCATCGAGCGTATCGACATTAATGCCGGATATTTGGAAGACGAGATCATAATTCCGCTCAAAGGCTACACTGCCGGAGAGTTCTACGTTTCGGCGTGGGGTAACATATCTGCCTATATCGACAATGCGAGAATCGCTCCGGGAGAGGACTACGACGACGATTTTTTGAAACTGTTCGATGCAGGGAAGAGCATGAAACAATCCCCTAACGAAATGTTCTTCGGATTGAAAAAGATCTACATCGCCGAAGCGGCAACCCGCACGACGGAGATTCAGCGCGAAGAGGTCGATATTACCCAGATCAACGCCGGCCTGTCCGTTACGGTGCGGGGACTGCCCGACGAAGCCGCCGCCGAGGACTACTATTTCAGGTTGCTACGGCAGAATATCGGCTACAATTTTTGGGGAGAACCTATCGAAGGGAACTACGAGATACGCGAGGGCGGGACGTTCAACTCCGACGGCGAATTCATCTCGCGGCAGCCCGTCTTCCTGATCCACTCGGCAGAACCCGAGGCCATCGACGAAAGCAATTGCACCATATTGCACCTTTACCAAAAGGGCGCAACGCCGGAGCAGGACATCGATCTTACAGGCGCCATCTTGCAGGATAGGGAGGAGCAGTACATCTTCCTTGCACGCGGAACGACGACGCACATTCTGATCGACCTCACGGCCGACCTGCGTGTGCAAATGGCTGTTACGTCATGGGACGAAATCTACCTGTGGGACGAGTGGTAGCCAACACGAACTAAAGGTGTGCGCCCCCTGGCCGGGACGCACATCACAATGAAACGAAACGCAAAAAGAAAAACAATAATAAAGCATAGAATCATGGAGACACTATCCGCATTTAGAAAGAGAGCATTCAGCATGATGAATTCGCTGGTAGTGGTGTCGGTCTGTCTGCTGATCGTTTCGTGTGTGAAGGACGCGGAGTTTCCCGACGCCGTGGATGGGGTGGACGGTGAGGCACTCGTGCGGCTGCGGCTCTGCACGGGGGCGCGCGCGTTGCCCGACGGACAAACGAGGGCCGTCGACGACGTGGAGAACAACATCGGCAGCCTCTGCGTGCTGGTACTCAAGAGCCCCAACGGCGGAATCGTCTACTACAACTACGAGTATATGGTACACGTGTCGAACGTAACGCAGGTCGAGTCCTCACCCTCCACGGCGACGTTCGAGGCGAAGCTGCCCACGAGCTACGACCCCGTGAAGCTCATCATACTGGCGAACGTCGATATGGAGACGCTGCACGCCCAACTGCCCGACCCCGGAACGTCGGAAGCCGAGCTACGCAAGATGCTGACGCAGGCGTTCCCCGCCTCCGGGCATATTGACGCGATGCCCATGTACGGCGAGATAAAGCTCGCCTCACTCAAGGCGGGGCTGGCTCAGACGGTTACCGTGACGATGGTGCGTGCGCTAGCCCACGTGAGCGTCAATCTCAACAAAAAGCTTGACCCCCACACGTTCCGGCTGAACTCGATAGGTGTATATAAGGCCAACGACCGAATACAGCTCATCCCCACCGCCGTCAATATGAGCGGGACGACGGCGACCAAACCATCCGTCCCCGCGAGCGGCGTTACGCCCACCACCTACAATGGCTACACGGCGGCGGATCCGACCAACATGACCTTCGACGGCATCTACCTCCCCGAAAGCGCCTCCAAGACAGCCACCACTCCCGCGCAGTGGCTCGAGGCAACCTGCATCATTGTGGGCGGCTATTACGCCGACGACGAGCAGCCCACATTCTACCGAATCGACTTCAACTCGGGCGTGTCGGGGCATCCCTTCGGGCAGATACTGCGCAACTACCGCTACGTATTCAATATCATGAACGTTACGGCGCGGGGTTGGGCGATGCCCGGCGAGGCCGCAACAAACAGGGCAACCTCGCTGACCGTCTCAATTACGGCGTGGAGCCAAAGCAACTCGGATATTTACATCCAGAAGGACGCCGGCTACATCTACATCTCCGACCGCGACAAGCTGCTGAATCCATACGAAGGCAGGACGGACAGCATAACGGTAGAGACCAATATGCCTTTCACGTTCACCGACGGAAGTAACGCCGCCGTACAGGGCGTGGACGGAGCAACGATGGATGCCATAGACTACGGCATCGCACTCCGCCGCGACCCCGCCGACGAGACCCGCTACACGTTCTACCTGACGACACAGAACACGAACACCAACAACGCGGTCTATCCGTTCCGCACGCTGACCATCACCGCGGGCGAGAGCGACTATACCGTCACCGTCGCGCAGGACTACTTCAATAAGAACTACAACCGCACGGTCAATGTCCTCTCCATCGGCACGAGCTACGGCAGCCTCGGCGGTGTAGCCTCATTCGGCCAACCCACCGGGCTGGCGCACAAGATAAAGGACGTGCTGATGAACCCTGCCCACTTCGGGCCTTCGGGCACGGTCTCCATCACGGGGTTCA
>QMCD01001522.1_pt1 | contig 14374 bp, 8 predicted proteins | sample 1821841 | NCBI WGS metagenome assembly QMCD01 (sample SAMN01991225, study PRJNA193472) | Termite gut metagenome, whole genome shotgun sequencing project. | isolation source: worker | host: Macrotermes natalensis | reverse complement strand
TCGTTCTTCGGAGCCTTTGAAATTACCTTGCCTACGGGATTGGCGAATAAAGCCGACCAGAAAGCCGACAGCAGCGGTTATTTCGGTGCGTTCTTCGTGGCCGTGGCGTTGGTGATCGTGTCGTTCTCGTGCACAGGCCCCTTTGTTGGCACCATTCTTGTGGAGTCCATGAGTAGTGGCTTAGGCGTGAAGCCTGTGCTGGGCATGTTCGGCTTCGGTTTCGCACTGGCTTTCCCTTTCATGCTCTTTGCTTTTTCTCCTTCATTAATGAAAAAAATGCCGAAATCGGGCGGTTGGCTGAATATGGTGAAAGTAGTGTTTGCCTTCCTTTTGTTGGGTTTCAGCTTGAAATATGTGTTGATGTTCGGAGAATATTTCGGCTGGCACTTGATCTCGCGCGAAGTGTTTATCGGTATATGGATGGTGTTGGCTATTTTGTTGGGACTTTATTTCCTTGGAAAATTGCGCTTGTCGCACGACAGTGAGGTGCAGCACGTGAGTGTTACCCGCCTGCTGTTTGCCATTGCATCGTTCACCTTTGCCTGTTATTTGCTGCCGGGATTGTTTGGCGCACCGCTTCCTGCCTTGTCGGGCGTTATTCCTGACCCCAAAGGCCCTTCGGTGTTTGCAGCGCAATCAGCTACCGGAACTGTGGCGCCGGCGGCCTACAATATGGGCTTGTGCGGCGAAGCGAAATACAGCAGCCCTAATCACCAATTGCCTCACGGCTTGTTGGCTTATCACGATATTCCGCAGGCTATTGAATGTGCCAAACAGCAAAATAAACCGGTGTTGCTGGTGTTTAAATTCAATAATTGCAGCGTGTGCAAGAAAATGGAAGCTACGGTGTGGAGTGATGAACGGGTGTTGGATGTGCTTCGCAATAAAGTAGTGATTACGACTATTTATGTAGATGATAATACCGAACTGCCCGAAAACGAATGGGTGACCTCTACGCTTGACGGCAAGGTGAAGAAAACCTTAGGCCGTAAGATGCGCGACTACCAGATGACCCGTTTCAATGTGGCCGCACAACCTTATTATGTGTTGGTAGGTTTCGACGAACAGCCGCTCACAACGCCTGTGGCCGAGTGTAGCGCCGATGAATTTTTACAATTCCTGAACAGCGGCATTAATAAATTCAATTAGACAACCGCCGTACGGATCCATGGTCGCCGCATTGTTCCAACAGTGCGGCGATTGTTTTTTTGAACACCGGATGCACATATTCCCCGGCAATTTCCGCCATCGGCATCAGCGTAAACCGCCGTTCTTGCAGCAGCGGATGAGGAATGGTGAGTAGTGGTGTCTGCATAACCATTTCATTGTAAAACAATATATCAATATCTATAGTCCGCGATGCATACCCTTCACCTTTCACCCTTTCACCTTTTATCCTGCCAAGTTCCCGTTCAATTCCCTGCGTGGTGTTCAGTAAGGCTTCCGGCGATAAACCGGTATGCAATTCCACCACCTGGTTGATGAACCATTCATCAGCATCGAAGCCCCAGGGCTCGCTTTCGTAGAGAGAGGAGGTACGGGTAATTTTTCCGGCCGGTGCATTCAGCAGTGTCCGCGCTTGTTGTAATAATAGGGCTTTGTTGCCCATATTACTACCTAATAATATATACGTTTGATTTGTCATTGCGAAGAACGAAACACCAGTGCATAGAGTTTCATCTGTTTCACCATGGACAGTAAACCGTTGGCGCGCGTGGGCGAGAGATTTTCTTTCAATCCTATTTGGTTGATGAAATCAAGCGGCGCATCAATAATAGCCTGTGGCGCTTGTCCCGACAGCACACGCAACAATAGCGCTACAATGCCCTTGGTGATAATGGCGTCGCTGTCGGCAGTGAAGTGCACTACGCCGTTTTCATAACTTGCCGCCAGCCACACGCGCGACTGACAACCATTAATCAGGTGTTGTTCCGTCTTGTTTTTCGGGTCGAAGGGGGGCAGTGCTTTCCCCAGTTCTATAAGGTGTTCGTACTTGTCCATCCATTCGGGAAACAAGTCAAATTCTTCTGTAATTTCTTTTTCTATTGCTGCTATACTCATTATGCCAATAGTTGTTTAGCTTTGACCAACGCTGCGATGGCCGTGTCAATTTCTTCTTTGGTGTTGTAGAAGGAGAACGAGAACCGCAGCATACTCTGTACTCTGAAACGCCGCATCAGCGGCTGTGCACAGAGGTGTCCCGCACGCACGGCGATGCCCATTTTATCCATTAGTAATGCGATGTCTGAGGGGTGTATGTCCTTTATGCCAAAAGTCACAAGGCTTGTTTTGGGTTGCGCAGTGCCGTAAATATGCACGCCGTCAATTTCCTGTAGCCTTTGCAGGGCGTGGTTTATCAAGGATGTTTCTTGTTGGTGTATATTGTCCCAACCGGTTTGTTCCAGGTAATCAATGGCGGTTTTCAGGCCGTAGGCGCCAATGTAGTTCGGCGTTCCGGCTTCAAATTTCAACGGCGGTCCGGCGTAGGTAGTGCGGTCAAATGATACGGTCTCAATCATTTCGCCGCCACCTTGATAGGGAGGCAGTTCCGCGAGGTATTTTTCCTTTCCGTAAAGCATGCCGGTGCCCGTGGGACCGTATAACTTATGTCCTGAGAAAACATAAAAATCGCAATCTATAGCTTGCACGTCTATTCCGCCGTGTACCGCTCCCTGTGCGCCGTCGAGCATTACCGGCACGCCGTGTGCGTGGGCAATGTCCACGATTTCTTTCACCGGATTGTTGATGCCCAACACATTGGAAGATTGTGTTACGCTGATTAAACGTGTTTTCGGCGTAATCAATGCCGGCAGTTGTTCAACGGCTAACCGCCCGTCGTCGTGCACCGGAAGCACTTTCAACGAAGCGCCTTTGCGCTCGCACAGCAGTTGCCAGGGTACGATATTCGAATGGTGTTCCATTTCGGAAATAATAATTTCGTCGGTGCTGTGCACGTAGCGCTCCCCGAAGGAAAAAGCCAGCATGTTGATGCTGCTCGTAGTGCCGGAAGTGAAGATAATTTCTTCTTTTTTAGTAGCGTTCAGATAGCGCCGGACGGTTTCGCGGGCCGCTTCGTAGCGTTCCGTACAACAATTGCCCAAATAGTGAAAGGCCCGGTGAATATTTCCGTTAGTTTGACTATTCATCTCATTTACAACAGCTATAACCGCCTTTGGCTTTTGGGTTGTGGCCGCGTTGTCGAGATAAATTAAGGGCTTACCGTACACCTCCTGGTGCAGGGCGGGGAAGTCTTGCCTTATTTTATTTATGTTAAACATTCTACAAATGTATTAATTTTTTTTCAAAATTCAAGAAAAATGGGTATCTTTGTAAGTTAGGCACAATGTATTTAAAATTTATGTACGAATTTATTAAAGGAATTGTAGCAGAATTAACGCCCACTTATGTAGTGATAGAGGCCGGCGGGGTGGGTTATGCTGTTAACATATCGCTTCAAACCTACGCTGCCGTTGGCGAATTACGGGAGTTGCAATTGTGGACGCACCATATTGTGCGGGAAGATGCTGAGTTGCTGTTCGGGTTTTATGAGAAGGAAGAACGGGAGATTTTCCGTTTACTGATTGCTGTTTCCGGCATCGGGCCGAATACGGCGCGCATGATCTTGTCGTCCCTTTCTTCTTCGGAAGTGCGCACGGCCATTATGCAGGACGATGTGCGCCGCTTGCAGGGGATTAAGGGAATAGGCCTGAAAACCGCGCAGCGTATGGTGGTGGAATTGAAAGACAAGGTAGTGAAAACCACAGGGCTGTCGGATGCAGTGACGCCCGGCGCGGCGACGGGCATTCGCGACGAAGCGCTGTCGGCGTTGGTTATGCTTGGTTTCGCCAAGGCACCGGCTGAAAAAGCACTGGCTGTTTTGTTACGTGAAAACACAAAATATACATTGGAAGATTTGATTAAAGCTGCCTTGAAACACCTGTAGTGCAACGTTTATATCTACATACGGCCCTCTTGTTGCTTTGTGCATGTAGCCTTACGGTTAGTGCACAAGATGCTCCTGCCATTCCGTTAATGGGGCAACAGGCCACGGCGCCTATTGTGGATTACGACCCGGTAAGCGGCGATTATTTATATTACTACAGCTACGACACCCGCAAGACAAGGCCTTACAAAGTGCTGTCGGCCGAAGAGTATCGCCGCGAACAATTTCTTAATTCCCTGCGGCAGGGGTGGGATAAGCAGCGCGGACAGCAATCCGGCGGGTTGGGACAAAATCAAAATGGAAATCTTATTCCTACCTCATTCAGCGTAAATAGCGATGTGTTTAAAAAAGTATTCGGCTCCAATGAAATTTCGGTAAATCCGCAAGGTAACATTGACCTGCGTTTCGGAATTAATCATAATTACACCGACAATCCGGTAATCCCCGAACGTTACCGCGGAAATACCAGTTTTGATTTCAAAATAAAAATGATGTTTAATGTGGATGCTTCAATTGGCGACCGCATTAAACTGAACTGGAATTATAATACGGAAGCCACTTTCGACTTTGAAACCAACTTCAAAATCGAGTATGCGGGGAATGAAGACGACATTTTGCAGAAAATTGAAGCGGGGAATGTAAACCTTCCGCTCGATGGTACGCTGATTACCGGCAACCAGAGTTTGTTCGGTATTAAAACCGCCTTGCGTTTCGGTAAACTCGACCTGACCGCTATTTTCTCCCGCCAGGATGCTGAAACCAAAACCGTAGAAATACAGGGCAGTGGGCAGTCGAACGTATTTGAAATTTCTGCCGACAAGTATGATGCTAACCGACACTTTTTCCTGAACCAATATTTTCGTGAAAATTACGACCGGTATTTAAGCCGCCTGCCCTTGGTACTTTCCGGTATTAATATCAAGCGGGTGGAAGTGTGGATCACGAATAAGAGTGCGAGGTTTGAGGACTCGCGGAATGTGGTGGCGTTTATGGACCTCGGTGAGGCCGACGTGATTTATAACTCGAAATTTCATAAACAGCACGGCGGTTATCCCGATTCAGCAAGTAATAATTTGCTGAATGTTGTTGACGTAGCGCGATTGCGCAATTTGCCCGATGTTACCGACTATCTCTCGGGAACATTGCGGTTGAGGAGTGGTGAGGATTTTGAAAAATTGGAAAATGCCCGTAAATTGAATGATAATGAATATTCGGTCAACACGCAGTTGGGGTACATTTCTTTAAATCAAGCGCTCAACAATGATGAGGTGCTGGCCGTGGCGTATGAATATGAGGCCTTCGGAGAAATTTATAAAGTAGGGGAAATTTCTACCGACGGTGTTATAGCACCCAATACACTGGTGGTAAAATTGCTGAAAGGAACTACCTTGTCACCCAAACTGCCCACTTGGCAATTGATGATGAAAAATATCTATTCGCTCGATGCTTACAGTATCAGTCCGAATGATTTTTTAATGGATGTTTACTATGAAAACAGCGAGGCAGGTGCAGCATTACCGTACATCGGTGAGGGCAATATTGCCAACAAACCTTTATTGCGCGTGCTGAATTTGGATAACCTGAACAGCCAGCTGGATGCGTCGCCCGACGGGATTTTCGACTTCATTGACGGGATTACCGTACTGGCCTCGCGGGGCAGAATTATTTTCCCTTCGCTGGAACCTTTCGGTCGTTATCTCGAGAAGCAATTCAATAATCCTGTGCTTGCACAGAAATATGCATTCAATGAATTATACGACTCTACGCTGGTGAAGGCGCAGTCCTTTGCGGAGAAGAACCGTTTCAAATTGATAGGCAGCTATGTGTCGGAAGGCGGCTCGGAAATCAGACTGAATGCTTCAAATATTCCGCAAGGCTCGGTAGTGGTGACATCCGGCGGTATTCAGCTGCAGGAAAATGTAGACTACGAAGTGAACTACGCGCTGGGCACCGTGCGTATATTGAACCGCGCTTACCTTGAGTCGGGAACGCCTATTCGCGTGTCGCTGGAAAACCGCCAGCTCTTCAACTTGCAAACAAAAACATTGATAGGTACGAATTTGAAATATCGTTTCAATGATAATTTTTACATAGGCGCCACAATTCTTAACCTTAGTGAGCGGCCGCTGACACAAAAGGTGAACTGGGGTAATGAGGCCATTTCCAATACTATTTGGGGCATTAATACCGCCTACAAAATGGAAACGCCTTTTATTACCAAAGGCTTGAATGTATTGCCTTTTTACAACTCCAATGAAAAATCGTCCATTGCTTTTGATGCGGAGTTTGCACAATTTTTGCCCGGCCATTCCGGCGCTATTGGCGCTTCCGGCGGCACAGCGTTTATTGACGATTTCGAAAGCAGTGAATCATCGCTTGACCTGCGCAGTGTAACAGCGTGGACACTGGCCAGTACGCCGCAGGGACAGGATCACTTATTCCCTGAAGCCATGAATACGGCGCTTAATTATGGGTTTAAGCGGGCGCGCTTGTCGTGGTATTCCATTTATCCCGAATTCCTTCGCAATTCGGCCTATACACCGGCTTACATCAAAAATAATCCTGGAGTATATCAGGAAAATCATTTTGTACGTGAAATTCCTATCCGTGAAATATTCCCCGAGCAGGATGAAGTGATGGGCTCGCCTACGAACTTGCCGGTGTTTAATATGGCTTTTTATCCTGAGGAAAAAGGCCCTTACAATTACGACACAGAAGTGAACGCCGACGGAACGTTGAAACGCCCGGACGAGCGCTGGGGTGGTATTATGCGCTCATTGCCCGTGACCGATTTTGAAACGGCCAACTATGATTATGTGGAGTTTTGGCTAATGGATCCTTTTGTGTACAAGCCGGAATCGAATTCAAAAGGGAAATTGTATATCAACCTCGGAAATGTGTCGGAAGATATTTTGAAAGACGGACTGAAATCGTTTGAAAACGGCTTGCCGTCTTTTGAGGATACGGCCCGCTATGAAACTACTATTTGGGGACGCGTGCCGAAAGTGCAGTCGCTCACGCAGACTTTTGATAATGACTTTGCTTCCCGCGCCTATCAGGATGTGGGCATGGACGGCCTGGACGACGGGCATGAGCGGAGCCATTTCGAAAATTATGTAGAAGGAATGAGGACACTGCTTACACCACAGGCTTATAGTAATGTGGAGAACGACCCTGCCGGCGATAACTATAGGTATTATCTGCATAGCGCCTACGACCAGCAACAGACTTCGATTCTCGACCGTTATAAATATTACAACAATCCGGAAGGAAACTCTACGCCCACCGATGGCGACAATTCCATGGGCACTACCTTGCCGGATATGGAAGACATCAACCGTGACTACACCATGAACGAGTCGGAGAATTATTTTCAGTATGAAATTGATATTAATCCCAATGCCTTTCGGGTGGGCCAGAATTATATTACCGATAGTCGCCAGGTGTCGGTTAATTTCAAAGATAACGGCCCGTCAACGGTGACCTGGTACCAATTTAAGGTGCCCATTAGTGAAGGACGTGCTATCGGTGCCATACAAGACCTCAAATCTATTCGTTTCGTGCGCATGTTCCTGCGCGGTTTTCAGGATACAACGATTATGCGTTTTGCTGTGTTGAAGTTGGTACGCGGCGAGTGGCGCCGTTATACCCAATCGTTAATGGAAGGGCAGGAAGGCACGGCGCAGCCGGAGTTGACCAATGCGCTATTTGATATTACTTCGGTAAATATCGAAGAAAATGCTTCGCGTACGCCGGTGAACTACTTGCTTCCGCCGGGTGTTTCGCGGCAGGTGGATCCGGGAGAATATCAGGTGCGGCAATTGAATGAACAGTCCATGCAGTTGAAGGTGGTTGACCTGGCCGACGGCGATGCCCGTGCTGCGTATAAAAATACTTTCTTTGATTTCCGCCAATACAAGCGCCTAAAAATGGATGTGCATGCGGAAGCTATTGCAGGATCGCCTTTGCGCGATAATGAAGTGTCGATGTTTATACGCATCGGAACAGATTTCCGTTACAACTATTACGAATATGAAATTCCCTTGTCGCTCACGGCGCCGGGGCATTACTACGATAACCAGCGTGAACTGGTGTGGCCGGAAAGTAACCGGCTGGATATTGATTTGGATGTGTTCACCAGGGCTAAGCTGGAACGCAATGCCTTGCTTAAAGCGCAGGGCGGTTCCTTGTCGTCGGTGTTTGAAAAGAGGGCCGGAAAAAATATTCTGCGCATAGTGGGTAATCCCAATTTGGGTGGTGTGCGCACGTTAATGATAGGTATCCGTAATCCCTCGCGGCGCAACAGGGCGGGTGATGACGGATTGTCCAAATCGGCGATTGTGTGGATGGATGAATTGCGCCTGACCAATTTCGACGAAAGTCCGGGCTACGCGGCCAACGCCCGTATGTCGGCCAAACTGGCAGACCTGGGTAATATTACGATTGCCGGAAATATGATGACGCCTAACTTCGGAAGTTTGGAAGCGAAAATTGTCGACCGTTCCATGGTGCAGGTGTACCAGTATGATATTGCATCGAATTTGGAATTGGGACGGTTTTTCCCGGAACGTTTCGGTATTCATCTGCCGTTCTTCTTCGGCTTTATGGAAAACTACACCACGCCGAAATATAATCCTTTCGACCAGGATATTTTGTTTAGCGAAGCCTTGGGAGCCTTGCCGTCGTACGAACGCGATTCGTTGCGCCGCATGGTGTTGGACTTTAAGCGGCGACTGGCGGTTAATCTGACCAACGTGCGGGTGGGTGCGAATACTACTGCGCAAAAGGTATTTCATCCGTCCAACTTTTCGTTGAGTTTTTCTTATAACCGCTTGTTTGCGCATAATTCGCGCCTCGACCATCAGCTGGATGAAAATTACCATTTCAACCTGGGCTATGCCTATAACGTGCAGCCTTCTCATATAGATATTTTCAAGGGTGTGCCCTGGTTGCAGTCGAAATACCTGCGTTTAATCAATGAGATAAATTTCAATCCATATCCCAATCAGTTTACGTTCAACACCGACATCAACAGGTCGTACAATGAATTGCAATACCGTACCATTGCAGCTCCCGATGTGGTGCTGCCGGCCACTGCTGCGAAAGATTTTACCTGGGACAGGGATTACAAAATGCTTTGGAATATTACACGCAGTATTGAGCTGGACTTCTCGGCCAACAACCGCGCCCGCATTGATGAACCCGACGGTATTATCAATAGGGATTTGAATCCCGAAGGCTATCGCCATTGGAAAGATTCTACCTGGACTAATTTTTGGAACATGGGGCGCAACGTACAATACAATCATAGTTATGAACTCAAGTGGACAGTGCCGATTAATAAAATTCCTTTCTTAGACTGGACAACTGCATCGCTCCGCTACGGCGGCAGTTTTGACTGGCAGGCGGCGCCCCTGCTGAAAGATGAATTGTATGATCCGGGCAATACCATTGACAATTCGCGTGACCTCACCGCCAGTTTGTCGCTCAATTTGGAAACGCTGTATAACAAGGTGCCTTTCCTGAAGCATATTAATGATGAGTTTTCAGGCCGTATGCGCAAGCGTCCGGAAATGGTAGATGTGGCTTATGAAAGCGATAAGTTAAACCTGCGCGCAAGGCAGCGCCGTTCTTTAAAACACCGGCTGGGCACGGAAAATGTGACGGTGCAAGTGACCGGTGCCGACGGAAAAATAGTAAAAACCGAAGTGACAGTGGTAGATAAAAACACAGTGACTATTATTGCGGAAGAAGCGGTAATAGGCGCTACGGTGAAGGTGAGCGGTAAAGCGCCGAAGAAAGAAAATCCTATGACTTATACCGGAAAACTCATGTTGCGTTTAGCCATGATGGTGCGCAATGTGTCGGTGGTGTATACCGGAAAAGATGCTACCACGGTGCCCGGATTTAAACCTAATTCGCAACTGATGGGTATGAATTTTAACGACGGATGGGCGCCGGGCTGGGGCTTTGTATTCGGTAATCAGGATTATGATTTTGTAGAAATGGCGCGACGAAATCAATGGTTGTCGGCCGATACAAGCCTTATTGCACCTTTCCGCATGAACCATTCCAATACCTGGAATTTCCGGGCTACTGTGGTGCCTGTTCGTGGGTTGAAGATTGATTTGACGGCGCGGCGCAGCTATGGCGAAGAGTTGCACACCTATAACGTTGCCCGTCAGAATGACCAACGCCAGTTGTCAGGCAACTTCAATATTTCGGTGTTGAGTATAGGCTCGGCCTTTGAAAATCCCTCGGTGGACAATGAATATTATTCCGCTGCCTTCCGGCGCTTCCTGCAAAACCGTCAAGTTATTTCGCGCCGCCTTGGACTTGAAAAAGCTGCCCAGCCCGGTGCCCGTAACCATAATTATACCGGTGCAATAGGCGACAATGGCTACGCCGACGGCTTTGGTCCGCTTTCGCCCGAAGTGCTGGTGCCTTCTTTCCTGGCAGCCTATACCGGACGTTCGGCAGAGAAAGTGACGTTGAGCAATTTCTTTGATATTCCTATTCCCGGCTGGGAGATTACGTATGACGGCCTGTCGCAAATTCCCGCGTTGAAAGATGTGGTGACTTCGGCTACGCTAAGACATAAATATCAATCGACCTATGCGGTGAACTCTTTTATGTGGAACCAGCAATATACCGAAGATGCTGACGGTTTTGCGCATGTGCGCAACACGCTGAATAATTTTATTCCGCCGCGCGACCTGATGAATGTACAGATTTCCGAAGAAATGTCGCCGTTAATTTATGTTGACTTGGGCTGGTATAATGCGCTGTCTACACGTGTTGAATGGGCGCGTACCCGGCGAATAAGCCTGAGCATGGCCAATAATCAGATTTCGGAATTCCGCACCAATGCCTTGACTATCGGCGCTGGCTATGCTTTCCGTGAATTTCCGGTCATCTTCAAATTTTTGAGTAACCGTACTTCACAAACCAATACAACGCTGCGTTTGCGTGCCGATTTTGTTTTCCGTGACGACCTGAGTATTCTCCGGCGTATCGCGGAAGACGACACCGACCTGCCACAAATTTCAGACGGTAAAAATACAGTGAGCATTAATTGTTCTGCCGACTATGTGGTGAGCAATAATGTGACTATTCGTTTATTTTTCGACAGGGTCATCAACAAGCCGCGCGTGTCGACCATTGCTACAGCCAATACTTCTGCCGGATTTAGTATCAATTTATCATTAGCTCAATAAAATTATAAACCTTTTAAAAATTAATTATTATGAACGTTCCTGAAAATTTAAAGTATTCGAAAGACCATGAATGGGTACGCGTAGAAGGCGATATCGCTGTGGTAGGTATTACCGATTATGCACAAGGCCAGTTGGGCGACATTGTGTTTGTTGACGTGCAAACCGAGGGTGAAAGCCTTAATCAGGGCGATATGTTCGGCGCTATTGAAGCGGTGAAAACCGTGGCCGATGCTTTCATGCCCCTGTCGGGAGAAGTGACGGAAGTGAATACCGCCCTGGAAAACGCACCTGAATCGGTGAATAAAGACCCTTATGGCGCCGGATGGATTATCAAAATTAAGATGGCTAATCCTTCGGAAGTGGACGGACTGCTTACGCCTGAGGCATACAAAGCGATTATTTAACCGGATATGACGCAAGAAGATTTATTTAAGAATCTGATTGCCCATGCTAAAGAATACGGCTTTATTTTCCCGTCGAGTGAAATCTACGATGGGCTAAGCGCCGTATACGATTATGGGCAGTTGGGCGTGGAGTTGAAGAACAACATCAAACGCTATTGGTGGGATGCTATGGTGCGCCTGCATGATAATATGGTGGGCATTGACTCGGCTATTTTCATGCACCCGCGGATATGGGAAGCCTCAGGGCACGTGGGCGCTTTCAACGATCCTTTGATTGACAACAAGGACTCAAAGAAACGCTACCGCGCCGATGTGTTGCTCGAAGACCACATTGCGAAAATGGAAGAAAAAATTAATAAGGAAGTGGAGAAAAGCCGTAAGAAATTCGGCGATGCCTTTGACGAAACGAAGTTCCGGGCTACGAACCCGAATGTGTTGCGCAATGTACAAAAGGCCGGAGAGGTGCGCACGAAAATGGCCGCCGCGCTGAATGCTAACGACCTTGATGCTTTGCGGCAGTTGATTATCGACTGCGAAATTGCCTGCCCCATTTCCGGATCGCGCAACTGGACGGAGGTGCGCCAGTTCAACCTCATGTTCAGCACCCAGATGGGCAGCGTGAGCGAGGAAGCAAGCGTCATTTACCTTCGTCCCGAAACTGCACAGGGTATTTTTGTCAACTTCCTGAATGTGCAGAAAACAGGCCGCATGAAAGTGCCTTTCGGCATTGCGCAAATCGGTAAAGCTTTCCGCAATGAAATTGTGGCGCGCCAGTTCATTTTCCGCATGCGTGAGTTCGAACAAATGGAAATGCAATTCTTTGTTCGTCCCGGCGAGGAAATGAAATGGTATGACTATTGGAAAGCCACCCGCCTGCGCTGGCATAAATCCTTAGGTTTAGGCGATGCTAAATACCGTTTCCACGACCACGAGAAGCTGGCGCACTATGCCAATGCCGCTGCCGACATTGAGTTTGAATTTCCTTTCGGCTTTAAAGAGTTGGAAGGCATTCACTCGCGTACCGACTTTGACCTTGGCCGTCATCAGGAATTTTCGGGGAAGAAGCTGCAATATTTCGACCCCGAAACCAATGAAAGCTACGTGCCCTATGTGGTGGAAACCTCTATTGGACTCGACCGCACCGTACTTGCCGTGCTCTCCGCTGCTTACACCGAAGAGCGACTGGACAACGGTGAGGAGCGGGTGGTAATGCGTATTCCCGCCGTGCTGGCGCCGGTGAAATTAGCCGTGCTGCCTTTGGTGAAGAAAGACGGATTGCCCGAAAAGGCACGTGAAATTATGGCCGGATTGCGTTTCGACTTCAATTGCCAGTATGACGAGAAGGACAGTATAGGCAAGCGCTACCGCCGGCAGGATGCCATTGGTACGCCTTACTGCATTACCATTGACCACCAGTCGTTGGAAGACGATTGCGTCACCATTCGCGAGCGCGACACCATGCAACAGGAGCGGGTACCCATTGCGAACTTGCGGGAGATAGTGGAGGATAAGGTGAGCTGGCGGAAGTGGCTTGAGAAAATTAATAATTGAAAATGGAGAATTGAAAATGTAGGGTCGTGGCACGCCACGACCTTTTTGGTTAAAGATGTAAAGGGTGAATGGTAAAAAATAACTATCTTTGTTTCCGTTCATGTTTCCGTTTTAAAGTGAACATGTTTTTCTAAAATATGCTATTATGTGTGATGAACGTATAGAAGACCTTAGACCATGGGAAGGTGACTACCAGATGTACCCATTTAAAAATGTTGATGAATTAGCTGCTTTTCAAAAATGGTTTTGGGATGAATGTGAGTATTTTAATAATCATATTGATTATGAAGAATCTATCGAATTATGTAAAAATCTTTGTCTATCAGATTGTTATGGCAATGCCCAATATTTGACCCTGACCGAAGGCTTAGATATGTTTGAAGGGGTAGTATTATCCACAGGGAACCTATACTTACGATGAGTATATACCACATGCTTTCAATGTAATTAATGGTGAAATAGCGGATTTCACCTACAAAAAACAGTAAAGGAAAAACCGCAATATATGGAAACAATGCCAGTTGACTATTATGGAATAGAAATACCAAGAAGCTTTATAGAGAGTAGGCAGATGGCAGAAAGTCGAGAAATTACATCTTTCGGATTATCGGAATTAGTGGGTATTATAAGATTGTCCTGCGGTATATAATAACCTGGTTGAATTAAAAAATGAGTGGAATTCATACGTTGTAGTTTAAATATTTTTGACAAAGTTACATATCGTCTTTAACATTTCCTAAAAATAGTATAGTAAGATAAGATTTTTTTGTACCTTTGCATCCGCAATACACTGTCCTGTGGTGTAATGGTAGCACAACAGTCTCTGGATCTGTTTGTCTAGGTTCGAGTCCTGGCAGGACAACACAAAAGCGGCAAGGAGTAATCCCTGCCGCTTTTTTTAGGTGCTTGATCCTTGTTTAGAACTGGTAGCCGGTCCAGGCAAAGACTGCGGGGGCGCAGCCTGTGTTTGCCGGGGTGGGATCCAGCGTTAGGCCGGAGTAGCTTACCGGGTTAATCGGCCTGTCGGGAGCAGTCGTCAGGCTATTGGTCAGGCTGATGGTGCTCACGTAGGGGGCATTTTGCGAACCGTCGGAGATGTCGATAAGATCATCTACATGGCCGGTGCCTTTTACCAGGGCGTTGGTTACTGTTATCGATGCATTACGGCGAATTTTCATCAGATCCTGCATTACCTTTGCCTCGCCTGTATATACCTTGTCAGGAAAGTAGGCTAAACGCAGGTCGAATGTCACGTTGGT
>QMCD01003619.1_pt1 | contig 14375 bp, 9 predicted proteins | sample 1821841 | NCBI WGS metagenome assembly QMCD01 (sample SAMN01991225, study PRJNA193472) | Termite gut metagenome, whole genome shotgun sequencing project. | isolation source: worker | host: Macrotermes natalensis | reverse complement strand
CTATCGTTTCAATAATTGATCCCTTCGTTTCTGTGGGAGATTCGCCTGTCTGCGAGACGGGGTTCTTCGTCGTTGAAAGGGATTCGTCCTTTGCCTGTTTTCCGCATGAGGCCAAAATGGAGATAATGAATCCTAGCAATAGTGCGTAGTTCACTTTTTGAACGAACATCAAATCATTGTTCATCACTACCTTGTCGAGCAATCCCGTTGATCCGTTTGATAATAATTGATTACAAATTTGCAAGGGAATTTCATCAGGATGATTGGTCGGAACGGTGCGAAACGTAAGCATACCCATAGCTATAGGGGTTGCTTTTTTAGTGATGATTTCTCGGTGAAACGGCTCTTCAACCGGTACTTCAAATTTAGGTACATCGCCTTTCCGTAACTTTCCAAACTTCGCTTCTATTAAGGGTTTTACGGTTTCCGTATCCACGTCGCCGGTCAACAACAAAATCATATTATTGGCCACATAATAGGTGTCGAAGAATTGTTGCATCTTCGAAATGCTTGGGTTTTTAAGATGTTCAACCGTGCCAATCAACGGTTGTTGTCCGTAAGGGTGCTTTTTATAAACATTTTTCAAAAACACGTCAAACACCAAGGTTTGGAACAGATTGTCCGCCATACGGTTTTTCTCTTCATACACCGTTTCCAACTCCGACTGAAACAAGCGAAACACAGGATTCCTAAAGCGTTCGCTGTAAATTTCTATCCAGTGTTCGATTTGCGACGGCGGAAACATATTAAAGTAAACCGTTTGGTCGAAACTCGTTCCTGCATTCACATACACGCCGCCGTATTTTTTGATCAGTTTGTCCACTTCGTTTGGAATCGCGTAATCGGCGGCTTTTATCGACAATTCGTTAATTTCGCTTTGAATGATTTTGCGTTGGTCTTCATTGTTGGTCAACGCCAATTCATCGTATTTAGCAGCGATTTGATCCAAGTATTTTTTTTCGGCTTCGTAGTCCGTAGTTCCGATTTTATCGGTGCCTTTGAACATGATATGCTCAAAATAGTGAGCCATACCGGTGGCATCTTTCGGGTCGTTTTTGCCGCCTGCTTTTACAATAACCGCACCAAAGACTTTAGGTGCAGTGTGATCTTCATTAACATAGACTTCAAGTCCATTGGATAAGGTAAAATGTTTCACGGAAGTGTTGTTAGATTGTCCAAAAACGCTGTTGCAGACAGCGAGAAAAATAAATAGTAATTGTAGTAGGTTGCGTTTCATTTTTTGGAAATTTTTTACAAAAATACAAAAAAATTTGGATAATTCAAAAAAAAATTGTAATTTTGCAGTCCCGTTTTGAAAAACACGGTTCTTGGTGTGGTAGTTCAGTTGGTTAGAATACCTGCCTGTCACGCAGGGGGTCGCGGGTTCGAGTCCCGTCCATACCGCAAAAGCCTTTCGATTTTCGAGAGGCTTTTTTGTTTGATTGTTATACGGTGTTAATAATATTTTTTACGAAATTTTAGAAAAGTTCAAAAAAATTACTATCTTTGCAAAATGTTACAGAAAACCGTAAATATCGAAACAGCCATAATGCCTTTCAAACTGCAACAAGTGATAGAAGTCATTATGGAGAAGAAGCAATTTGGTGCTGAAGATGCTTTTCATTATTTTTATACGTCCAACTGTTATAAATTGCTCTTGCAAGAAGATGCCAAATTGTGGTATATGAGTGCATTAGGTATTTATGATTTACTTGAAGAAGAAAAAAAATCCCAAAAAACAGACAGCCCTAAATTGTTACTTTTTTATGCTTTCTGCTTAGAAAAGTACAAGATTTTTTTTAATCTTTCGGCGGAAGAAACGTTGTTTATTTTTCATAAATATGGTGTTTTTGATTATTTACGAGAAGGTTTTGAAATCTTACATACACAAGGCGAAGGCTATATTGTGAATGAAATTGATTTATTTATTAAAGCACGAAAGAAATGAAGCTTTATCACGGTTCAACAGTTGGTGTGGAAATTCCTGATCTACAGAAATGTCGTCCCGAAACAGACTTCGGACGGGCGTTTTATACCACAACGAGTTTTGAACAAGCCAAACAATGGGCAAAAATCAAACAAAAACGTGCTAATGCCAAGAGTGCAGTTATTTCTGAATTTGAAATTTATCGAAACAAAAGTGATTGATTAAGTTATGATTATTGTAATAAAGCAAAAAAATTGTAACTTTTTCCGGTAGAAAAACGTCATATAGAAAAATGAAGTAATAAAAAATAAAACAAACACCATCATGAAAAAAATTAAACTATTAGCAATCACCGCGTTTGTTCTGGCATCGGTATCTGTTTGGGCACAAGAAACGGCATTGTGGATGCGTTATCCGGCTATATCTCCGGATGGAACTTCTATCGCTTTTAATTATAAAGGCGATTCATGGTAAACAGCGTAGGGGGAAACGCTAAACAACTGACGACTCATCCGGGCTATGACGGTTATCCTGTTTGGTCGCCGGACAGCAAGTCTATTGCATTTGCTTCCGATAGGGAAGGCGGTATGGATGTGTATGTTGTGAGCGCTAATGGTGGCGCACCGAAGCGAATAACATTCAATTCGGCAGGGGAAAGACCGTTGACGTTTACGCCTGATGGAAAAAGTTTGTTGTATAGGGCTAATCTTGCGCCGGGCGTAAATTCGTCGTTGTTTCCCACACAGGGACAGGTTTACAAGGTAGCAGTGACGGGCGGACGTCCGCAACAGTTTTTGCCATTTCCGATTAATGATGTGGTTTTTAACAAAACGGGCGATAAGTTGCTGTACCATGACAACAAAGGCTTTGAGGACGAATGGCGGAAACACCATACATCGTCCGTTACTCGTGATGTGTGGCTTTACGAAATTGCGTCGGGTAAATTTACCAATATTACTAACAAGGACGTGGAAAACAGAAGCCCTGTTTTTGCTGAAAACGAAGACAATATTTATTTTTTGAGTGAACGTTTTGGCGATTTTAATATCTGTAAAATGTCGTTGAAAAATCCTACCGATATTAAACAGATTACGAAACACGAAAAACATCCGGTTCGCTTTCTGACAAAGGCGGATAACGGAACGTTGTGCTATTTTTTCGATGGTGATATTTATACGATGAAAGAAGGGGAAACGGCGAAAAAAATACAGGTTTCCGTGATTGCGGATCAATTGGAACCGGAGGTTGTTTATAACAAGTTGCAAAGTGGTGCGAGAGAGATTGCATTGTCGTCGAACGGCAAGGAAATTGCGTTTGTTGTGCGTGGCGATGTGTATGTAACTTCGGTGGAATTTAATACCACTCGACGCATTACCAATACGGCGTCACAAGAGCGTTCTGTGGAATTTTCGCCCGACGGTCGTTCGTTGGTTTATGCCGCCGAACGGGACGGTCATTGGAATATTTACACAACTGCGATTGTGGATAAAAACGACAAGTCGTTTCTTTATGCCAAAGAGTTGAAAGAAGAGCCAATCACGAAGGGGAACACAGCAAAGTTTCAACCCTCGTATTCGCCTGATGGCAAGGAAATTGCGTTTCTTGAGAATCGAACAGAATTGAAAGTGATCAATTTGGCAACGAAACAAATTCGTACGGTATTGCCGGCAAAATACAACTATTCTTATGCGGATGGCGATCAAAGTTACCAATGGTCGCCTGATGGCAAATGGTTTACGGCTCAATTTTTTGAAAACGGCGGCTGGCAAAATGAAGACGCATGTATTGTAAAGGCTGATGGCAGCGGCGAAATTCACAATTTGACCAAAAGCGGTTATTCGGACAGCAGCCCACGTTGGATGATGGACGGCAAGGCAATCATTTGGTTTTCAGACCGTGCGGGCTATCGCAGTCATGGCAGTTGGGGCGCGCATTACGATGTTTATGCGATGTTTTTGACCCATGACGCTTGGACGGAATTTAACATGAACAAGGAAGAGGCCGCTTTCGCTAAAGATGCGAAAGGAAAGGACGACGAAAAGAAATCCGATGATAAAAAAGATAGCAAGGATAAGAAAGACGACAAGAAAGATGATAAGAAAAAAGCAGAAGATAAAGAAGATGTTAAGTTGCCAACGGTGCTGATTGAATTGGAACACATGGAAGACCGTGTGGCGAAACTGACGATTAACTCTTCGCAATTGGCTAATGCTATTCTTACGAAAGACGGCAATAAATTGTACTATCTAACTCGTTTTGAGGGTGGTTACGACCTTTGGGTGCGTGATTTCAAAGAAGGTACGACCAAAATTTTAGTGAAATTGAATAAGTATGGCGGCACATTGGAAATGGATAAAGAGGGAAAAAATGTGTATTTGCTTGCATCGGGAAGCATCAGTAAAATCGAAATCAGTAGCGGAAAAATCACCCCCGTAACGTATGAAGCGGAACAGGAGTTGAAAGCCTCGCAAGAACGTGCGTATATTTTCGACCATGCTTGGCAACAAGTATTGGATAAATTCTATGATGTAAAACTTCACGGCGTGGATTGGAATTTCTACAAAGGGGCGTATTCCCGCTTTCTTCCGCATGTAACGAACAATTACGATTTTGCGGAAGTGTTGGGAGAAATGTTAGGCGAATTAAATGCGTCGCATACGGGCGCACGCTATTCTGCATCGAACAGGGCGCCGCAAACAGCGATGTTGGGTGCATTCTACGACGAAACCTATACCGGTGATGGACTAAAAATAAAAGAAATTATAGAAAAAGGCCCATTAAGTTTGGCCGGTAAAAAAGTTGTTCAGGGCGTTATTATTGAAAAGATTAACCAACAACCGATTAAAGCAGGAGAAGATTATTCTAAATTGCTTAACGGTCAAGCCGGAAAAAGGGTGCTACTATCCATGTATGCGCCTGCGACCAATGAACGTTGGGATGAATATGTGAAGCCAATTTCAGGGGAATATACTTTGCTGTACAAACGTTGGGTGAAACAACGTCGTGATTTGGTGGATAGCTTGTCTGGCGGACGTTTGGGCTATGTGCACCTGCAAGGGATGAACAGCGAAAGTTTCCGTGAAGTGTATTCTGATATATTCGGACGTTTCCGCGGTAAAGAAGGACTTTTGGTTGACACTCGTTTCAACGGCGGTGGCTGGCTGCACGAAGATTTGGCGATTATGTTGAGTGGAAAGAAATTTGCCGAGTTTGCTCCTCGTGGACAATATGTTGGACAAGACCCCTTTGCGCAATGGACAAAGGCTTCTGCGGTGATTATGGGAGAAGCCAATTACAGCAATGCACATGGATTTCCGTGGGTATATAAGGAATTGGGTATCGGAAAGTTGATTGGTATGCCTGTTCCCGGAACCATGACAGCCGTTTGGTGGGAAACACAACAAGATCCATCGCTGGTCTTTGGCATTCCGGAAGTCGGTATGATCGATAATCAAGGACGTTTCCTTGAAAACCTGCAATTAGAGCCTGATATTAGAGTTTCCAATGATCCGGCGTCCATCATAAACGGACAGGATAAACAAATCGAAACCGCAGTAAAAGAGCTGTTGAAAGATATTGATGCGAAGAAATAAAGGATAAAATTGCGGAGATTATGAGTCTGTTAATTCGTAATGTATTATTTAACGAAAAGCCAACGGATATTTTCATCGAGGGAACGCTTATTAAGCAGATAGGTCAAGACTTACAGGTGAATGCCGATGAGATTATAGCCGGAGATAAAAAAGCCGTTTTCCCGGGTTTTGTGAATGCGCATTCGCATGCTGCAATGACTTTGTTTAGAGGATTTGCAGAAGATTTGCCGTTGGAACGTTGGCTTAAAGAGAAGATTTGGCCTGCAGAAGCGAAAAATACCGACGAAACGATTTATTGGGGCACAAAATTGGCGTGTTTGGAAATGATTGAAACAGGCACAACGTGTTTCAATGATATGTATTTTCGCCCGAGACAGGTCTATCAAGCCGTTTCCGAAATGGGACTTCGTGCGATGATTACCGATTCGATTTTTGATTTTTTCGACTCCGAGCGCAGAGAACATGCGAAACGTTTAACAGAGGAAAATTTGAAACTTGCGCAAACCTTTGATTCAACGGTTCGCTACTCTATCGCACCACACGCCATATATACGGTATCTGCGGAACTATTCAAATGGTCGGCGGATTTTGCGAAAGCGAATGGATTGGTTTTTCACACGCATTTGGCAGAATCTCGTTCGGAATACGAAAATTCGATAAAAGATTTTGGATTAAGTCCGGTAAAATATTTACATAAGTTGGGTGTTTTGTCGCCGAACTTATCGTTGGCACACGTGGTTTGGGTGGACGACGAAGACATTCAAATTTTGGCCGACTATGATGTAAAAGTGGTTCATAATCCGCTGTCTAACTTAAAAATAGCGTCCGGTTACAAATTCAAATATGAAGAGATGAAACAAAAAGGCATCACGGTTTGTTTGGGAACGGACGGTTGTGCATCGTCGAACAATCTGGATATGACGGAAGCCATGAAAGTAGCGTCAATCCTGCAAAAGGCGTGGCGATTTGATCCTACTGTTTTGTCAGAAAAAGAGGCTTTGGACATGGCCACTATCAACGGAGCAAAAACATTCGGCATCAACGCAGGCCTTGTCAAAGAAGGTTGTTTGGCGGATTTGATGTTGGTTGATTTGAACCAAAGCACGTTCACGCCCAATCACAACACGATTGCGAATTTGGTTTACGCAGCCAATGGTTCTACCGTGGATACCGTGATTTGCAACGGACAGGTATTGATGAAAAACCGCACCGTTCAAGGCAGACAGGAAATTATCGACAACGCGCACCAAATGGCGAGAATAATTGCGGAATGAAATATAAATTAGGAATTAGGAATTACGAATTAGGAATTGACAGGCTCTTTATAAACTTTAAGAATTTTACAAACTTTACAAACCAACGTTATGACTTACCTTGAAACTATCAAAGAATCTGTTGCTTACATCCAATCCAAAATTCCCAAAATTCCGGACGTTGCGATTGTTCTGGGCAGTGGATTGGGTAATTTGGCCGACCATATCCAAAATCAAATCGTGTTGCCATACATGACGATTCCGAATTTCGTGCAATCTACAGCCGTAGGCCATAAAGGCAATTTGATTTATGGCGAACTTGGCGAAAAAGCGGTGTTGGCTATGCAAGGCCGGTTTCATTATTACGAAGGTTATTCAATGGAGCAAGTAACGTTGCCGATGCGTGTGATGAAAGCGTTGGGTATTTCCACCGTGTTTGTGTCTAATGCGGCGGGCGGTATCAATCCGAATTTCAGGGTAGGGGATTTGATGGTGATAAAAGATCATATCAATCTTATGCCCAATCCGTTGGTAGGTAAGAATTTGGACGAGTTTGGCCCACGGTTTCCCGATATGACCCGTCCGTATGATTTAGATTTGATAAAAACGTGCCAAAAAATAGCCGAACAGCAAAATATTTCGCTGAAAGAAGGCGTTTATGTAGGGGGAACCGGTCCTTCTTACGAAACACCTGCGGAATACAACTATTTTCGTGTGATTGGCGGTGATGCGGTTGGCATGTCCACCGTTCCGGAAGTCATCGTTGCCCGTCATGGAAATATGCGTGTATTTGGCATGTCTGTGATTTCCAATGAAGCATTCTCGTTTGCAGAAGACTTTGTCAACGATGAAAATGATGTTGTAAAAGCCGCACAAAAAGCCTCTGAGAAGATGACGGTTTTGTTTACGGAGATGATAAGGAGTTTGTAAATAAAATTGGGCTTTTTTTAGTTTTCTTTGGCTAATTCGGATTTTTTTTGTCCTTTAAGCTGAATTTTTATGTCGATTATTTTTTAAATTTCAAGTAGTGAAAATTTGGTTGTTAAGGGGCGACTAAGTAATAAAAAATCCTTGACCAATTCAAAATATTCGTTTGAATAATTGTATGGATTGGCTGAATGGCTTGATTTTTCGGCATTATGCAAGAAAAATGGTTTTTCGACTAATGATTTATGCTCAAAACCACATTCCAAAATCATACGTTTGGAATTGTTCCGGTCAACGCCAAACACCTGTAAAATCTGATGGATATGCAATTTTGTTTGACAGATACTGTTTTGGAAATTCTCATATTCCAAGGTTGGAATAATGACGAAAAGTCGGCCTTGCGGCGTTAGTAATTTTTCACTGCATAAGAGCAAATCGTCGTAGGTTAATGTGGTCGTGTGTCGTGCGTTTGTACGATCTGTATTCGGCGATTGGAGCGACTTTGAGAAGAACGGCGGATTGCTGATAATCGTATCGAATTTACTCAAACACGTTTTTGAAAATTCTTGCAAAGATTTGTTTTCTGCAAACAAACGATTGCTCCAAATGCTGTTTTTGAAATTTCGCAAAGCTTCGTCAACAGAGGGCTTATGAATATCTATAGCCGTAATTTTCGCAGTAGGAAAACGTTGCGCCAACATCAACGAAATCACACCACAACCGCAACCGATTTCCAAAATGGAATTCCCTGAAACATCAGCCAGACAACCCAGCAAAACCGCATCGGTTCCGACTTTCATGGAACTTTGCGAATGCAAAACAGAAAATTGTTTGAACTGAAACATTTGTAAAAAGCGTAGGGGCGCAATATATTGCGCCCCTACAATCTAAATTATTACAAAACCTATTCCGCAGCCGGTGTTTCTTCCGTTGCCGGTTGTTCCTCTGTAGTAGCAACAGCCTCTTCAGCAGGTGCTTCTTCTGCAACAACAGTTTCTTGGGCTAATCTGGCAACTTCTGCTCTTTTGTATGCCTCCTCAACCGCAGCTTGATAATATATCCGTTCCTGCTGTCTGATTGAAGCTCCCGCCGAACTAATCTTATCTCCTAAGCCAAAAGTCATGCGAAGTTTAACTCCGAAAGTCATTGGAATTACTTTTTTAACAGCTGTAGTAGCAGTAACACTGTTGTCGAACGTCAGATAATCCGGATCAGGCACATGGTGATAAGTAACCGTTCCTTTATCTTTCACCTTCTGAATATCATTCAAACCATAATCTCCATAAACTCCCGTATACAAATTAAAGTTATCATTTAATGCCCATTTCATACCTAATTCGAGCGATGCCATATAGGCAGTTTTGAGCGAAAGTCTTCCATCTGCTTTAGGGGTATCATAACTTTTAAAACCATGATTAGGCAGGTTTTCATAAGTAGCTGCTTCATTTGAATAAAACCCGGAAACAGTCAATGCGCTTGCATCCGTTTTGAACTTTGTATTTACAGGTATTCCGACACGACCACCTGCTGCTACATAAAATTTATGATGGCCTTCCGTTTGGAATTGGAACATCAAAGGAATTTGCACAAACAAAGCGTTCTGTTTTTCCTTATACACTTCATTATAGGCATAATTAAGCCGGAAATACTCGGAAAGATGATTGGGATCGATCTCCCTGTAATTTCCAAGCAAAGCATTATTTGAATATTCGGATTGGTAGAAATTAGCCTCTACTCCGGTACCGATTCCGAATTGGTTATTGATAAAGAACGTATATCCTATTCCTAACGAACCGCCTAATCCAAGTGTATTTTTACCCGATTCCGGTTTATTTTGGAAGCCGGATAATCCGCCGCCCAAATTAACTGTTACTTCATGTTGACTTTGTTCCTCTTGAGCAAAAAGCGAGGAAGCTACTAAAACACATGCAATTGATAATATAATCTTTTTCATATTTAAATCCTCCTCTTTTTATTTCAAAATAACTTTAAACTCTCTTGTAATTGAATTTGTAGAAACCTTTAGCAAATAGATTCCGGGGGCATCCGGCATTTTAACTTCTGTTTTACTGCCGGTAAGAGGTATGCTAGTTATTCTGCTACCCAAAGGACTTATGATACCGGCTTCAGCTCCTTTCAAATCGACATCAGACATGTTCTCCGTTGCTATTGTAACTTTTTCGCCCGTATTTAATATACTTGGATATGCTTGAATGTTAGCCTGAGTAGAGGATCCAACCATACAAGGACAAGTAGGAACACCACTAATCGGGATTGTTCCCGTGGCTTCACTATTATACTCTCCGGTAAGGATCACCTCTACTTTATCTCCCGATTTCACTTCAAGATAACTGCGTGTTTCCGGATTTGCAGCATCATTCAAATACCAACTATATCCGGCAAACGAATAACCACCATTATTCGCCGGATTATTTATCACAGAAACAACATCATTTGTACTCCAACGGAAATAAAATATGTCTTTATTGAATCTTTTCAGTACATTAAAAATATATGTTCTCGGTGTTTCGGCAGCAACAACAACTTCAACTCTATAATGGTTTGCAACATCGAATTTGTAAGTATTATCAGATTTTGCAGCCCCGTTGAATGTAACAATCGTATTTGCCGGATCCGGAGTTATTTTGAGATAATGATTATCCGCCTCGCATTTTGAAATCAAATCATAAACGATATTCCATCCGGGGAGAAGGATTATTCGTATCCGGATCTAATTCAAGATTTCCGTCTTCATAGTCAATATCGTCGATAATAACTATATTTTGGCGACGAACAATGCTTATGTTGTAGGTATTTGTTGTCGTTCCATCGGTAGAAACAACAGCCAGCTTAATAATATTCTGTCCGGGTTCCAAAGGAAAATCATAACTATACGGCGACTCATCATCAAATTCAGTCGAATTTTCAGGATCCCTGTTGCAAGCTTCTCCTTCAGGTAAAACATATTCAACCAATACGCGATCGACATCTTGTTCCACGTATGGTATGGAGTAATCAAATATTCCCGGTTTAATTTTTATTTCTTCTTCATTAACCGATAAGAATAAAAACGAAGCAACAAGTATTTCGCGGCAAATATTGATAGTAAATGTTTGGATTACACTTCCGTCTTTCGATTCAATGGTGAATATTACCGGATTATTTCCATATTTCAAACCGGTAACAGTCATAACGATCGGATCAATTTCAAATGCAGGAGCAGGCGTAAGTATCACTTCGGCAGTTTCTTCCACCACACAAAAATCTGTTTTATAATTATAAGGATTATTTTCATCTTCCGGCACAACATCTTCCCCATTAACTGTAACATCATCAAGGAGATAATCGTTCAGGTCGACGTCATCAATTTCCACATAAAGATCTATAGATTTTCCTGCATCATTACTATTCGTTTCATTTCCTGCCTTGTCTGCAACGATAAGCGTAAATGGATAATGACCTGCAACTTTAGGCAAGATAATTTTCGCAGTCAGGTTCCCTTCGGCATCTGGAGTAATTTGACTTATATCAACGTCTCCTTTTTTAGACTCGGAATCTCCTATTTGCCACTGTGCAGCTGCAACTCCCGAAAGTTCATCTTTGAACGTTACAGATATTTCAGCTTGATTTTTCACCGGATTGTTAGGGTCGCTTACATCACTTACATCAGATATAACAGGTAAAGTTTTATCTACATTAACCGGCTCCGGCAATGTAGACTCACCTATTCCTCCTGCTCCATTTAAAGCTCTATACTGCACTTTTATGTCTGTAGTATCCCTATCAAACTCATGCAAATCCCCCTGTAATGGAGCCCAATTATCAACTTCTCCCTGTGAATCGAAAGGAATAACGTTTTGCTGATATTTCACAGGACCGCCGATTCCATTGGCAGCAGTCGTTTGAACTCTATAAACGACATTTTCATTCGACCATCCGTTTTCATTCGGATTACCGGCGATTCTTTCTGCCGAACAGTCAGGTAATTCCTGATCAGGGATAAAACAAATGTGCCGGAAACGTTCATAAATTTTAATTTTTTCCTCAGGAACCGGAGTCAGCAACTCAAATGCTTCCACTGTAATTTTCAAGGTATCTACCTCTCCGGCAGGAAGGAATGAAATAACTTTTCCTTCTGAAACAGAACATGTGGCCGAACCGCCGGTAGGAATAACCACGCTATCGTCTTTCTCTACACCTCCAATAGCATATTTTGAAGGAGCAAGAAAAGAGGTTTTTACGGCGCCGGCTGTTTCATTTGAAACAAAATTCACAGGAACAACAGACAACGCGCTACAATAACTGAAATTCAAATTGACAGAATTATTAGCAAAAACGCTTAATTGAGGGTAATAACCTGTAACATTGTTAACATTCCAATCCGGCATTACTTTCAATGACTGTGTAATTTGATTCGGAGTACTTGACATGCATCCCGAAACGGAATTCCCAACGCTTTTATCTTGTGCAGAAGTAACAGGATTATAGTAGCATGCTTCCATTTTGCTTAATCCCAAGACCAATCCTATAAAACCGCCAAAGGAATCATCCGGCTCTTGATCTAAAGCGGTTACAAGTCCCCAAGAATAGGATAACTTCACCGTAGCTCTCGATTCTCCGATAAAACCTCCGGTCGTTCCTAAACCAAATACAGGACCTGCAGCATAACAACTCTCAACATCACCCAAAGTAGTTCCGATAAGTCCACCGATATTATTACTACCCGCAACCATACAAGTGGAATAACACCTCAATACTTTCGCTGCCAACCGGCCGGCCAATCCGCCGGCATTATCTCCTGTGGACTTAATTGTTCCTGTTGTGTATACATTTTGGATGATAGCTTTTGTTGAGTTACCATCTCCGGCTAAGGCTCCGACAAAACCGTCACCTACTACATATACATTTTCCAATCCCAAGTTATTAACAGAGCCGTCCAAAACACCGAACAGTCCTTGATTATCTTCGCCGGGATTATTAATCACCAAATTATCTATAATGTGGTTATTTCCATCAAAATTTCCGGTAAACGGCTCATCTTTTGTTCCGACAGGCTCAAATTTTTCCGGATAAGCAGACATATCCAAATCTTCCATCAGTTTGTAATTTGCATCAGGAAAATAACGAACTGAATCCAATTGACTTTCCGTATGTATTTCATAAGGGATATCTTTTCCGTTCCCTTCCCAAGGAGTAATGATTATTTGTACCGGATAGGACGGCATTTTCCCGTTTTCATAAGCTACTGCGAAAAACACATCACCAAGGTTAAATGCAAAGGCAGGTTTTTTAGGAGTAAACTTCCATTCATTATTCTCTAATCCTCCCACACTGACTATTTGAGCACCCACTGCCAATGTAACACCTTCACTATTCAACAATATGATCTTTGTTACTGTTCCATATTCTCCGGTTTCTCCACCATAAGCAGGTTGATGTTTTACGATTATTTCTTTTGTTGTATTGGTTACACGGGTTACCGGAGCGCTTTGTTCCGGAAGATGAGGAGGAGTTATACAATCATCTTCAGGTTCTATCCAATCGGAGCCTCCATCCCAATCACAAAAATCCACGACACTTTTTCCATTAGGTGTATTCTGCGGATCAACAGGTTCGTCCTGAATTTTAGCAAAATTGACGCCGGCATCTCTACTTACCGACATATTTGCAAATGCCACATTGTTCTGAAGCATGCTTTCAATAAAAGTAGCTATACCAACTATACGGTTTACGTTATTTCCTGATGTTACTCCTTTAATCCACGAATTCCGAGCAAAACAATTTGAAATTTTCGAGTCGACATCCATGGTACCGACAATACCTCCGGCCGGCGCTCCACCTACTCCCCCGGAATCTTGATCGTCAGCAATATTGGCCATTGAATAACAATTAGTTACTACAGATCCTCCTTCTACCGCTCCCACTAATCCGCCGACATTTATCAATCCTGTTATAACTCCGGCAGAATAACTTGTAGAAAGAGTACTGGCATTTCCCAGTCTTCCAACTAATCCGCCAACAGAATTTGTTACATCTCCAAAACTTATATTTGAATAGCATCTTGTTATTTCACATCCGGAAGCTGAAGCTACAATCCCTCCGGCATAATTCTGAACATTTCTGATTGTACCCAAAACACTACAATCGCTTATTACCGAATTTACGGCAACGCCAACCAAACCTCCGGTAGAAGAGTTTCCCTCGACAACAGCTCCTTCTAAAAATACATTTCCTATCGACGCCTTTTCTGCCGACGACAAACTCGTTGTTATGTAACCAAATAAACCTTTAGATTCACCGGATACCGGTTGAATGATCATGTTGGAAATAGTAAATCCACCTCCGTCAAAATGTCCTTGAAATGGCTTACTAAGAGTCGGATTCGTGTTTTGCGCTCCTATTGACACCCAATAATGAGCCTTCAAATCCAAATTTTTAGTAAGTTTAAAATACTTACCCGGATAGGCGCTTCCTGATCTAACATCCCTGGCTAAAAAAGCCAAATCTTCTTCAGATTCAATAAGAATAGGATTGTCTTTAGATTCTCCTTTTCCTCCGGTCGTGTTTAACCCCGGAGAAATAAAATCAGTCCAATCCCCTGTCTGTGCATGTAAAGTGTTTTCAATCCCCATTAAAAACAGTGATAAAAAAATTAAGTAGAAAATCTTCTTCATA
>QMCD01002888.1_pt1 | contig 14380 bp, 10 predicted proteins | sample 1821841 | NCBI WGS metagenome assembly QMCD01 (sample SAMN01991225, study PRJNA193472) | Termite gut metagenome, whole genome shotgun sequencing project. | isolation source: worker | host: Macrotermes natalensis | reverse complement strand
TAATTTAAACATTTAATGTTACTATGAACAATTCCGTATTCCATTTTCCCTATCCGGCCAACGAGCCGATTAAAAGTTATGCGCCCAAATCGCCGGAGCGTGTAGAGTTGCAAAAAGAGTTAGAGCGGTTGGCTGCCTCCGAAATAGAGATTCCCCTCATCATCGGCGGGAAAGAAGTCCGCACAGGCGATAAAGGCAAAGTAGTGATGCCCCACGACCATAAGCATGTGCTGGGCACCTACCACAAGGCAGGCGCCAAGGAAGTACAGGCAGCTATCGACGCAGCTGTTAAAGCCCAAAAAGAATGGGAGCGTTTCCCCTGGGTAGAACGTGCGGCTATCACCATGAAGATTGCAGAATTAATTGCTACGAAATACCGGGCGCTGATGAATGCGTCGACCATGCTGGGGCAAAGTAAAAATGCGTTCCAGGCCGAAATAGACTCGGCTTGCGAGACAACGGACTTTTTACGTTTCAACGCGCATTTTGCCGGGCAGATATACAACGAGCAACCGCATAGCGACAAGGGTATCATCAACCGTATGGAGTACCGCCCGCTGGAAGGGTTCGTGTTTGCGGTTACGCCTTTTAACTTTACGGCTATCGCCGCTAACCTGAACATGTCGCCCATCTTAATGGGTAACGTGAGCTTGTGGAAACCTGCTACTACTTCTATTTTCTCCAACTATTTCCTGATGAAAATATTTAAGGAAGCCGGCGTTCCCGACGGTGTTATCAACTTCCTGCCCGGCTCGGGGCGCGTGATTGGCGACGTAATATTCAACGATAAGTATTTTGCCGGGTTGCACTTTACCGGTTCTAACCTTACGTTCGACCAGCTGTGGCAATCGGCCGGCGCCAACTTGCCGAAATACCGCTCGTACCCGCGCATAGTGGGCGAAACCGGCGGTAAAGATTTTGTGATTGCCCACCCCTCGGCCAATGCCAAGGAGTTGGCCGTGGCATTGGTGCGCGGCTCTTTCGAATACCAGGGGCAAAAATGCTCGGCCTCGTCGCGTGCCTATGTGCCTTCCAACTTATGGCCCGAGGTTAAGAAATGGATGGGCGACATGTTGTCGGAAATCAAAACAGGCGATGTGCGCGATTTTACCAATTTCGTAAATGCCGTAATCGACGAACCGGCATTCGACAATATTATGGGCTATATCAACAAGGCCAAAGAGTCGAACGAAGCGGAAGTGGTATTCGGCGGAACGGGCGACAAGAGCAAAGGTTACTTTGTTCAGCCTACTGTGATAGAAGTGAAGAACCCGCATTTTGTTACAATGGAAGAGGAAATATTTGGCCCGGTGCTTTCGATATATGTGTATCCCGAAAAACAATGGGACGAAACGTTGCAACTGCTCGACGAAACTTCGCCCTACGGGCTGACGGGGTCGGTATTTGCCGAAGACCGCTATGTGTTGATTGATGCTGCCCACAAGCTGAAATATGCAGCGGGTAATATTTACTTCAACGACAAGTCGACCGGTGCGGTAGTGGGTCAACAACCGTTTGGCGGCGCCCGCCGTAGCGGCACTAACGATAAAGCGGGCAGCTACCTTAACCTTATCCGTTGGACCAGCCCGCGGGCCATTAAGGAAGCGCTGGTTCCGCCCACCGATTACAAGTATCCGTTCTTACAGGCCGATTAAGTTTCCGGTGCTCCCTATTAAAAAAACGAGGCTCAACGCCTCGTTTTTTATTTTATAGGAAAAAGCATTTGTTCTGCATACGGGCAAAATTTGGAATAAAATCGGTAAATACTTACCTTAGTTGTGTTATTTTTTAGTACAAGAGTTATGGCAACAATCGCAAATCAACAAATCACCGTATCTGTTCCATCAACAGATATGGATATATTTAAAAAATTCAGTTGGAAAATCGCTATAAGCAAACCGCAAGCAGAAGCGGAAAAGACTTCTTTTCAAAAATCGCAGGACGATATAAAAGCGGGGCGGATAAATACCTATAAAAATTCAGACGAGCTGTTTAATGCCATATAAAATCAAACTGGTTATTGATTTGGGTACAAAATGACAAGGAGCTCCTATTGTTGTTTACCAATGCCGGCACTCATGCCGATTTATTCTAATAAACTACGCTATACAGCAAATAGCTCGCTCGGTAGAAGAACGATTGCCGGTACGGTGGGGTCGACAAGCGCAGCCACCGAGCGTATTTTTACGCCTTGCAGTAGCTACTGCAAACAGCTTTTAGCCCTCTTTGGCCTTTGCAGTAGCTGCTGCAAGCGGATTTTCGCCCTGTTTTACCCTTGCAGTAGCTTCTGCAAGCCGCTTTTTGGCCTTTTTGCCGGTTGCAGTAGCTTCTGCAAGCCGCTTTTTACCCTTTTTCTCCCTTGCAGTAACTACTGCAAGCCGTTTTTGGTCGCTTTACCTCTTGCAGTAGCTACTGCAAGTGTCTTTTTTGTCGTTTAACCCTAATAGCGGCCGTTTCGACAGGCTCGGCGAAGCCCGGCGGCTGAATTTGTCGAAGCCACCTAACGCTATCTTGCCGGAGCGCGGTATAGTGCTATTTTATTCAGTACCGGGCAGGCTAACGAGTTTTGAATGGTTATCCGAAGTTTATAGGTAGTTACTGCCGGGAAGCACAGTATCCGCTTATAGCCGATGGTGGTGCCGGAAGCTATTTCTTTCCACGCCTTGCCGTCCCACGCTTCTACGTTGAACTTGGCAACACGCTGCCCCAGGGGGATATATTCTTGCAGCACCAGGCGGTTGAACGTACAAACCTTATCCAGCCGTACCTCCAGCGAGGGGTGGAACACCTCGTCGCCCACTGCCCAATAGCTATCGTAGTCGTTGTTCAGCAAATTGGCCGCAGCAAAGGCCGCTCCCCGCTCGTGCGAGGCGGTTAGCGTAGCCCCCTTGGCCAGGTCGGTAGCATACACCCGGTCGAGCGCCGCTTTAAATTCCATCAGGCGGGCAGAGTCCCGCGCCGGAATCTTCCCCCGGCGGTCGGGAGGCACATTCAGCAATAAATTGGCATTGCGCCCCACCGACGTATGATAAATAGCCATTAACTCCTCCACCGGCTTCACGCTATTGTCGGTATAAGGCGTGTAAAACCAATGCGAGCGGATAGACACGTCGACCTCAGCCGGAATCCATTGCGCCCCCAGCATGTTTCCCCTGTTCAGCACGTCCGGCTTCGGCGCTTTTATCCCCGGCTCGTAGCCTTCGACGTTTAAGCGCGACCAGTTTGTTTCGCCGGCTACGCCGGCCTCGTTGCCCATCCATCGGCAGCCGGGCCCCACATCGCTAAAGATAACGGCATGCGGCTGGTGCTTATAAATGGTGGCATTGAACAGCGCCCAATCGTACACTTGCTTCTTCCCTTTGTTGGCGCCGTCGAACCACTGTTCAAACACGTCGCCGTAATTGGTCAGCACCTCTTCCAGCGTATTTACAAATACCCGGTTGTATTCGGGCGTGCCGAAACTGGGGTGGTTCCTGTCCCACGGCGAGAGGTACACGCCAAACTTCAAGCCATATTCTTTGCAGGCGTCGGACAGCTCCCGCAGCACATCGCCCTTTCCGTTTTTCCACCGGCTTTCCCTTACCGTATGCCTACTGTATTTACTTGGCCACAGGCAAAACCCGTCGTGGTGCTTGGCGGTAATGATAATGGCTTTCATTCCGGCAGCCTTGGCAGTGGCCGCCCATTGCCGGCAATCGAGCTCCGTAGGGTTAAAGATAGCCGGCGATTCTTGTCCACTCCCCCACTCTTCGTTGGTAAATGTATTTATTCCAAAATGGACAAACAGATAGTATTCCATTTTCTGCCATTCGATTTGAGCGGCGGTAGGCAATACCCCGTAAGGCTCGGGCGGAGCTACCGGCGCCGGCGCTTCCCCGCAAGCCGCCGCCAAAAACAATATCAACCAACAACCGGTACGAAACTTCATGTTTAGTGCTTGCTATAATTTGAACTATTACCCGCTTGCCCGGCCGTGTAACGAACAATGGCCGGCAACAAATCCGGCGCTTCGGCAGCAAACCATTCTATCTCCGGGTAGCGCGACCAGTAGGACAACTGCTTCTTGGCATAGTTGCGCGTGTGCTGCCGGATAAGGGCTATGGCTTCGTCCAACGTGCTTTTCCTTTCTATATAATCGAACAGCTCCGAGTAGCCAACCGTTTTCAGGGCGGTTAGCCCTTTGTGCGGATACAGCGCGCGCACCTCGTCGAGCAGCCCGGCCTCCATCATCTGCCCTACGCGGGCGTTAATCCGTCCATACAACTCTTCGCGCGGGCGGGTAAGCCCTATTTTCACGATGTCGAAATCCCGCTGCTTGGCAGCACCCGTCTTCCACTCGGAATAAGGCTTGCCGGTAGCTATGCAAACTTCCAGGGCTCGCATTATCCGCTGCGGGTTTCTCAAGTCGATTTGCCGATAGGTAACCTCGTCGAGCTGCTTTAATTGGAAGCGCAAGCTCTCCACACCCTCGTTTTGCAATTGCGCCGTGAGGTGTTGGCGCAACGCCTTATCGGTATCCGGGAAATTGTCGATACCGTGGCAGAGCGCATCAATATACAGGCCCGAGCCGCCTACCAGCAACACCGTATCGTGCGCACGGAACAGCTCGTCCAGCAACGCCAGCGCCTCCAGCTCGTACTTGCCGGCCGTATAGTCCTCGTGTATGGAATGGTTGCCTATGAAGTAGTGCGGAACGGCCGCCAGCTGCGCCGTATCGGGCATAGCGGTGCCTATCTTCATCTCGCGGTAAACCTGCCGGGCATCGGAAGAAACGATAACCGTAGAAAAGTGGCCGGCCAATGACAAACTAAGGTCTGTCTTCCCTACACCCGTAGGCCCCAACAGCACTAGCAGCCGCTTATTCTTCATCAAACACGTCTTCGTCTATACCCAATTCTTCCCTATCGTCCAGTTCGATGCTATCCGGGCTGGCGGTTTCTTTTACCACAAGCCGGTTAAACTGCGAAGGTGCGTCGCCTTTCTCGTCGGAAGTACGGGGATAACTCTTGCGAGGCTGCTCATCGTCGGCCGCCACAAAAAACAGCCGGAGAAAACGGTCGAAACGCATATCAAACACATATAACAGCTCCGTTTCTTCGTGCTTCACCAAATGTTCCTAATGCCTTCCAGAGGGCCGTGCCCGGTGTCAAAAAAGCCATATTCTTTTAACACTTTGCCGTTGGCCGCTTCTACGCGGAACAGTGCCATTTGGCCGGGCGCAAAATCCAAATCGCTTACTATATGCTCATGGAAATGATACAACGTTTGCGTACCCCGCAGTTCATATTCGCGAAAGAATCCCTTCGCTCCGTCGATAGTTACTTTAAACCGGTAAATCATTGATGTTGGATATTGGATGTTAGATATTAGATTTTGGATATTGGATATTGGATTAAAAAATATTTATGTTAATCCGTGTCTTTAAAATCTGTGAAATCTGTGGACTCATAATTCATACTTCAAACAACAGCCACCGCATGGTATCCTTTCCGTCGGCATAGTCGTACAATGCCGGCCGCTGCGTAGCGCCAAAGGTACAAAATTTATCGGAATCTCCGGCAACCGCCACACATTGAATAGCGTTTTTTTGCTGCTCAATCGTTTTCAGCGCTTCGGCCGGGTCGGTATAATAACAATAATGCACCACGGCCGGCGGTGCCTGCAGCGAGGGATTTTCTACCAGCAATGCCGCGGCAGCAGCAATAAAAGCCGACTGCTGCATGGTCAGCATCGCCTTTTGGTAGCAATAGTTATTGGCATACCCTTTGTGCTGCATTATATCCGCATGCGCTTTCCAGCTGTCGAGCAACGGCTGCCAGTCGTAGCCGGCCGGCACATAAAGCATGGATACATTCCGGCAGCCGAGACCATAATAGCTAAAAATATCTTTTGCCAAACTATCCAGCTCCACCCTGGTCTCGTTGCCCGAAAGCAACGCCACGCTTCGCCTGTTATGCCGGATAAGGTGTGGAATAGCCGCCGCAGCCGATTCAAAATGGTGGGCCGTACTGTCGGAGCCCGTTGCTATCAACGCATCAATGTTTGCAAACGGTATTTCCTTTACGAACTTTATCCGGCTGCTCCAGGCGGGATTGATGCTAACCAACAAGTCCGATAAGGCCGGCAGCAGGTACGCATCTCTGCTCGACAGCTTCCCTACAAAGATATTGCCCGAAGCCAGCACGCACAAAAAGTCGTGGAAGCCGACTAACGGAATATTTCCCGCCATGACTACCCCTACCCTTTTGGGCGTGACCGCCCACGCATCCCGGCCCAGCCACTGCTGCAACCTCTGCTTGTCCAGCAGGTCGTGCGCAATGGCCGACAGCGCTTCCTTAATAGTAGCCGTGGTAAACCAGCTGTTGCTGTTTATGCTTTCCTGCACAGCCACCGCCAGCCCCGGCGCCTGTCCGGCGCCGCGCAGCCACCCGGCAATACGGTCGCCCAGCAACGAAAAGCTATGTACAACGGCTTCCTTATCCATAGTGCAAAAATACATAATTTATTCGCTAAATACCAAACGGAGCGAAAGCCCCGTAGTATTCCGCGATTTTATCTTATCTTTGCACGCACAACTTTTAAGCCTGTTATATTGTGAAAGGAACATTATATCTCATTCCGGCGCCTATTGGCGACAATAGCATGATAGACGATGTTATTCCCCAAGGAACGTTAACAATCCTACGCCGGCTGGACTTTTTTGTGGTAGAGGAGCTGCGCACCGCCCGGCGCTATTTGAGCAAGGCAAAAACCACTAAAGCTATTGACGACATCACTTTTTTTGAGCTTAACGAGCATACAACACCCGACACTATCTATCCTTTCCTGCAGCCCTTGATTGACGGGCACGACATGGGGTTGCTGAGCGAGGCAGGTGTGCCGGCAGTGGCCGACCCGGGGGCGGCGCTGGTGCAGCTGGCACACGAAAAGCAGCTAAAGGTGGTTCCGCTGGTAGGCCCCTCGTCGCTACTGCTGGCGCTAATGGCAGCGGGGCTAAACGGGCAGTCGTTTGCCTTTGTGGGCTACCTGCCGGTGAAGCCCCACGAGTGCCAACAGCGGATAAAGCAGTTGGAGCGCCTGTCTATTAACGAGCAGCAGACACAACTGTTTATCGAAACACCCTACCGCAACCTGGCGCTACTGTCAGCTATTTTAGCAACTGCCGCGCCGGCTACCCGCTTGTGCGTAGCCGCCGGCCTCACACAGCCCGACGAGTTTATACACACCGCCACCATTGCCCAATGGAAATTATTACCCCCGCCCGATATTCACAAAAAGCCCTGCATTTTCCTACTGCAAGGGGCGAAGTAGTGAGTACGAAATAAACGACAAGTCGGCCACCTTTAGCGGGCTGTACGGCGCTTAAAGTAACGTTGCAACTCGCCCACCCATAGCACGGCAGAAGTGGCGGCTACAATAATAAACCAATCTCGCAGGCCGATAGGCTCCGTGCGGAATAATTCTCCGCCAAACTGTACAATGATTACCTGCAATAGCAGTATCAGGGCAGCGATAAGTATAAACGGCTTGCTGTTTTTCAGGTTATGGAAGGCCGACGTGGCGGCACCTGTGCAGCGGGCGTTAAAGAGGTTCCAAAACTGTAGCATCACAAATGTGGTGAAGAATACGGAATACTCGTAGCCGGTAATGGCATTGTGCGTATGGCCGAACCAGGTCAGCAAGCCCAATAGCACGGCAAGAAACAGGCCCGCCTGCGCAAAGATATTCGTAGCCATCAGCCGGGTGATGATAAACGCCGAGGCGCTGCGGGGCTTGCAGTTCATCAGGTTGTCGCCGGGCGGCTCGGTGGCCAGTGCCAGGGCGGCAAATGTATCCATTATAATATTAACCCACAACATTTGAGTAACCGTAAGCGGTAGCGGCACACCAATGAAAGGGCCTATAAATGCAATGAGCAACGCAATCACATTTATCGTTAGTTGAAATTGTATAAAACGCTGTATGTTGCGGTACAGGGAGCGCCCCCAGCGCACGGCGTTGACAATGCTTTTAAAAGAATCGTCCAGTAAAATAATATCGCTGGCATTCTTTGCTACCGATGTTCCCGACCCCATTGCCAGGCCTACGTTGGCATAGTTCAATGCCGGAGCGTCGTTGGTGCCGTCGCCGGTAACGGCTACTATCTGCCCGCTTTGTTGCAGCAATTTCACCAGGCGCAATTTATCGCCGGGGCGTGCCCGCGACATGATTTTAATGTGGGCGGCCGCGGCCCGCGCTTCTTTGTCGGGTAACGCCGCAAATTCGGCGCCCGTAATATGCCGGTCGCACTCGTCCGCCGCATTCCACAAGCCTATCTGCCGGGCAATTTCAATGGCGGTGGCCGAAGTGTCGCCGGTTACCACTTTTACCTGTATGCTGGCCTGCAAACAATCGTTAATAGCGCCGGCTACGTCGGGACGCACCGGGTCGGCTATAGCCACAAAGCCTAGGAAGGTCATTTCCGTCAGCCCGCCGTCCAGTTCGCCGGCGGCATATACCGGCGGATTCCGGTAGGCAAAGGCGAGGGTACGCATGGCGCGCTGCTGGTAGCTGCTCAGCAAGGCGGATACTTCGTCGGGTATAGTATCGGCAATACATTTCCCGAGGATAATTTCGGGGGCGCCCTTTATCAGGACAAGTTCTTTTCCGTCGTTCCACCGCGCATGGGTGGCCATGTACTTTTTCTCGGTGCTGAACAGCGAGCGCTCAACAATCGTTGCCGCTTCGCGCAGGCCGGCATAATCGTGCCGCTGTTCTTGCAGCCAGAAAAGCAGGGCGCCCTCGGTAGGGTTGCCCACAGCGGTATGGGTTGCCGGGTCGATGTGGGCAGTGGTGTTGGCGGCAATAGAATATAGTATCAGTCGGCTATTGTCGTCGTCGCCCGGCGTATTATCGCGCAGCAACGGAAAATAGGCCGCCTGCACCTGCATCTTGTTTTGGGTAAGCGTGCCGGTTTTATCGGTACAGATAACGGTAGTAGCCCCCATAGTTTCGCAAGCGTGCATGCGGCGCACCAGGTTGTTGGTGCGCGTCATTCGGCGCATGCTGTAGGCTAAGCTCATGGTTACGCTCATGGGAAGCCCTTCGGGTACCGCCACCACAATAAGTGTAACGGCAATCATAAAGTAGGCGAGAAACATACTCACCGTGTCAAGGGTAAGGCTCAGTGCCACCTCATTCACGATAAGGTCGCGCATTACCAACAACAGAAAGGTACTTCCGGCAATGATAAACCCTACCCGCCCGATCAGTTTGCTCAGCCGCGCCAATTGCTTATTCAAAGGAGTGGCTTCGGTGCTTAGCTCGGTGGCCTCGCGGGCTGTTTTGCCTATTTCTGTGGCGTCGCCCACCTCGGTAACCACCATCGTGCCCTGCCCCTCGGTGATGGTAGCGCTGCGCAGTACCCTGTTCGGCGCGTAGGCCGTTTGATAGGCCGCCACCAGTTCGGCGGTCTTGCGCGAGGGTAACGACTCGCCGTTCAAGCTCGATTCGTTGACCGAAAGCGCCATGGCTTCCAGCAACCGGCCGTCGGCCGGAACCTCGTCGCCTTGCTCCAGCAGCACAATATCGCCCACCACCACTTCGCGCTTCGGTATCTCTACCGGATGCCCGTTGCGGATAACCTTTACAAGCGTTTCGTTATTTATCTGATTGAGCACGTCAAATTCCTTGCTCGCCTTGTACTCGTTCAGAAAAGCCAAAGAGGTGGCCAGCCACACGGCCAGTAAAATCCCCAATGCTTCCGCGTAGGAGCCGCCTTCTTCAAAATAGCCTACCACCAATGCCACGGCGGCAGCAACGAGCAAGAGCTGTATAATGGGGTCTTTAAACTTCTCGAGGAATAGCTTCCACCAGGGGATGCGGGGCGGCGGAGTTAAGATATTGCTTCCGTGCTGCGCCCTGCTGTTTAGAACTTCTTCGGGGGTTAATCCGTGTTGTATCATGGGGGGATAATATTAAAAAGAAACGTCCGGGATTATCTACCGGACGTGTTTTATATACCTTGCTTAGTCTAACAAATCGTCGTAGTTGAAAGTGGCTTTTGCGCCTATCTTCAGGCTGATGGTGCTCTCGTCAAGAAACAGCACATTATCGGGGCCGGTATCTACGTCAAATGATATCAATGCCCGCTTAGAGTCCTTCATATTTTGCAACACCGCTGCCGAAATAGAAAAAGTAGTATCCAAGGTACTTGTTTCGGTGGCTATGCCTGCAGCAAGCGGCGGCGAGTGTAAGGTTAACGGCTGGGCAAACAACGGCGGCTCTAAAGAATTAGCATATTCGTCCAGGAGGTTTACTTGCATCTTTATGGTGGCCGGCATTTTATTCTTGATTAATGCCCGTAGCGCCAACTCATCTATTGACACCGACGAGAGGTTAATATCAACAGTATCTTTTAATCTCAATTGGTTGGCCGTCATCTTCCACGGGATACGGATACCGGTACCTACCGTCCTCACGGTTCCCATGTTGGTAATATAGTTTTTGCCCGTTCCGTCGGGGTTAGAGAGCACTGTAAACTTAAATACCACTTTACGGGTATCCAGGCTTATCAACCGGCCTAAGTTCTGCCCCCAAATGGTATCTCTGGAAACCATTGTTTTGTTTTGGTCTTGGTACGACGGCGCATACACATTTATCGCGCCCAGGTTCTCTTCGGCGGCTAAAAAGGCGTCGTCCTTATCGTAGGCCTCTATCCTATCCAACAGCAGCCGGAAAGGGATACCCAGCGAGTTTTGAATGTTTGTAGCTATTTTCATCGACGCAAACTCCAGCTTATCGGCGGTTATATTCAAGTCGTCGAAAAAACTCAACTCTACGGATTCGTCCAACGTCGACTGTATTTGCCCGAAATACCCGAACAGGCCGGTGTAGCTGTTTTGCATACCGGTAATTTTAACAGTGGCCGATAGCACAATGGTGGTCGACGAAAGCGTAATATTCCCTTTCAAACGTATTGTAAAAGTAATCTGGCCGTCGTCCGGCATTATTTTGCAGGGCCTCGGAATAACAATCGGGTGTGTCCGGCGTATGTCCGGGTTGGCGTTTTTAACCCTGCTCGCATCGGTATACTTGAAAGGCTCCCCGTCAACTAAAATTTGCGGCGACGATATTTCTAACGTATCAAAAGAGTTCGGAAACGGATTGGGCTGGTCAAACTCTATCTCCATATTCAGGCTGGCAAACGTGGCGCTATCCAAATACTGCCCCACCTGCTCGAACACCATATTGACCGGTTTGGTAAAAGAAACATCAATAGGAACGTTGCCGAGCGAGGGAAACGTGATATTGTCGGAAGCAATAGACTGCGTAATATCCGGTATCGTAAACCAATCGTTTCGAGAAGGGAAAGCCACATTATCTATATTGTATACAAACACCGTAGTGTCGCCGTCGAAATCGACATGTTCATTATCGTCCAACCGGATAGTATCCTGAATAAGCGGCACCAAGTACGTCGGGCGCAAATCGCTCAACGATATTTTGTCGGTATCGAAATCACCCTTTTCTACGCAGGCCGTGTAAGCTATTGCCATAACAGCAAGCAAAACAGCCATAGAATAAACTTTTTTCATATAAACACAAATAATATGCCTACAAATGTACGAATAATTTTGAAAATTATTACATTTGTACTCCTAAAAAAAACTTTAAGGTAAGCATGAAGAAGATTTTCCTGATTATTGAGCGGGAGTTTTTGACCCGCGTAAAGAAAAAGTCGTTTATAATAACCACCGTGTTAGTCCCCCTGTTTTTTGTGGGGCTTATGGCCGCGCCGTTTCTTATACAGTCGATAAAAGATACCGGGCATAAGAATATAGTTGTTATCGACCGGTCGGGGCTGGCGCCGCAGGCGTTGGAGAACACCGACGATATGACTTTCCTCTTTCAGCCGGACGCCTCGCCGGATTCGTTGAAGGCGGTTTTTAAGCAGGAGAACTATTATGCGGTGGCAGCCATCGGCCCGCTGGCCGGCAACAGCCCGCCCAGCGTCGACCTGTATGCCTTTAAGCAGATAAATTTAGATGTTCAGCGCTATGTAGAGCAGGGGCTGGAAAAAGCGGTGGAGCAACATAAGCTGGCAGCCTATCAAATTGCGGGGCTCGACACGATACTGGCAGCCGTTAAAACCCGCATACCTGCGAAAACCTTTGTCTGGGGCGACGACGGCGAAGAGAAGGCCAGCCACCGGGAGATAAACATGATTATCTCCTACATCTTGGGCTTTATCATGTATATGTTTATTTTTATGTTCGGCAGCTTAGTCATGCGCGGCGTCATCGAAGAAAAGAACAGCCGGATAGTAGAAGTAATTGTTTCGTCGGCCAAGCCTTTCCAGCTGATGATGGGCAAAATTGTGGGCATCGCCTCCGTTGGCCTGCTTCAGTTTTTGATATGGATAGTACTTACGCTGGCCTTATCGACTATCGTGCCGCTATTCTTTGAAGGCTCGGCGGCCGATATGACACAAACCATTGCCGCCACCACCGGCAACGGCGTATCTCCGCAAGTCATGGATAACGCCCTGTCGGTCGATTTCAAGGCTATGTTCGAAAGCGTGCCGCTAATACCTATCCTGGTGTCGTTCCTGTTCTTCTTCCTACTCGGCTACCTGCTCTACGCAGCCCTGTTTGCGGCCGTAGGCTCGGCCGTAGAAAACGAGGCCGACACCCAGCAGCTCACCATTCCTATTACAGTGCCGCTAATCGTTGGGCTGCTGCTAATGCTGCACACTTTCCAGTATCCCGACAGCACCATTTCCGTGTGGGCATCAATCATACCCTTTACCTCGCCCATGGTGATGATGGCACGCATACCTTTCGGCGTGCCGGCCTGGCAAGTAATCCTGTCGTTGGCACTGCTGTTTGCCACCTTTGTAGCCGTAGCCTGGCTGGCCGGCAAGATTTACCGTACCGGTATCCTGATGTACGGCAAAAAACCAAGCCTGAAAGAAATGTGGAAATGGCTGCGGTATAAAAACTAATTACCGATTGGCAAACACCTCAGTATACGGTTCCGGTTTTCAGTTGGCAACGGCGAAAAATTATGAATTATGAATTATGAGGTATGAATGGCGACAAGCGCACGAGAGCAGTAACTGAATAATTGAACCGAGCTTGCGAGCTCACGAAGTAATAACGGAGTAACTGAGCACCTTGCCCGGAGGGCATACATATCAATAGAAAAAAGAACCACCCCCATTAAGCATTCCCCGTAGGGGATACAGATTGGATTTGAGAAGTCTCACTACATCATGTCCCAAATCTCACTACCCGGTATTGTTAAAAAATGTTAAAACATTCATTTTTTATTTGGTGTTCCCAAAATAGTTATTACCTTTGCCCCCACGTAACGTTCTTTCTAATATTTTTGCCAACTTTTATTCTAATTCGGAAATCTGGAAAATTTCATACAATAGGAATAAAAGTAAAGGCTCCACAGAAGAAAACGTGGGCTTTTACTTATTTTTTCACAGGTATTCGAGAACCTCTTAGATGATAAGTATAAGAACCACGTTTAGAATTTTAGACCACACATTCCCCAACGCAGTACTCCCCGAATAAAAGACTTTGCAAAAGTTGCGAAAGACGTTATACATATATTAAAGGTATACGGAGTTGCTTTGTGTGATTGTGATAGTGTTTGTTGGTTGGTTGCAAGGCAGCTCCCCGTACCTTAAGTCCACGAATTACACGAATTAAAACGAATTACACGAATGAGAACAATTAACCACAAAGGTACACAAAGTACGTTCACCAAGGGACACGAAGTTCTTTGCGTGCCTTTGTGAAACCCTTAGTGTTCCTTTGTGGTAAAAACCAAATCAACAAATCAACAAATAACCAATTAAAATGATACCATCATGAAGAAACTTTACCTACTATCCTTATTATTCCCACTGTGGACACTCCTCCCCCTTTGGGGGCTGGGGGGCCGTATTTTTGCTGCCGTGCAAGTAAAAAGCATCAGCACCGACTATGCCAATAAGCGTGTAACCTTTAACCTCTCGTGGGCCGCCGGCACACGCAATGCCACGCACAATTCTAAGGTGTGGGTGTTTGTCGACTACCAGCCCGTAAGCGGACTGACCACCGGTGCCTGGCAACGCGCTACAATCAATTTGTCGGCCTTGCCTGCCGGTAGCACGGCCGACGGCGCTAACGCCCGTGGCTTCTGGTACCAGGGGCAAGCCACGGCCGCACAGAACGCCAACATTACCGTTACGCTCACCAACGTGCCCGCCCAGTTCAACTGGTGCGCCTACGCCACCGACTACCCGCCCAACGCTACGATTAACGCCGGCGGCGGTTATGCCTTGCACGGCACCGCACCCTTTACCGTGAACGGCACCCAGCTGGCCGCCGACGTGCGCACCTAC
>QMCD01003177.1_pt1 | contig 14385 bp, 11 predicted proteins | sample 1821841 | NCBI WGS metagenome assembly QMCD01 (sample SAMN01991225, study PRJNA193472) | Termite gut metagenome, whole genome shotgun sequencing project. | isolation source: worker | host: Macrotermes natalensis | reverse complement strand
GCTCCTCCGGCCGCAGTTCCTCCGGCAGCCGCACCGCCACCAACTGCTCCTCCGGCAGCTGCGCCTGCGCCTTTTGCCTGCAAAATGCCTCTTGTCATAGCTTGGTTTCGCTGAACTTGAATCGCATTTTGGATATCTTTTATACTTTTTGGCGATCGATATTTTTTTTCTGCCAGTTTGCCAAGAGGAGAATTAACAGTATCGCCTCTATTCATAATGGTTGTTGATGCAGACTTGCTATTTCTTGCGCGAGCATACAAACTTTTTGCTGTCTTTATGGTGTCTTTTGTGCCCACCACAATATCTTTTGCCTGCTCAAGATCGGAGTCTTCAAACATCTCATCTCTCATCTTGCCAAGACTAGCCTTTACAAAGTTGCCGACCTCTGCACCCCCTGTGTTTTGCCCACTTGAGTCCTGGGCAGCACTGATCCGATCAGCATTAACCTGATCGATGTTGACCTGGCTGGTACCGATTTGGCTTGCACCTATTTGCTCCGCATTACTCTTCGCATTAATATAAGGATTATTGTTGTCTAACACACCCCTTGTGGTGTCTATTTCCGTAATGACCTTGTCGTCTGCTTGCCCATAAGAAATAACTGAGCCATAGTTATTTAAAGAATGCACTTTTTCGTAACTACCGTCAGCCATATTAGGCATGTCATTTGTGTAGCTCGAAGTGCCACGTGCATTGTTCATAAGTACTTGATCGATTTTTTGCATATCATCTGTGCGAACAAATCTTTCAGTTAAGTGTTCGTTTGTGTTCACATCGGGGCTGCTGCTTTTACTAAAAAGCTCGGGTTTTAACATCTCGTAACTCTTATCAGAAGAGTTCACGAGGCCAGAATTAACAGCATCTCTTGTTTCGCTGCGTAGCAAGCTTGCAGCAGCATCATTTTGCTCTGTAGATGTTTTTATTTCTTCATGGTTTTTCATTCGAATCCCCTCCCTAAGCTCTTTTCAGTTTATTAAGGTCTTTCACTTCTAACTTGCAGTTTCTTTTGCCTCTTTCACTTCGTTAGGATTTGTTGAGAAGAGCTCGTAAAGCGTATTTCCACTTGGAAATTTACCGCGCAAGGGGATTCTGGCATTGCCTGCTATAAGCAATCCATCACCAGCTTCAACGCTCTCGTCAATACAGCCTTCTTCAACATCTGAAAGGCTTAACAAACGTGTCCATTCTCTTCTGTCAATTGGAGATTGCTTTAATAGCATCAGAAAGTCTGCATTCAAAACAATGTTTTGGGCTGCTTCATTTTTAAGCATTGCTACAGCATTTTGTGTAATACCAGTAAGCAATAAGCCAAATTTTCGACCCTCATTTGCAAAACGCGAAAAATAGTTAAGAACGGTTGGATATGCAAACAACGACTGCATTTCCTCGACATAAAGCCAAGTTCGCACGTTTCGTTTGCTATTAAAATACATACGATTTCTGACTGCTTCGCAAACGTTTATTAATCCAAATACAAGCATAGAGTCTTGAAGCTCTTTAAGGTTAAAATCAATGATTCTGTTATCAAATCTTACATTTGATTGCTTGTTAAAAAATGACATCGGCCCTTTTATAAATCGCTCATAACGCGTGGCAATAAGCTTAGCTTGTTCTTCCGGTTGCTCCATCAGCACACTATAAAAGTCTTCCAAAAGAGGTGCCTTTCTTTCCTCTTCCGGTTGAGAAGCTGCTTTTTCAAAAGCCGTGTCAGCACATCTGGTGATGATAGACTGGTCGATTTCTGATAAGAACTGACCACTCTCTGCAGCACTCGCGGCAGCTTGAGCAAGCAACGCATCGATTTTGAACGCAACCTGTTCTTCTGTCGACAAATGACCAACCGACACAGTATCAAAAGGATTAAGATAAGTTTCGCTGCCAACAGAAAAAGTAAATGTTGATCCACCGTAACGATCAGCAATGCCGGTGTATTCTCCGGCGCGATCAATAATGTAAATCTCGTCGCTGGGATTAGACAGTATTGTTCCCACCATTTCAGTCTTTGTGAACATACCCTTACCAGAGCCGGTTTTACCACAAACGAAGCCCATTGGGCTGGTTAAGTTTTTGCGGTTACAGACAACCAGGTTGTTAGATTGCTTGTTTTGCCCATAATAATTACCGCCTCTTTCATCCAACTCTTGCGTGGCAAAGGGGATCAAGATACCCACTTGAGCTGTTGTGAGCATCCTTGAAATATTAATATGATTGTGACCAAGTGGTAGTATGGAGTTCAAGCCTTCACGCTGACGATACTCCAGTACTCCTATCTCAATAGAGTGCTGTCGTGCAGCAGAAATTATTTGCAGCACCTGACTGTCCAATTGCTCTTTTGTTTCAGCATAAGTGTAAATTAAGCTTGTAAAAACATAGAATCGTTGATTTTTGTTTTGCAAATGATCCAACACATCTTCTGTCTCTTCTTTTGAGTATTTAAGCTCGGTTGGAAGGATATTCATGTCATATCCTTTTCTTACAGAAGACTGCTGTGCTTCGATGATCTCCTTATTGATCCAAGCTGCGCGCTGCTTTACAAAAGCAACTGCCTTTGCCTTGTCCATTGGCTGCACCAGCCATGTTACATTCAAGGCAATTGGCAAGCTTACAATGTCTGACAGCGCATTGTCTGATAGGTCACTGCCAAACTTTTTTATAACCAGTACTTGACCCCAAACACCATCAGTCTTAAAGCAATCGCTATAACCTTCCGGTCTAAAATCTAACATACTTGGAGCAATGGCATCTTTTGTAGACTGTGCAGCACATGCAGATATGTCTTGTTCATAGCTAAAGATAAAAGGCTTAAGAGGGTTGAGTTGAGAATGTATGACCCTTAGCCTCTCTTCACCTTTTAAAAGCCTAGACCTTGAGCCAACACTCGTGAGAATTCTAGACGACTCACTTTCTATGCGTGCAAGTTTTGGAACGGATTCTTCAGCGGTATTGGCGGAAACTGCAATTGTCATAAACCTTTCACGGCGTATATTACTTACACCCTCTCGCATTTTATTATTAAGTATCTCATTGAAAACAACGGCATCTTTTGATGCATTTTCATTGTTTTGGTTCCACGGATCAAAAAAGTTTCTCGAACCTATTTCCTCGCTAAGTAGTGGTGTATTTATGATGTTCATCTGCACCAAAGTATCAGCGCCTAACTGGTCATACAGTCGATTCATTGAAGAAAAAATGCCTTTTTGCATATCATCGCGTACTGAATGATATGACGTATCTGAGAATGTGATAGTTGTTGAAAATAGACCCTCTTCTACCTCACAAATGCCGTCTTGATACATGCAGTTATATCCGATAAAAGATACAACGTCTTTTGCTTTTTTCCGCCTTTGGCGCTGTTCGCTCGTTTTATTGGAAAGCTCTTTGTCTCTTTCTTTAAGCTGTTGATTGATAGACTTATACTTCTTTTTTTGCGATGTAGATTCTTTCTTTGCTGCCGAAAGCCCTTTTCTTACTTCCTTTTTTTGCGCTCGTCTTTCTTTCTTTGATAGTCTGTTCGATTTTGGTGCACTTCTGCCCATCACATCACTGATACCAGGAACACTAGATACCAAACCAGACAGTGCAGCAACATCGATGTTTCCGCCTTGATGGACATTTTCGTAAGACGTCGTTCGATTGGTTACTCTTTCTGGAGCAACCGTGCCACCCATATAGGTACCATTATGAACTTGCGCATCGAGATGTCGTGATGTCAAAGACTGGCCGCATTGTGTACAAAAAGTGGCTTTGTCATCACATTGCATGCCGCAATTTGTGCAAAACATCAAGCTGACCATCTCCTCGTATCGCCGGAAGCGGAAGGCACCATGCCCAAGCGAGGGCTATAGGCTTCAATTCCTCGTGACCTCGTAAATTTTCTATATATGCTGTCATATTTTTGGACTTTTTTTCGAGTCCTCTTCTCCACATAACCAATCTTGATCATTGATGGGATATATGGGAGTCTGCCATCAGCGGTTTGATGTCTCCACCATAAGGATGCAAACTCCTCAAACTTCATTCCTTTAGGCTTGATAAACCCACAAAGCCAAAATGGAAGGCTTACCATATAGATTAACCAAGCATTGTCAGCCACATTTAGACCAAGAACAAAGTAAAGATAAACTCCTGCAAGAATTGATACACCTAATGCGCCAATAATACATACAAGTGTTCTACCTGTTAGCCCACCAACAATTTTTGGCTGGTATTCTGCAACGTCCTTATGAATAACCACCGATAATGGCATGCCTTTTCCCCTTCTTTATATTGATTATGTGTCTAAACTTTTTGATGGTTTATTATTGAAATTTGGTTATGGTGTATAAGTAAAGTCTAAGTTGCCAAATATGGCGGCCGCAGCAATAATTATTGCTCCTGCGACAATTCCACCAATACCTTGCGCGGTTCCAGATCCGCCACCTTCTCTTATGGCGTTTGCAAGTTGAATAACTCCCCACACAATACTTACACCACCAAGTAGCCCAACACCCCATACTATTATGCCTTTTACAGCGTCTAGGTCTATTCCACCAGTTAATAATGCAGCACTATAGTTTGTTAGTCTTATCATGCCTTGCAATATCAAATCGCTAAATCCCATCATTACTTCCCTTTCCTTTGCAGCTTCAATAAAGCACACTTACGGTAAATTCCAACCAACAGTTACATATAGCTTCCCCTAGTCTCCCTTCTAAGATTTTTAAAACTAAACGGCTCGTTATATAGGGCACCTTTATGCCCCGGGTCGATGTATTTATAGCGCGAATGTGATTCTACTGGATATTTGTCATCCATTAATGGATTTGCTCCGGCTATCAGTACTATTGCTTTTGTACGTGACATCTTTGCAATCTCTGCTGCGTCTATTAGATCGCGTCCTTGCGCCTGCATATTCCTAGATATTGACGCTTGCTGACCAGTACTTACGTTGTGAGATACTTGACTGATTGTTTCCTTGCCAATCATATCGGCAATTTCTTGGTTAGTACTATTGCTTTTTCCACCCAAAAACACCAATGTATCACAGCAGTCAATAATCGTTTTTGCCTTTTTTTCATAACGGCTTTCAAGCTGTGCTACTGATTGCAAGATTATTGTTATGCCAATATTTCGACTGCGTACAACTGCGATTTTTTCTTCTATCTCCGGTATTGCCCCAATGTTTGCAAACTCATCAAAAATAAAGTTAACCGGTGTTGGCAGGCGTCCGCCATAGACATTTAAGGCTTTACGACAGAGTTGATCTACAGCTTGCCACATCAAAATTGCAAAAAGAAATGAGAAGGTCTTGTCGGTATCGGACAATATTCCAAAAACTATTGAACGCCGTCCAATGTCACCCATCTTGTCTAATTCCATCTCATCATAAGTTAAGAGCTCACGAACTTCTCTAATTGCAAGCGGCTTAAGGCGCACATTACAACTTATTAATATGCTTTTGAGTGTTTTGCCGGCAGCCACCTTAAAAGATTTATAGTTGTCCAGAGCAAAGTCTTCGTCTGCGGTCATGCCACCGCGTTCAGCCGGCACCAATCCATCGTAATTTCTACGAAAAGTGCTTGGCTGCCAACTATATGTTGAGTCTTCGCCACTGCCATCAGAGCTCACATACTTTCTACCTTCTTCAATTTGCATGAATATCAAATCAAGCGGAGACATAAAGTCCTCATCGTCTTCTCTTGCCTCTGCCATTGAAAGAAGTGTTAGTAATCCTGACAATGAATAGTCTTCTTCAGAAAACCAATCTCTCAGCAAAGTGATCAAAGCGGTATATAGCAGTCGTTCCGCATTCTCCCAAAATGGATCTCCTTTAGTTCCCTCACCTGATGTATTTGCGATTACGCAATTAACAAACGAGAGTACATCAGCGTCAGTTTTTACGTATGCTAAAGGATTGTAGTGCAAAGACTGGTCAAAGTTTATTGTATTGAAAGACTTGATTCTATAGTTCATGTCGCGAAACATATGACCGGTTTCTTCAAGCAGTGTGCCTTTGGGATCAGTAACAAAGTAATCTGAGTTGAGTTGCATGAGATTTGGCTTTACATAGTTTCTTGTTTTTCCTGATCCGGAACCACCAACAACAACCACATTGAGATTGCGGTCAAGCTCTAGGTTAAACTTTGAGCGATTCAGTGCCATTCCAAAGTTTCTCGTAAAGATAATATTGTTATCAGGATTTTTTGTATCTTTGAATTTTTGTCCCTCAGATTTTGTACCCCACTTAGCACTTCCGGATTCTTCGCCTTTACGGCTGTTTCCGGGAAAAGCAAAGTATCTTATCCAGAATAACCAGATAGAAAAAAACAAAACTCCACCCGTAACTAGTGGCTCGGTATCCAAACTAATGTGAAATGGATTATTAGTTATTGCTGGAATCACATTTGAGAAACTCTCAGTAATTGCAGAAGCAATGTCCTTTGAGCTAATTATTACTTGCTCTACGAGGCGATTGCCTAAATAAAATGATACTGCTGATATTATCAGAGTTATTGATGCAGATCTTAGTCTTTTTACCCCTGTTGAAGCCATCCCTCTCCTTAATTCTGTAGTTTTAGTTTTCTGCAACTCCCTACGCTTGTTTTATCTTGTAGAAGTCTTTGGCGCTATTTTTTCTTTTACCCGATCGCTAGCTGTCTTGGATTTGGTTAATTGCTTTGATGAATCGCGCATCTCTTTACCAGTTTTTTCGAGATTTTCGCCCATAGAGCCTCGACTCGCTCTGCCTTGGCTTGCACGGTTTTGGCCAATGATGTTCTCGCCATGAGTAGCAAAGCCATCAGATTGGTTATTTATATTCATATCATTAATATTTTTCTCTAATGAGTTTTGTGCACGACCCATCTCAGCCTCAGGCAATGTGACGGTTGGTCCAAAATGCATAGTACCGTTTACATTTACTCCTGCCTGTCGCATCTGGCTAACTATGAAGTCTCTCTCTGAAGTTGTTTGAACCGGAAAACTGCAAAATGCCTGCTGCTGAAACTGATTGACAGGATTTCCTTGTGCGTTCATTCTAGTTGCATCGTGAGGGCTTCCATCTATTCCCGCATGTCGCTGATACTCGCCTCGCTTCATACGCTCCAATAAACTTTTAAGCAATTCACCGCCTTTATTAACAAGCATTGCGGCAGCTTCATCGCCAAAATCAGCCATCGTACCCTAACCTCCCATTAGTGTTCTTTCTAAAAGATTGAATTATATTGATTAAGTTGGTTGTGCAATTTATTTATCAAACCGCTATAAACAGCTTTATTTGCTTTTATAAGAAATATCTTCCCCTCCCCTACTGCTGACCACACTCTATACGTAGTTTTCTGCAAACACCTCTGCCTCCCCCAAGGGCAACCACCAAACAAAATCCTGTATGATCGTATAATGTCTAGCTATTATTCATTGTGCTGTGTTTTGCTACAAGAAGATTCTAACGATTATACATTTTTGAATCTATTGTTTAATTAGTCCACAATCACAATATATGAAACTATATCACAGTTATTCCTATTATTAAACAGTTTTTATGTTGTTATTGTAAATAGTGGAATTCGCCTTTTCAGCGGTATAATTATAAATAGTTTGTACTACTGAAAGTTTGTTCATATACTCAATAAATCAACTGGTCAGCACTAGTATTACTTTCTAGCGGCATTTATGAAATCATCTTGTTTGAGGTTTTTGCTGTTTTGGCGCACTTGCTACAGGTTTTTCTTCTCTACGGCTATTCGATTGCACAGATTTTCCAAGCAAGTTATCTCTTGAAACATCAGAAAGCTTTTGCTGTCTAGGTACCTCAGCTATGTTTTTACCAGTAATTGCTCTGGTCATTTCTGGATTAGATGAAAAATCACTAAGCCTTGGAGCGGATATCGTGCCGTGGCTCTGCATATGCAATTTGTTGTATTTCTCCTCAACTATACCCATAATTACTTGCTCATAATTCTTTCCATACCTCTTATTGGCAGCCTTAATGTCTAAATCATCCCAATCCTGCCTTTCTTTACAAAATGTAAGATAAGCTGAATCATTTTTAAAATGCTGAGAAAGTGATTCGAGTTTTCTTTTTGAAAAGTCATTGGCATCAATTTCGATCGGCTGAAACCTATAATCAACAAAATCAAAACCACTGCCCAGATATGCACCACCACGCCCGGGCATGTTATGACTCCAAACCTCAACGGTGCCGATATCTGCCGCACTAGGGGTAATCTTACCTGTAACACAATCGTCTTGATAAGCATGACGACCTTCATGCGCTACTGTCTCCATTGCCCAGTAACACGAATTTTCACTAATTAATAACGTATTTATATAAATTGAATTTGGTTTATCGGAAGAGTAATAACCCATTTCGCTTTTAGGCATTTGCTCAGCTACAATCATGCGAGCAGGTCTTCCCTGCTCCATTGCCATTTCGTCTTCAAAACCCTGCAAAGCACTTATGCGCTCCTGCATTGACTTAGCCAACCAGCTTGTAGATTCAAATTGGCTGTAATCAAACATGACACTTCCACCCCCATTTATTAGTTTTTTAGTATTAATTACTTAACTGAGTCTCTAAAAAATCTCCTATTTGGATATCTTTCTGCCATATCTGGATTTTCAATAAGTGTACCCATAGTAAATATCGCGCCGATATTTGTGCCTCCTTCTTTTTCAAGGATCATGTCTAGGGTAACTTCTTTGAAACTATAGTTTATCGGCCTATCATTTAGCCAGTCTTCAACTACAGGCTCAAGTTGCGTTGGGATTTTTGTTNNNTTACCTGTGCCATATTAGCGTCACAGTTTTTTTCTGCGGCAATTTTTTTCGCTGCAAAGTCTAGATCCAAGTTCACGACTACCTCCCCAAATTGTTTTTAATAGAAAGCTATGCTACAAAACATTTTCATAAATGTAAAGGTTTAGAATCCAGCGATTCAAGACTTTCTGTACTTCAGAATCTGCGAATCTAGCGAGCTTTCTCTCACATACAGTTATAATACATAGTTCAAGTTATGTAGTGTTCGATCAGCAAAATCTTGCTTATCCGGCGCTTCTACGAACATGGAGGACTTGGATGCCTGTAAAAGTACCTGACGGCCTGCCGGCAATCGACATGCTTCGGGGGGAAAATGTATTTTTGATGACCGAACAAAGAGCGGAGAAGCAAGACATTCGCCCTCTTAAGATCGCCATCGTTAATCTGATGCCAACCAAAGAGGCTACCGAAGCTCAACTGCTTCGGCTGCTGTCCAATACGCCACTTCAGATAGATGTGACCTTTGTCGCTATGGGCGGACATATCTCCAAAAACACTTCTGCCAGCCATCTGGAAGCTTTTTATAAAGATTCACGAACAATTCTTAACGAACGTTTTGACGGTCTGATAGTTACCGGTGCACCGGTTGAAACTTTGCCTTTTAATGAAGTTGATTATTGGGATGAACTGGCAACCTTGCTGAACTGGGCTCATCAAAATGTTTACTCTACCCTATTTATCTGTTGGGGAGTAAATGCCGGTCTGTACCATTACCACAGTATTGACCGGCGGATGGTGGATAAGAAGATTTCGGGGATCTATCCACTTGAAATGTATGAGACTACTTCTCGACTGCTGCTTGGTTTTGACAATCCGTTTTTTATGCCTCAGTCTCGTTATACGACGGTTTTTCCTGAGGACGCCAAGACAGCCGGGCTTAGAGTACTTGCCGGGTCAGACGAGGCAGGTGCGGTAATAATGGCGGCACCGGATCACAGACAGGTCTATATAACCGGACACCTTGAATATGATGTGGATACTTTGGACAAAGAATATCGTCGTGATGTTGCTGCAGGATTAGACATTGTACCACCGATCAATTACTACAAAAACAACGACCCGGCTAATCCTCCGATTATCCGCTGGAAGACTTATGCGCATCAGTTCTTCGCAAATTGGCTTAACTACTACGTTTATCAAGAAACACCTTTTGATCTTCGCACTCTGGACAACCTATCCGGCAGTTAGGGTAAAATGTATAAGCCGTACATAGATGCATATTTTAGTGAAAAGGTAACCCTATGAAGGATAAGGCCGTCGGATCGGATAAACCATCATCTGACGATTTTGATCTTGACTCTTTTCTGCGGGAAAACAACTTCCTTAGCGACGAGAGTGATCATGAGGAGAGAAAAGAAGAATCGCGCGCCAACAAAACCACAAGCACAAAGCGCCCTACCAAGAACGCAAAAGCTGCATCGGCGAGCACAGGAAGCGATCCAAATGCCACAATGTCATATAAGGCAGCGGATCTGGATTACCCTGAGTTCCCATTTGTTGGTGAAGATAAACCCGCAAAACCTTCTCGCATAACTTCTTCACGTAAAAAAGCTTCGGCAGAAAAAAGCTCTGTCGCTAACGAAGATCTTGGCGCCACACAGTTAATGACAGCTTTAGATACCGGCAATATCAAATCGGATCTGCCGGCTACAAAGTCCAAGACAAAGGCGAGTAAGTCTAGTGCTGCCAGTGGTAAGAAAACTTTGACAGACACTTCTGCTGCTAATGCCAAATCAATATCAGCTGATGCAAAAAACGTGTCAGAAACCAGCTCCGGTACAGACTCCAAAACAAGTTCAGGCGTATTAAAACCTGCGAGTCGAAACGGAAAACCTGTCCCTGCCAAAACAGATGTGAAATCAAAAACCGGATCTATGCCGGCCAAAAAGACTACCACGGCAGGGAAAGGTACGGTGGCGCAAAAAAAGGGGCGCGCCAACACTGCCACAAACGCAAAGGCGGTTAAAAACAAGCCACATTTACAAACTCTGGCAAACCCAAAGGACTTTCACATTGCCGAGATAGACGGCAGTACCTATCACATAAGAGGTGGTGGTACTCGCCATAATAAACGCACGCCGATGCTTGTGATAGTAGTTGCAGCGGTAATAATAGTTGCACTTGCTGTGAGTGGTACAGTTTTAGCTAATTCATACTTTTCGATGCTTGAGAAAAACACAGTCAAGCCTGTGGTAACACTTACTTCGTCCGACACAAGGCCGGCTATCGATGCCCAAATGCCCAAATTGCTGGATCATGTTAACGGGAGCGCCCAAGAAGCATACGACAAACTTCTCGCCAGTGGTTGGCCGGTTCACATACGCAGCCGTGCCACCCAAGAAGACCCCAATAACACAGGTGGAGTCATAGCAAAAGTTAGCCCTGAACTTTCTGACGAAGCTTTAAGTGTCTATTTTGAAAAAGAATTCAATGGGTTCAACTTTGACGATCTTCAAAACAGCTTTAATGGATCGTGGCTTCTCGACATAGCACATGGCAGCGAAGGAGCACTTACTCAGCTCAAGTATCTAAACTTCGCTGTTGAGGCTACTGCTGATGCTGCAGATCCTTTGATGGCAGAACTTAAACACTTAAGAACACTTCAGGGTCTTGCGGGTGAAGGTAGTGTGGTTATCTCCGAAGGACAAGATGACTTTAATAACTCCTATATACAAGGAACAATTACCATTAATGAGACCAAGTATTACTGGAAGATCGTTGGCATCGCCTTTAAAGAGTATTATGGCGGAGACGATAATCGCGATCTACCCGCAACATCAGTCTTTGTCAGATGCTCGGTTGGAACATACAACTTCTATGGCGGCGAAGAACCCCCGGCAAATAACGGCGCAGCAACTACTTAATCCTGTTGTCCTCTACATGTTTGGCCTTACCCATAAAGCGTTCTATGCTTCCCGGCTCCAACAGTTTAACATTTGCACTCACCTGTAATACGCCTCGAAGTTTATCAGAGATATGATTGCGGAAATCTTCCATTTGAGGAACAGAGTCTGTGAATGCCTGTGGCTCCAACTCTAACATAAGCGTCAGACGATCCATGCCTGTCTCGTTATCAAGCACCAGGCGGTAATGAGGACTCGCCCCGGATATTGAAGACAACACATCTTCTACCTGACTCGGATATACATTGGTGCCTCGAATGATGAGCATGTCATCTGTACGACTGCGAACTTTATCCATACGCGCGGTTGTACGTCCGCACTCGCAAGTTTCAGTGGTTACCTTGGTGAGGTCGTGTGTGCGATAACGCAAGATAGGAACGCCTTTCTTGTTGAGTGGAGTTAAAACCAGCTCGCCAACACTTCCTTCAGGCAGTACCTCCCCGGTTTTTGGATCGATTACCTCCCAGTAAAAATGATCTTCCATGATGTGTTGTTGGTTTCGCGAAGCTAGACATTCTCCCGAAACTCCGGGGCCCATAACTTCTGTGAGACCATAGTTGTCGGTACAAAAAATATGCATACGACTTTCAATTTCTGATTTTAGCTTTGGATGGCATGGTTCTCCACCAAACAGACCCACTCTCAGTTGAGATTTTTCCCAGTCATAGCCAAGCTTCTCACCAACCTCACAAATATGCATGGCGTAAGACGGCGTTGCTATCAAAACGGTGGTTCCATAGTCTTCCATCATCATTATGTGGCGCTCGGTATTACCCGATCCGGCCGGGATCATCATGCAACCTAAGCCCTCAAGACCATAATGCAAACCAAACCCACCGGTGAACATACCGTAACCAAACGCCATTTGCGCACGATCTCCCGGCACAACTCCTGCCATCTGTAAAATGCACATGATGCAGTAACGCCACTCTTCGATATCTTCTTTGGTGTAGCCAACAACAATCGGTTTTCCTGTTGTGCCCGATGAGGAATGCAATCTGACAATCTTGTCTAGCGGCGCGGCAAAAAGTCCATACGGGTATGTATCCCTGAGTACCGATTTATCAGTAATCGGAAGGTGTTTGATATCTTCGTGACCCTTTATATCGCCCGGCTCAAGACCTTTTTCGGCAAAACGCTCCCTATACCATGCTACATTGTTGTAAGCCAGATCAATTTGCTCTTTGATCAATTTGAATTGGGTGCTACGTATGTCTTCACGCGACGCGCACTCAAAAGCTGAATTGTATATTGGTAGATCTGAAGATACAACAGATATGGGTTCAGATAATTTGTTTGGCACGGTCAGTCATCTCCATTTTTAATATAGTCTTAAGCTTGACAGCTTATTTGGTTATTATTGGTAGGTTCTCATGCAAGGTATTAGTTTAGAGGTTTTTGCAGGTCAGCTTGGGTTATCAGACGAACCGGCTTCCCAACAAGCAATTGCTTGGCCTTCTCGATATCATCGACTTTTAAGGCAATATATGTTGAGACCAGCGAGTAGGCGTACTCAACATTTAGTTCTGCTTGGGCAACAGCGTCAAATACCTGATCCAGGGCACCGGGCTTATCCGGCAATTCGATACAGAGAAGGTCGGCCGCTTTGACCAATACTCCCTCGCTCGTAAGTGCTTCGAGTGCTGCATCCGGCTTGTCTACAATTAAGCGAACGATGCCAAAATCAGCTGAATCCGCCAACGCAAAGCCACGAATGCTTACATCGGCTTTTTCTAAAATATCTGTGAGACGTTTAAACCGTCCGGGGTGATTCTCCACAAAGGCGCTAATCTGTTTGATTCCCATTGCTTCCCTCTCATAACTCTACAGACGAAAAGCTGCACCCGATCATCAATGTGCAGTAATATTTTGCTATTGCATTATATCGTGTTATTTAACTTATCTGCCTTAAGCACCGGAAAAACGCATCGAAAATGTGCCTATTTGAAGCAACGAGCCATCATAAAGCTCGGCTTGGTCTACACACTTGCCGTCAACCCAAGTGCCATTAAGTGAATCGCGATCACTTACCAGGATTTGTCCATCAATGTTTTCGATCAGCGCATGTTCACGCGACACGGTCATATTATTGAGAAAGATATCACAGCTAGGTTCTCGACCGATGCTTACCGGAAAGTCTTCCAGATAAAAGACTTCGCCTTTAAGGGGACCTTTTGTAAGCGTAAGACGAGACTTTCCCCTATCTCCGGAAACGCTTATAGAGCCGCTATCATTTTTGTCTATAATGCCGATTTTTTCCGTAGAGCCATTGAGACTATACCCACAGCGGTCACACTGTATATTCTCTTTTGCTACCTCTGCTCCACAAACGGGGCAAGACCTTACATCGCTCATGATAAAACTCCAAGTAAATCCCTCGCAAATCAATGTGATGTCTCATCATACAGGGATAAACAGAAAAAGTCATCGGCGTTGTCGTGTTGTTGTCGCTAAATGTTGCTTTTTTTGTCCGGGCGACATAAGTTTCTACTCATAAAGTGCTTGATTAAACCATTGAGTTTGTTCTTTTTGCTGCGCTTTATGATTGCGTTCTTCCTATTAAAGCATTACCGCCTACGAAATCCATTGTTGGTCTTACCAAATGCATTAACTTGGCGGTGTCCGGGTAGGTATATTCGGCGTTTTCTGCTGCCGCAAACCAAGTGTTTGCGGCTTTACGAAGCTC
>QMCD01001447.1_pt1 | contig 14389 bp, 16 predicted proteins | sample 1821841 | NCBI WGS metagenome assembly QMCD01 (sample SAMN01991225, study PRJNA193472) | Termite gut metagenome, whole genome shotgun sequencing project. | isolation source: worker | host: Macrotermes natalensis | reverse complement strand
CCTTGTTGTGATAAGCTTTCAATTTTGTATCTTAGTTCCTTGAAATATAGTAAGAATACATACTGATAAATATGAAAAGACAAATACGGTTTTATTTGTATTATATTGTGACGGTGATACTATATTCAGCAAAGAAGTAAGTTCGGTTCATCAACTCCAAAACTTATATTTTGCATTAACAGATAGAGAGTTGGATATAAAATTATGATAAATAAAGGAAAAGTGTTGAATATAAAATTCAACGATAAAGAGAAGATTCTTATCACTTTGTATCCTAATACCGGTATAGTAGCTGGTACTACTAAAATGTCGATAGAAGATTTTAACCAGAATTGCAGAAATATTCGTGAGTGTATTGATGAAAGTAGGTACATGGATATATGTTTTGATTTAAATGATGAAAAAGGAGGGTTCATAAGGTTACCATTCTATTATCTTGAGAAAAATGTTTTTCATGTACAACCGTACAAAGAGAAATCGAATGAGTAAAGTCTATCACATACAGTTTAGAGAGCCGGTAAGAGGCAAGACCGATTATTATTTCGGCTCTCTATCTGCTATATATGATGTCTTTTCCGAGGAAGATATTGGCTGTGGCGTCCGTCGGTTGTGGAATCTCAAGCTAGATGAACACAATCCATACGAAAGCCGCAAATGCACAATCAAGGTCGGTGAATTAATAAGAAAAAGTACTAACAGAGGAAGAAAATAGATAACATTATGATAGGATCTATTATCGGGGACATCGTTGGTTCCCGTTTTGAGTTCCACAACCACAGGAACACAAAGTTTGATTTATTTCACGATGATTGTAAGTTCACGGACGATACAGTCTGCACGATCGCTGTGGCCGACTGGATAATCAAGGCCGGTGAGAAAGGGATAACAAGCCCGGCACGTTTCGCTTCCATCCTTCAGGAATGGTGCAAAAAATATCCATACGAAAGCTACGGTGCTTCATTCCTCAAATGGATTACCAACCCGAAGCCGTATAACAGCTATGGCAATGGAGCAGCCATGCGTATATCTCCGGTGGGTGATTATTTCAAATTAAAGGATGATGTGATTTATTATTCGGATATGGCAACAGGTGTATCGCATAATCATCCCGAAGGAATAAAGGGAGCCAGGACTGTGGCTTACGCAATGTGGCTTGCCCGCAACGGCAACACAAAAAAGGTAATAAAGACAGCCATAGAGGACGAATTCGGCTACGACCTGAATTTTACATGCGACAGTATACGGGGAACATATACTTTCAATGAAACATGTCAAGGTACAATACCGCAAGCCTTAGTCGCTTTCCTTGAAAGTACAGATTTTGAAACTGCCATCCGGCTGTCTGTATCCATCGGCGGCGACAGTGATACAATCGCCTGTATTACCGGAGGCATTGCCGAGGCGTTTTATAAGGATATCCCGCACGAGTTTATCCGGGAAGCCGTTGTCCGTCTGCCTGCCGATATGCAAGACGTTTTATATCAATTTTATGAAATACTTTCTGTAAGCCAACCACAGGTTTATGAAAGTATTTTCGATAACATGTAGAAAAAATGTTATCAAAAATATTTATTCAATAATTTTATTTTACATAAATAAGTACCTATATTTGTACTTATTAAAGATGAAAAGATATGAGAACAACAAATTATACAGATTTAAGAAATAACCTTAAAAGCTATTTGGATAAGGTGATAAGCGATAGCGAACCGCTGATAGTGCATCGGTCGGGCAATGAAAGTGTTGTCGTTATATCGCTGGATGAATATAATTCCATAAAGGAAACGGAATATATCAAGTCTTCCCCTGTTATGCTTGAGCGTATAAAAGCCGCTGAGGTTGATTTACAATCCGGCAAGGGAAAAGTGATAAAAACTACCGATATATGGAAATAATATATTCTCCTCAGGCATTGGAGGATGTCGAATACTGGAAAAAAAGCGGCAATAAGGCAATAATGAACAAAATAACATCATTGTTGGAAGACATCGCGGAACATCCTTTTACCGGAATCGGCAAGCCGGAGCCTCTTAAATATGACCTTGCCGGATATTGGTCGAGACGTATAAATTCCGAACATCGTATTATATATTCGGTACATGAAGACCTGATAGAAGTCTATGTATTATCTATGAGGTATCATTATACAAAAAAGTAGATCCTTACCGAGGCTTTTAAAAAATCTCTGTAATCAGGAAAATAATACTTATTTTTGTAATAAATCTAAGTGTGCATGATTTAAAATAAGCACATGAAGTGAGCCTTAAAAACTCACAGGTTTGTCTCCGGTTTATACCGCAGTCGAGCTCCTATGTTGAGCCGAGCGTCAGTTCGGCTCTCTTATTGTTCATATATCTTACCTTTGGCTTTCGAGAAATAGTAATACACTGATATTCCTTCTTTTTTTAGCTTTAATAGTTCTATATGGATCTCTTTTGTCTCTTTTTCAAATTCGAATAATACAATTTCGGCACCCTGTTTCCGTATAGCTTTTTTTGCATGCTTTAAAATGTTATTATGGCTTGAAACACATTTTAAATCTGCTTTCATTCCGTTGATTGTAACATCCTGTGAAGATACGTGCGAGACTTCCGTCAGCATTTCTATTTTGTATCCGTTTTGAGCGAATACTTTGGACATTGTATACTCTTTGTTAAACTTTACTTTTTCGTTCTTACTGATTTTCGAATGCTCAATCCGCTCTTTATTGACAGTTAGGTATCCGCCGTTATCCCGATTGAAATAGTCACGATTCCATATTTTTACATCGTGTCGCAAATACTCACGGCGGGAATCTACTATAAACTTTTGCAACTTAGTAGCCTGAAAGTTCTTTAAATGTACATACTTATCGTTATCCAGTAGAAAATAGGGAGTCGTTCCTTTGTATCCGGAAATAGCTATTTTATCTTCATTCTTGTTTATCCATTCTTTAAAATTATCCGGGAGCTTATCTACCTTACCGGAAAAAACAAAGCCGGATGTATCTTCACCAGCCAGTATCATATCTTCATACTCCCGGTATTCGTCCATATCAGGGAATATGTTGTGATAAGCTTTCAATTTTGTATCTTAGTTCATTGAAATACAGTTATGTCGGAAATATAATAGCCTCCAACAGGTTGTGGTATGCTTAACCGTGAGAAAAAAATGATTATCCATAAATTAGGATAATCATTTTTTTTAACAAATCGTTCAACAGAATAAGATAATAGGCTGAGACCACTATAACTCCATTGTTAAAAATGCAGTCTCCAATCTGGTAATTATCTTTTTTAAGTTTTTATTATAGAATAATAAAATCCCCAAATCCATGCATTTCTCAATAATATCTGGACGAGGTTTATATTTACAGACCAAGATAGATTTGCTCGCGATCCCTCCATACAACCTTTTTACAGCACGTATTTTGTTTATATCTTCTTGTTTTACATTACCAGATTTGCACTCAATAAAGATTAATGTCTTTCCTGTATTTATTACGATATCAATTTCATTTTTAATATAAGATGTTGTTTTGGAATATAGTTCAACATTCAGTTTCATTTCATGAATTTTATTCCAATTTTTAATTGAGTCGGCAACGATTAACTCCCACCAAATGCCATTGAATGCAATATTAAAAGCATTTGGGCTCTTAATGGCAATAGATGAGTTAGGGAGATTCAATTCAAAATCCGGTGAATTCCATTGCAAATTGAATGTTGGTTTATTGTAAATAAATTGTCTGCAGCTTTTAATATCACTGACTTGTTTTTTAACGGCACCAATAGAGCTTTTGAATACATTGCTATGAGATATCTGATTGATTGTATATGCGAATGTATATTCTTCATTTGTAAAATCATGAACTCTATTAGAAGAATATTTATTATGACCAGATAGGTGGATGAATGTATCGATACCAATATTTGATACTATACTCGTAAATTTCTGTTTTGAGAAATCATATATCCGGTTTCCTTGGTCGATATAAAAAGTATTAAATGATTGTACATCAAAAATATGCTGACATGCTCCTGTTTTTATTCAATTATTCAGACTGGTCATTTTTATACCTTTCATTCACCTTACGCATATCTTTCAAAATGCTTTTATCCAGCACGCGAGCATAGTGGCGGGTCATTTTCGTATCTGAATGCCCTAACATTTTAGCCACATTTTCGATGCTGACTCCGTTGGCAAGGCAAACAGAGGTGGCATAGGTGTGGCGTGCTGTGTGTGTCGTAAGCTGTTTCTTTATGCCACACAAATCGGCAATTTCCTTCAAATAAGCATTCATCTTTTGATTAGTAGGAACAGGAAGAAGTACTCCTTTACGAACACAGTCGGGATGTTGTTTATAGCGCTCCAGAATATTCATCGGTACTTCCATCAAAGGTATATTACACATGTTGTTGGTTTTCTCCCTGCGCTTGCGAACCCATGTGACTCCTTCATTGTCCAATGCCAGATGTTCTGTCTTTAAGTTCTTCACGTCACTGAAGGCCAAACCGGTCCAGCAGCAAAATACAAAGGCATCACGGATAATAGCCAAACGCTTTATCTCAAATCTCTTTTCCATTAACATTTTCAATTCATGGTCTTCAAGGAAGTCCCGTTCCACTTCATCCAGATGAAACTTAATATTGGCAAAAGGGTCTTTTTTGATCCATTCGTTTGCCAAAGCGATACAGATAATCTTTTTGAAGTTCTTCAGGTATTTAGTTGCTGAGTTATGGTTACAGTTACGTTCTGTCTTCAAGAAGAATTCATAATCCTTTATAAACTGATGGTTAACTTCCTCCAGATAAACATCGTCTTTGCTATAGCTGAACTGTATGAACTCCTGTGTATGGCGGTAAGAGGTTTCGTAACGCATAACTGTAGCCGGAGACATACCCCTGCCTTCCAGCTTCCTGCATCTTTCATTATGCTCCATAAAAACAGAGAGTAATGTCCTATGGGTTTCGTCTTCCCTGCCCAGATAGCAGTCTAAAATAATTTTCGGGTTAATCTCGACTCCGTCAAGTTCGAGTTCCCGATAAATTTCCATTATCCGCAACCGGATAGAATCTAAGCGGTTATTTACTTCTTGTGATTTACGGTCTTTACCGATCACTTTTTCGGCAAACTTGTTCCATTTGTCGGGTTCCACATTCAGAGCGATAGTTGTCTCTACACGCTGTCCTCCAACGGTTATACGCATAAAGACCGGGCTTTCTCCTTTTTTAGAGATCCTGGATGGTTTTACAAGGAACAAGGTCTTGAAGGTTTTTCTGCTCATAACTTTTAATTTTTTTGATGATTTATTGATTTTAAAAGTATGAGATTCAACTGTTACGGGCAGGTTTTAGATTCGGGTAAATTCTACAAAATGAATATATTACAATCAAAATCGGGGACACTTTTTCGGATTTACGACTGTCCCCGAATTTGTCAGTGAACTATCCCCGAATTTGCCGTTTTTTGCCACTTTGTGAAAAATAAAAAATCCTGAAACTTGTTTAATTTCAGGATTTTACTTCATTTCACTTATTCTCTTTGTGGAGCTGGAGGGAATTGAACCCTCGTCCAAACAAGGAACTAATTTGCTTTCTACATGCTTATCTTCGCTTAAATTGTAGGGAGTAGACAAGACCGAAGCCACCAATCTAAACCTTAGCTTCTTTATTTCAGATAAAAGCCGAAGCCTCTCCTATCCTATCTCCGATTTGCCTGCACCACCTTATCGGTACGCTTCGAAGCCACAGCTTCCGGGTGATGTCTTGTCCTTACACCTGTGCAAGGATTAAGCTATATCTACTATACTTCGATTAAGCAGCAAGAGCGTAATTGTTATTGCCAGTTAAATTTGTGACGTCTAAGATTATAGTGCCAGCCGACTATGCACTGCATGCTTACAAACCATTTCATCTCGCTGTCAAAGCCAGTCAGCCCCATTGGTTTATTTACAATTGATATACAACATTTTAATATCAATCTAAGATATCGAGTAATGTTTATTAATACAATATCTGCTACAAAGATAATTCTTTTTGAGATACATAACAAGTTAAAGAATATCTATATCCGTACATATGATCTTTTGATACCCCTACTTCTTTGGCGTCAACACTTATAAGGAGCTCTTTGGAATTCTATTTACTCGAGAACTCCCTGCCAAAACCTATTCTTGAGATTTCCGTAAATAACTGTCTATAATCTTTTTATATTTTCTATAAGAGATGCATAGCAATCCGGCTATCACCAGACCTATCAATGTAGTGAGAATAATGGTAAAATCGAATTGCATCTCCCCCGCATAACTATGCATTCCCCCAAGAAAGTAGTTCACACCAAAATATGTCATCAACACTGTGGAGAATGACAGTAGGCCAAAGGCATGAAAGAAAAACAGATCTGTAAATAGCTTCAGATTTTTCTGGTGAATAACCAGACTGTACACAAGAAATGTTATCAGCGCCCATACCTCTTTCGGGTCCCATCCCCAATAACGTCCCCACGATATATTTGCCCATACAGCGCCAATAAAAATACCGGCGCCCAAGAATAAAAGACCGGGATAGAGACAGATCAGACTGTAGATTTTATTCTGCTCCAACTTTTTCAGAGTATCCCCAACATCTTTATTCCTACATAGAGCTATTTGTATCAATGAAATAAGACTATTAAGCATAATAAAAGCCAATAGTGTATAGGCAAGCATAATCACTGATACGTGAATGCTTAACAGTGGGGAAGAAAGGACGGGTACCAATGGCGTTATCCGGGGATTCATCATACCCAAATGAGCGACCAAAAGAGAACAGCCCGAGATTAAGTAGCCGAATGATACTATCAGAGGTATTTTGTGTCCTGCTAAAACAGCGATCAACATGGCTGACCATGCAATAAGAAGCATCGTTTCAAATCCGTTACTGAACGGCAATCGTCCTCCTATATACGTCCTGACACCAATAGAAAAGGTATGCACGATAAAAGATAAAATAAGCAGAAGGAAGAATATCTTATCTGCATGCTTAACCCTCTTATCCGCCAGAAAAAAGACACATAAGAGAGACAATAATCCCAGAGTAAGATTTATTTTAAACAAGATCGAGGTAAAATTTACATTGGTATAAAAGATCTCTATATCACGATGCAGGTCTGATGGAAGCACTTCCTCTGCATTCGCTTTCTGATAATCACTTATCGTTTCAAGAGTAAGCTTCGCATTCTCTTCGCTATTGACCGAAATTGCCTGATAATAAGACAAAAGAGAATTCCTTATCAGTTTTATATTTTTCTGTTCATCTTTAGTCCTGAGATTTTGCGTAGGGTAAAACCACTTTACATCATTATCAATCTTTTGCGGATATATCTGCAAAAGGCTCCCGTTATGAAGCATATTGATTAATTGTATCTTCTCGTCCAGCTTTTCCACCTCTTTGAGTAAAGACGTTTTTGGCGAATTACCGGTCAAATCTTTCCAATACTTACTTAGCTTATAGTTACCTTCCGGATCATAGAAATCTATCAATGCAGCTTTTTCGGTCTCGGCATTTAATTCTTCTTTCAGCATACCATCCTTTACCTCGAACAAGGCTACCTGCTGCCATTTGTCAGGAAAAAACAGAAATCCCATCAGGAATTGATTTGCATCGAGATAACTGAATGATGTCTTCCCCGTAATTTTCAAAGTGAAATCATGGGCAAAGGTTGTTACAGGGCTTATTCTTCCATCGTACAGCATCCATAATTTACAGAATTCCTTTGCTTGCTTTTTGTTTACGGACAAGCTATCCTTAGTAAGAATCTGAGAAAAACAGGAAACCGGAATAATAAATACTATGATTATCAATGCTTTTTTCAGGAGGGGATGATCCAGTAACTTCCGGAAAGCATTCTGAGGCGAGAATAAATACCATATCATCGCTAAAACGAATAAAGCATAACCGGCATAGGTCAGAGGGATTCCCCAACTATCATGGTTGACACTCAATATACTTGTTCGCCAATCGTCTTCGAAAGACGACTGATAGAAGCGGTAGCCATCGTAACTGAATATATTATTCATAGACACCTCTGCTATCGTGGTTTTGCCCGACAGTTGATCCTTTATAGAGAAATGCGAAATATAGTCGGCCGGAGCATTCGTCCCTGCATAGTATGAAACATAGAAAGTATCCAGCCGCATCCGGAAAGGTAGCTCAACGGTATCCGCGTCAGCCTGCATTTTGCTACAATCCGTATCTTTATTGAGAATAACATAGCCATGTTCGGCAAACAGTTTTGTACAAAAAGCCCCGGCTAGTATCAGTATAAAGGAAATATGGACGAATAGTAACGGTAAATTCTTATATATCTGACCTTTTACGATTCCCATAAGACTAAGTACAACCAATAATCCCCACAAACCGGAAAACCACCATGAGCCGTATATATGAGAATAGGTATATTCCGGGCCATGACTCTTTTCCACAAAGGTTGCCAAAGCCATAATAACGGAAAGGACAAAAACACCCCAAAAAGGAAGCTTCTGCAATGAGAACAATGCCAGCAATCTATTTTTCATCTGTCAAGATCAGAATTTTTCAAACCGGTTCGCTTCTATTTTTTTGATTGCAATACATTCTATTTCTATCAGCCATCCCGGACGGCAGACAGGAGCCCAGACGATTACTTTAGGCAGTTCTTTATAATATTTATCAAGATAATCGGAAACTATCTGATAATCCGCCGTATCGCGCAGATATACAATCATTTTCGAAATATCATTCATCACCGCATCCGCCTCTGCGAGCAGAACTTCTATGTTCTCTATTGTCCGCTCTACCTGTTTTTCAATGTTGGTAAGATGTACAATTTCCCCTTTATTATCTATGCTGGCCGTACCTGATATGAAAATATGCCTGCGATCACCATAATCGACCGTAGTTCCCCGCTCGAAAGTCACCCCGTATTCATGGGTAGGATTCAGGTGAGTAGAGGCATGGAGATATTTGATTTGTTCCTGAGAAATACCTTTAACAGCATAAGCGTCCATCAATACCAATGTCTGAGCGTCAGTATACCGCCCTTCTATACCCGTACTTGCAATATAGTGAGTCTCTTTATTCAGGCCTTCCCTGTTGAAGCAGGCGATACGGGCCTTTACCATCTCTGAGTAATGGACATCTACTCCCTGCACATATATCCAGGTGCGGATACAATTATCCTTCAACGTGCAACCATGCAGATACAATGATTCCAGATATGTATTGAAAATACATTCCGTCTCGGCATACTCATCCTTCAATGATTTTTGCAATTGAGTATTATAGATATGCTTGAAATGAGGGCGCGACAAAACTGTTGTACCATAACCGTCTGTATATATTCCACTATCAACGACAAAGTATGCCCACACAGATACTTTTGTTCCATTCAGAGGAGGCTGTTGTACAACAGAAACGGCAGCGTCCTCGTTCTTCCGGTTCAAAAATTGGGATTGATTGACAGCATCACTCACAAAGTACCGTTTCAATACCAATGCGGAACCATCTAATATGTCCGACTGTTGCAAACGTTCCAGCGCGGCTTCTATATCTCTGTACTGAATTTCAGCATTGTTGTGTTTATTATTCAGCTCAATAATGGCATGATATTCTGCCACCCCGCCTTCGGGTAAGAAGCAACTTAAATTTATATTGACGGACAAGTCGTCCCATTCTATATTTATATATTCCATTTCTGTTTATGATTATTCACTTTTAGCCCCGCCTTTTATCCACTGCTCGACCAGCACAATATCATCATCTTTAAGTGACGACAGGCTCGAATGCTGATTGGGCAAGGCTTCGCCTTTCAATATATCCATCAGATAACTATTCTGAATATTCCCCGGGCTTATCCGCTTTTTATCCGTATTGTGCAATGCGGTTATGCCTACCAAGTCTTCATGGCTCTTCCCTTCGGTTAAATACAAGCCTGCTGCGGCAAATCCGCTTCCCCCATGACACTGGAGGCACTGAGAAAACACCTGTTTCTGCACCCGCCCAAACATTGCCAAATCGATATTTTGAAGTGGAATCTCAAAATCTTCCTTTGGCATACTGATTATCGGATAGGTATAAAAAGGATAAATCTTATAGTTACTATGCTCTTGTACGAGGTATAATGCCAGATATGTTGTATTCTCCGGAATATTAGCCAACGAGACCGTAACCACTCCATTATCTGAGGGTTTAGATATTACTTTCGATGATATTGGATACGCCAGATCATCGTTGAAAGATCCGAATACTATCTTATAGCTTTCAGGAAAGGCCTCGATGTGTGTAAAATGGAAACTGACAGAAACATCTACATCCGTTCCGCCCGAACTCTTATCTTTAGGATATATATCCCCACTATCGCAACCTGAAGTAATGACAGGCAATGAGACGACAAACAATATCCAAAATTTTATCAAATTATTCTTTCCCATGATTTTATTTATCAGAAAGAAAATTGGAACATTACCTGTGCAAAATGTTGTGCAAGGCCTAAATCATCATTATCCCTCTCGAGTTGGTTTTCGTGTCCCCATTTACCCAGATACTGGTACATAGCCTGTAATTTCAGGTTATAACCGACGATATAATAATTGAACCCTACTGCCGGGGCATTCAGGATACCATCGGTCCTGGAAGAGTTGCGGTCGAAGAAATCATATCGCGCCGCCAATTGCATTTTCGGATTCACAAAATAACCTCCCTGAATATAGCCGCCGACAAAATCGTAAGAATGAGAAACCTGCTGTCTTTCTACAAAATCCATATTTAAATAATAGGCTTCTGCCGAAATATACCAGCGATTATATAAATAGGAAAACTCCAGACCTGCACGAAAATCATTACTTGCCTGCCAGTTGGCTTCCACATTGTAAGAAGAAGAAAGCGCAACTAAAAATTTATTATTATTCAAATCATCGGGGCTTCCCTGATGGGTAGGCATCACACCTTTAGGCATATAAGCAATACGCCCCGAGTATAGCAGTGATGGGATGTGCAGATCGTCGCTGATAGTCTTCTTCGCGCTATTCACTGTTATGCCTGTTCCATTAAAAATGCCGACCCTGTATTCCCATTTATTCTTGATCAAGCCATGTACCTGTACACCAAGATCGAATCCGGTCGCAAAATTAGGATTGACTGAATTTATAGAATATGGAATATTAACCGGAGCAGTGAGCGAAACAGGTAACGATGGGAAAAGCGTTTCCCCCAATGTCACAAGATAGGCCTGATTAAAGGGAGTTTTAAATTTCCCCACTCGGAAGCGCAATTCATCTTTCAGATTGAGGTCTGCCCATGCCTGCTGAAGCAAAGCATCTCCCGACTGAGCCGCATTCAATGTAAGATTAAACGTTACTTTCCCGAAAGCCTTTCCGGCAAAGCCGATCAATGCGTTTCCTATCTCAAAGCCGCTATTGGCTACATTGTCCTGATCGTCGGCGCCAATCTGCTCATCATCGTAGTAATTCATCTTGGCCGACGCCTGTACAAGAGCAAAGGGCTTAAAAACAAAGTCCCCGGCCTTACTTTCGAAGCTGAATCCTTTCTTTCCGGCAAGAGGGATAACATCGCTTTCGATATATTTATCATTATTATCACTCTCCTGTGCTAATAAATTTACGGATAGAAGTAATCCTGCGAATAATAAAAATCTGAATTTCATATCAATGTATTCTTTTCTATTTAGTTTAAAGTGAATTGAGGAATATCTGCAAAGCGTCCCTGTCTTCTTTCGACATGCGGCTGAACAACTCCCGCGACACACTACCTTCGCCTCCATGCCACATGATAGCCTCAAGAAGGTTCCGGGCACGCCCATCGTGCAGGAAGTGCGTATGTCCGTTTACGGTTTCCTGCAAACCAATACCCCACAACGGAGTTGTACGCCACTCATAGGTATATGCGGCTCCCGATTTATAACCGCTGTCCAGCTCACGTCCCATATCATGCAAGAGAAAATCGCTGTACGGATGTATCGTCTGGTTGCACAGCCACGGAAGGCGTGTCCCGTTCAGCAAAACAGGGGCATCCTGCCGGGTGTGTAAAGTCGGGGTATGGCACAGATGACATTTGGCTTTATAGAAGTTCTCTTCGCCTTTTTTCACCAGTTCATGCGTAACATTCCGCCGTGCGGGAACACCCAATGTGCTCAGATACAGATCGACATTCTCCATATCATGCGTTGATATCTGGATACCGTAATGTGAGTAACCAACGTTCTGAGACTGCCCTTCACTCACTTCAAGCGGGTAGCGGTCGTTTGTAACTCCGAGGTCGGACGAGAAACCTAATTCTACAGTCAGGTCTGCATGATGTGCTTTATTCCCGCCCACTCCTATCATAGTTTTGTTGCGCTCCTGTATGACGGCAAGCCGTCCCGAAATTCCGTATTCGGGATAGTTGCTTTGTGCAGCCAACCTTCTCAATTCATCGGGATCGAGTGCCATTATCTGCCCCATACCTACATGCCGGAGAGGGATACGTACATCAATAATCAGATCTTCGGGTTTTATTTCATCGGCATACCATTCCGAAATAGAATAATGAGGAGTGATAAGGGAATACTTTTCACCATCAGGAAAAGAATACTCTTTCTCTTCATAAGTTACCTTAAGCTTTCCCTCCGGTTCAACCCCTACAATAGATTGATCATGCAAGACTCGTCCATATTGACGAAAAAAGGCTCCATTCTTTCGTGTAATATAAGCAAGCATAGAAGAGAAGCCATATTTACCGGAACCTCCTTCCGAAAAAAGAGTGGGATAAGTCCGCCCTGCATTCTTATGGCAACTTCCGCACGAATAACCTGCATAGAGAGGCCCAAGCCCTCCTTTGTTCGGATCGGACTGGTCTGTTGTCCGGGGATCATCATAAAGTTGATCTCCCAGATTGAATCGGGTCAACATATCACCCTTCACCCACGGCGCAGGAGTATCATATGCCCTGATCCCGGACATAAATACGGTAGATGTTCCGGCCGATAATTCGTCCGGATGTGCAACTTTTCCATTGGGCTTGTAAATGATATCATCGTCGTTGTCGCTACAAGCAGTAAATGCCGTGATGCAAAGACACATCACGACACCAACTTTTAAGAATTTATATCTTAACATAAATAGTTTTTCATAAATCTGTCAGAATCTAAGTAATATTGTTATTCCCTGATTCTCCTATTTGTTGATTACTTAGTATAGAGAAAAGAGATTATTAATCTTTCAGCTGTTTAATTTTCTCGAAACTCAATTGTAAATCGGTACAAGCATCTATTGCCGCATCCACTTTAGCTCCGGTCAGATTGTTACGGAAAGGACGTTGCATCCCTTCATTAATCGCTTTATAAGCTTTATCGATTGCCGCAGTAATCTCTGCATCTAAAGCTGCATTCTTAGACTCTACAAAAACAGACATGCTGTGTTGGCTTCTGTTGGATGTAGTTTTATTCAATCCCCCGAAATACGAGTTGCGAATACTGATGATATTGTTTGCATAGTCATCGATTGAGTTCCAGCTATACCATGACTCCACTTCGAGAACCGCTTCGTCGGTTCTTCCATCCAGAGCCAAATCTCTCGGAGCTCCTATTTTCTGGGCGGCTACCTCATCTGCGATTCCGGCACATCCTTCAATTATATTATCAATGGCATCATCCATTGTGGCAAGGTCAACACCACTGCTTGTTATTGCATTCTTGAAATTATAAGCAAAATTGTATTGGGTAGGATCTTCGTCAAATGTATTGATAACAGCCTGATCCTTTGCACTGATATTTTGAGTTCCATTCCATGCAGCCCACAACATGATGCAGTCGTTTCTAAGGTATTCGGTTGCGATTACTAAATATTGGATTTCTGATTCAGAAAGAGGTGTAGAAGAAAGTGTTTTAGGATTTCCATCCGAGAATATCAGATACTCGATTGTGTGAAAACCGTGAACGCCCGGGTCCATAATCTTATCGATAGTAATACTTCCGGAATTGATTATTTTATCTATATCTCCTTTCTTCAGAGGCCATGAGTCCAAAGAAGGGTCGAGACCCAGCCTGTCTGCCGGTCCGTACAAACAACTTTCACTTTGCTCCCAGGGGATACGTGTGGCACGCCAGGCTGCACAGACTGCATTCAGATTTGCTTGTGTTCTTCCTGTACTGGTACTGAATGTTTGCACCGCATCGTAAAGGGTCCATGCCTTATTTTTCATATCTGCATAGGTAGGAAGTATAACATCGTCTGTATACACCTTTAGCACCTGGGTAAAATCATATCCATACCCGTCATCTGTAAATTCACCTTCAGGACTGTCTTCACCGCATGAAGAAAAGAAATATAAAGCAGAGAACAACAGTAAAAAATAAACGCTTAATTTTTTCATTATTTTTGGTTATTATGTAAAAT
>QMCD01001446.1_pt1 | contig 14391 bp, 12 predicted proteins | sample 1821841 | NCBI WGS metagenome assembly QMCD01 (sample SAMN01991225, study PRJNA193472) | Termite gut metagenome, whole genome shotgun sequencing project. | isolation source: worker | host: Macrotermes natalensis | reverse complement strand
TGATTTTCGGGCGACTTGTCCACGCCGCCAATTTTTCGCGGTCGGGAACCTCATGGAAAACCGCCAAACCTTCACTAACCCACAGCGGATACGGAGCCAAGCGCTGCTGCAAGCCGCAGTTGAAGCCAATTTGATGCACCGCTTCATGCACCACCATCGACACATTCTCCACTGCTCCCGGCTGACGGAGAAACGCGGCGATTTTCCGTGAAGAAGCTCGGCCTTCTTCGTCTCCACGAAAGGTTTCCAAGCCCGAAAAATCGCACAGAACAATGCGGTTGGTTTTCAGACTGAAGTAAGCGTGTGTGTTCGCGGAAACAGGATTCCCTTCATTGGCGGCAAAGCGAAAAAAATCCTGTCGATTGGAAAAAACAAGTGCCACCATCGGACAGGGCGGATCGTGCAGCGAAATACCCTTTTTTTCCCAAAAAGCGACAAAACCGTCATAAACCCTCTCAAGAAGCTGACCATACCATCCCGCAAAAACCTCCGATGTCGTATACACGAGTATAAAATGGTCTTTGGCGAGAATAGAATATCGCTTGTCATTGGGAAATTCTTGCCGCAAATTTTCGACGAGCTCTTCTTTTGTGAAGTAAGAAAACGGCAAATCGTCTTCCGTGAGGGAGATGATGGCGGCCTGCGGAATGGTCAAATACTGGCCATCCCGCGTTTCAAACCCGATTTCTTGCTCCGTAGCGGAGCGGTAAAGTGCCCGGCCTGCGATCTTTTTTGGTCCATTTATCAGTCCTGTCTGCGTGAACTCCACATAATCCATCGCATGGCTCGTTGCCGCGGTGCAAAAGCAGAGACCGACAAGCAAGCTGGACAAGATTTTTGGAAAAAAATAACGGTAATAGCGAAAATTCATCTTGGCAATGGGGTCACTTTTCGTTAAAGTCGGAACGTGCAGTCCTGTTTTCACCATGAATACGGCCGTACATACTGGAAGTGCTCCAACATTATAATCGAGAAATTGGGAAGCGAAACCACTCCAAAAATGCAAATTTTAAGCTAAGTCTCATGCAAAAAACTATGAAGTTACTTCACATTAAATTTTTGCTGCTTTTTTGCGTTTTGCTGAGCGGCTGCGCGGTCGATAGCCCTTTTCTCGCCAAATTTCCGGGCTTTTCGGCGCGAAGTGACCAAATTCCCGGCCTGATGCCAGCTCGGGAAAGACTCGAAATCATCCGCAAAAAAGGAGAATATGGCAAAAAAGCAACGGATCAGGAAAAATCGATTCTGATTGCCCAACTAATGTTGGAATACGAAACCGCCCCATCACATCATTTGAAACGTGAAGCCGTCGACGCGCTCGGAAAAATTTCGCATCCCGATCAGTTTACGTGCCTGAAGGAAGTGCTTGCCGACAGTGACCCGCAAATACGCATTTCAGCCTTGGAGGCGATTGGCCAAGAGATGTACCGGGACGGGCGAGAACAACTTGTTCCGCTGTTCATCGACATTGCCAAAACGGATACCGACAAGGATGTTCGCGTGCTGGCGATGCAACGTTTGGGAAAAATAGGCAAAAATTTATGGGCTGACGCAAAACAGGATGGCTACTCCGCAGCCCACAAATCGCAAATTTTTGTCACGCTGGCCAACGCACTTGAAGACAAGCAAACGATCATCCGTTATGAAGCAATGCAGCAGTTGAAGCAAATGACCGGCATGGATTATGGCAACGACATCAATCGCTGGCTGGAATATGTCCAGTATCAAAACGGCGAAATCGCGACCCCGCCCAAGGAAAAAAGCTGGGTAGAGCATTTACCGAAAATCCAATTGCCGATGCTGATGTAACCGATTGAGTTTATCGGCCAATTTTAATTTAGGTAAAACAGACAAGATTTTCTTCCTCCCGGCATTCCCGCGAAGGCGGCGGTATTTGCTGTTACGTCTTGTCTGCTATTTTATGTCTGCCATGTTTTGTAAGGTGCGACAAAAACGCTGAAAACTGGGTGAAGCATTCTTTTCTACTCCCATATATTGGCCTATATTGTCCGCCCAGTGACATTTTTCACGGCCAATTTGCGGATAACCGATCTCCGTCAAACGATCACTGCCACCACGAAAAACGGCATCGGCCAGCCACTCCCACGTTCCGCAAATCGAGTCGGGCACGTAGCTGTCCAGGACATACTTTTTCGCGAAAGGGTATGCACGACTGACGGCATGGGCATCGCCCAGTATCCACGCCTCCCCTTCTTCGACCGCGAGACAAACCGCGCCTCGCGGGGTGGGCTGGCATTGATCGAAAAGCGACTCCAATTGCCGCTGGTACTCTGCTTCATTTCGATAATCGAGATCAACCACGATGATCACGCAACCCTGATTGGGACGCAAGGATTTTCCATAAGCCTTGAGTTGGATGGTCAGCGTTTGAAAAAGAATCGTGTCCCAGGGCAATGTTCGCGCGAGGTGACGCGGCATTTGGGCCATCACGCGGTGCTTGAGCTCTTGGATATTGATAATCCGATAGTGATGAGGTTTTTCCGATGAGCACCGCCCACTCGCCTTGAGTATTCTGGGGACTAAGTGTTCGAGCAAAATCTTGCCCGACGCGTCTTCGACAAGAATTTCAAATTGCACGGAAACGGAATGGCGTGTAAAAATTGAGCGAATAAGTCAACGAGGCCAATTATTCCGGCTTTTTTCAACGATGTCAAGGCGAAAAAAACGGGATGACGCGATTTTGCGGATTATTCCGCAAGAGCGGCTTGTGCGAAAACGCCGGGTTTTGCGTATTGCGCCGGGGCAGTGCAAAACCGTCAACGGCCAAAATGCGGGTTACCGATGAAGTGGAAGGGTGTCTTTCGGTTTGGCGGGCAAGGCGGCAAATTCCTGATCTTGCATTGAAAGTCCGAATTCCTTATGATTCGCTCAGCAGGATAGGCTCCGTTTCAGGAAAGACAAACCGGGAAGAAGAGAATAGAACAAGAAAGATACGCAAGGTTTTCCGACAAATGCTTTGTTCGGCTTAAAAATTTAAGGATAAGACAAAATGAATTGTCACGATCACATATCGAAGCTCATCATGGCTTCACTGCTCGTAAGCCTGCTTGGAATGGTGGGTTGCCAGCCGCAGATGCCGATCTATTTGACTTCCAAAGGGCAAGTCAATAAGCAGTACATCTCCAAGGCGACCCAGATCGACTATCCTGACGTTCAAAACTCGTCCTATCCTGAAGTGACGAACAGCGTTGACCCGTTTACGTTGGTCAATCCCAATCCGACCGATATGTGGGATTTATCGCTGGAAGAAGCCATTCAGATGGCACTCAAGAACAGTAAGGTGATTCGCACGCTCAACGGCATTGGTTTTTCCAAGTCGGGCGTGAGTGGCGTGCCGAGCGTGCTGCTTTCTTCGCCCAGTGCGGTCAGCACGGTTTACGACCCGGCCTTGATTGAAGCCGACCCGCGATTTGGTGTTGAGGCGGCACTGTCGGCGGTGGATGCGCAGCTCAGCGCGTCGGCCAACTGGGCCAAAACGGACAATCCTTCGTTCCGAGATTCCAACACATACCAGGACGACACGGGCAATTTCTCCATGCAGATTCAGAAACCGACCATGGAAGGCGGCGTGTGGTACTTGGAACATGCTAGCACTTACAATCAGCGTAACAGCTATTTTGGCAACATGATGACACCGGCTCCCTCTTCGTGGGGAACCTATATTGAAGGCGGTTTCCGGCAAGCCTTACTGCAAGGATTCGGGCCGCAGTTTAATCGCATTGCTGGAGTGGATGCGGTGACACCCGGCAGTTACAACGGCGTGGCCATTGCCCGAATCAACACAGATCAGGCCCTCAATGACTTTGAGATGGCCACCCGCAATTTGGTGGTGGATGTAGAAACGGCGTACTGGAATCTGTACTACGCCTATCACCGTTTGGAATCCGTGCGGTCAGGCCGCGATTCTGCCCATCAAACTTGGTCGCAAGTTTACGCAAAATACCAAGCTGGTGCAAAAGATGGAGCCGCTCGTTTTGAAGCCCAAGCACGTAACAATTATTTCGCCTTCCGCTCTCAAGTTGAAGCCGCCCAGAGCAATTTGTTCAAAACGGAGCGGGCTTTGCGTTACGCCTTAGGATTGGCCCCGACCGATGGCCGCTTGATCAGGCCGCTGGATGAGCCGATCATCGCGCCCTTGAATTTCGACGTCAGCAGCATCGTTACGGAAGGTTTGCACCGTTCACCGGAACTACGTCGTCAGAAATGGGAAGTCAAAAAATCTGAACTGGAATTGATTGCCGCGAAAAATTTCCTGTTGCCGCGATTGGATTTCACAGCAGGTTACCGTTTCAGCGGGGCAGGCAAAGATTTGGTCAATTCCCGCCATCATAATAACGCCTTTGATTCCATGACAGGCGGCAATTATGCAAGCTGGGTGATGGGCTTGGAAGCGTCCGTACCGCTGGGATTCCGCAAGGAATTGGCTGGTGTGCGTCACGCGCAAATGACGCTGGCCAAAGATCGCGCGCTGTTGCGTGAACAGGAATTGGCACTCGCCTATCAATTGCAAGAATCCATCAGCGACATCGCCTTGGCGTATCAACAGACGCAAACCATGCTTCAAAGCCGAGTTGCGGCGGAAGATGAAGTCGTTTCCGTTGCGGCGGCGGTCCAAATTGGTTCAACAACGCTGGATCAGCTTCTGAGTGCGCAGCAGCGGCAATCCGAGGCGGAAACGAATTACTACAGCTCGATCATTGATTACAATTTGGCACTGATGACGCTGCATTCTCGCAAGGGTTCGCTGCTTGAGTACAACAACATTTACCTTGCGGAAGGACCTTGGCCCGGCAAGGCGTATTTTGATGCGAAACGTCAAGCGCGGATGAGAGATGCTGCCCACAATTTGAATTACGGCTTCACGAGGCCGCGAGTGGTTTCGCGCGGACGGTATCAACAGCACCAGAATTTTGAGAACATGGTTTTTACGGACACGGCCGAGCCCGATCTTGTGCCGCTCAACAACACTTCCGGGGTCACGAGTGGCGCGGATTCCACGATTCTGGAAACACCGTCACTGCTGGAAAGCCCGGTACAGAATAACTCTGTAGGAGAAACCCCCGTGATGGAAAATTCGGTACAGGAAAGCTCGGTAACCTCGAATCTGACGCCGAACGGGACTTGGGGGGCGACACCGGCGATGGTCGTGCCCGCCGTCAACCGAAAACGGTATGTCGGGAGTTCGCAAGTGTCCTTCGTCGAAGAAAGTGAGGCCAGCGGTGTTACTGAAAGGGTTACCACGGTGCGCAGGCCCATCCGTAATCATTATTTGCAGAGTTCAGCGGACTCGCTGGATTGAGACGCGGTCAACTTCAAAAAAACTCCAACGAACCGCGGTCTGTGGCCGCGGACATCCGTCGCGAGTGAAGGAGTTTCTATGTATCTAAGATGTTTTTTCGTCTTGACATTGTTGCCTTTGCTCGACTTGTTTTTGCTGGTCTTCTTGATTCCATCGTTCGTAACGATCACTTGGACAGTGTTGTCGGGCATGATGGGCGCGTCGCTGTTTTACGTGCAAGGCCGACTCTGTTGGAAGCAGCTCAGCCAAAATCCAGCGAACACCGGAGTTTTTCAAGCGTTTTCCAGTTTGGATAGCGCCATCATTCTTGTTGGTGCGGCACTGCTCATGTCACCGGGGATTTTGACCGACTTACTGGGATTATTGCTGTTATTTCCCCTGTCGCGGATGATTTTTGTTTCGTATGTGGGGATAAAACTTCAAGCCGCAGAACGTTCAGCAAATCATTCGGAATCTTCGACAAAGAAACCGGACACAATTGATGTTTGAAGACAAAACGCCCCCACACTGTCCCAAACAGCACGCCTCAAAACAACACTTCCCAAAGTCGTGCCGTCTGCGCAAAAATGCCGATTTTCAGCAGGTGTACCGCTTGCGAAATTCGGCGGCGGACAGCGTGTTGATTGTTCTGATGAGGCCAAATCCCAACCAGCAAGGCCGACTGGGGCTGTCCGTATCACGAAAAGTGGGCAACGCCGTGACGCGCAATCGCTGGAAGCGTCTTATTCGTGAGGCGTTTCGCCAAAATTGCAAACATTTCGCGGACTGGGATTGCGTGGTCATTCCGCAACGGGGCTGTGTTCCGCCCACCCTTGTTCAATTGCAAAAATCGCTACTGAAACTCGCGGAAAAGATCAAAAAACGCGGATGACTCGCTGGCAACTCACAAAATGATGCCGGTTTTATTCGCGCAAATCGAGGCACACCATCGTGATCTGGTCACGCACGAGCAGGCGGCCTGAAACCATCGCCATCGGTGCCCAGCTGCCGTGCTCTTCGAGGACTTGAAATTGAAAAATCTGCCGGTAGCCCGCCGTGGTCGCTTCGCAGGCCGTCAAAACGCCGCCGTCATCCACAATCAGGAACATCGGACCACCTTGCTCTTGCGGCACGTCCAAAAGGAGATACGGTCCGCCGCCAAACCGACCTTCCGGCGCACTTTGCCAGACGATTTTGCCGTCCAGTGTCAGACATACAAACGCCTTGTCGCGCTGCCGGACACCGAAAAGATGGCCCGCGAAAAAAATAGGCGTTTGCTGCTCGGAACCAAAAACGGGGTCAGCCAGCCGAAACAGCGTTGTTGCCTTGTAGCCGCCTTCCGCCATCGCATCGGCGGAGATTTGCAGCATGACTGAGCCACTTTTGTAACCACCACAGCAGAAAATCCGGTTGTCGGGCAGAATCACCGGGGACGGGCAGGTCGCAATCTCAATCTTCCAGTCGGTCGTTGACCAAAGTATCTGCCCAGTCTCTCCATCCACTCCAACCACGCCACCTTTGCCACAGTAAACGAAAGTTCGCTGGCCATCCAGTTCCATTGGAACAAGGGAAACGTGCGTCATCGTCCAGTCAAAGGGGTTGGGCGTGCGCCACACTTCTTGGCCGGTTTCACAATCCACGGCCATCACGAGCACCTCCGGGCCTGCCGGGGCGAGAATGACGGTTTCCTTGCCGTCGATTTCCACGATGAGCGGGCACTGACCGGCGTACCATTCCGGTTCGGTGGTTCCGTAATCATGCTGCAAATCGAGGAACCATTTTTCCTCGCCGGTGGTGGTGTCAACGCAGGCAACGTGGCATTTTGGGCCAAGCGTCACGCAAAATTTGTCCGTGACGGCGGGAATCGTGCGCGACATACCGTGGTTTTTTTTGATCGTCACTGGATAGGAATACCGCCAAATTTCCTTGCCGTCATCTAGCGACAGACAACGCAACGCATCCCGCAGATTCTCCATATCGTAATCCAGCAGATAAACTTTGCCGTTTCTGATGGCTGGGCCAGCATAACCCTCGCCGAGACTCAATTTCCAGAGAGCTGGCGGGCCGGTCGCCGGGAAATTGCGACCGATTTTTACAGCTTCACCCTCGTTGGGCCGGTAAATCGCATCGTAATGGTCACCGCGAAATTGCGACCAGCCGCCGGAAATGCTCGACGCTTTTCCGTCACCGTGAGTTAGCGTGGCAACAACGGGAATATAGGGAGTTTCAGCAGTTTCAACTTTCGCATCGGGAACACGAACAACCGTGGCGTGGTAGCGTGACTGGGGGTGAAATTTGTCGCGGACCAGTGAAAAAAGGCCAAACCCGGCGGTGGCCAGTGTGACCGCCAAGAGTAGTGCCAGCGCGACGATAGAAAAAAGGACAAGTTGTCGAGCAAAAAGCATAAAAAATGTACCAAATCCGATGGAAAAACCGGGCGTTGCACAGGTAGCGGGGGTGCGGCAACGCAGGCCGTGACGTTCCGGGCAGCCGAAGACTTTTGGCGCGAAGTCCATTATACCCGGCATGGTTCGTTTTATCAATCGATTGTTTTGTGCCGCCGTTCATTTTCATCTGCGAACAGCACCAATTTTTACGTTGCACGCAATAGATTTGCGTCAACACTCAACGCTCTAGTGGCGTTGCGTTGAATCCGCGATGCGTTCCATCACACGCGGGACAATGGCGGGCGGCAGAAAACTGGCGAATGTTTTCTCATCCGCCACGGTCGCAATCTCTTTTATCAGCGAACTCGAAACGTGGGCCAGTTCGCCGTCCGCGATCATGAACAGCGTTTCAATTTCCGGTGACAATCGCCGGTTGGCCATCATCATGGTCAGCTCCGCCGGAATGTCTGTGATGGGTCTGACACCGCGAATCATCACTTTTGCACCGAACTGCTCCACAAATTTAACCGTCAAGCCCTGGTACGTGACCACTTCGATGTTCGCAAGATGAGGCGTGGCCAAGCGAATCAATTCCACACGCTCGTTCGCCGTAAACAGCGGCTGCTTTTCCGCGTTGATGCCCACCCCGACCACCAAATGATCGAAAAGACGACTGGCACGCTCAACAATATCGAGATGGCCCAGCGTGAAGGGGTCAAACGTGCCCGGATAAACCGCGACATGGTTGGGTTTGATCATTCTTGTGCTTCTCCACCAGCGGCAATCGCTTCAGCAAAATCTTTCATGCTTTGCAAAACATCGCGCTTAAGCGGAGAATGCCTCACGAGTTTTGCCCCAGTCGCATCCGCAAGTGCCTGAGCGGATGATTTGTTAAACTCGGGCTGCACAAAGATGACCGCCTTGCCTTTCGATTGGTCGGCATGTAACTGATCGATAGTCGCCTTGATAGATGCCAGCTGCTGCGGTTTGGGTTCGCGACCTTCAAATTCGATGGCCTGCTGTTTGAGGCCAAACTCGTCACAAAAATATCCGTAGGCCGGATGAAAAACGAAAACGGTTTCACCTTGGCGCGTTTTCAAGAATCGCATGATGGGGGTGTAAGCGAGATCAAGTTCGTACTCAAAGTGGGTTAAATTGACGGAATACTCATGCTCGCCCTGTGGGTCGCAGGCAACAAGCGTTTGATAGACGGTGTTGGCCTGCTTTCTCAGCATTTCGAGAGAAAACCAGATATGCGGGTCAAGCTCCGCGCTCTCGGCATGTTCATCCGATTCATGCTCGTGACCATCATCAGCGTGATGATGCAGTTCTAGCGTCCGCAATTTCAGACCGTCGCGCAGATCAACGATTCTTGTGTTCTTCGCCACGGATTGCAGTCGTGGAATCAGCGTTTTTTCAAAGGGCATTCCGGTCAAAAAAAGAGCCTGACATTTTGCCAAAGCGGCCATTTTTTGGGGAGTTGCCTCATAGTTTTCCGGCTCCACGCCCGTCGGGACAAGAACCTCGACGTGAACGCGGTCACCGCCGATCTTTTCGAGCAAAAAAGCGTGCGGCTCGACTACCGCAAAAAAAACCGGCTTGCTAGCGGACTCGCTGTCCGACCTGCTGGAAGTGGGTGATGACGAGTCCTTGCACGCCATAACGAGCATCAAGGAGGTTAAAAGCGGCAAAAACCAAAAATACCGCGACATGAAAAACTTTGCCATACAACCTCCGTCAACCCGCACAAATTACCTACTTTTCAGCTGGCCGGTGCATCACTCACGAGCCAAACGGATTCGTCTCTTCTTCCGTTTCTTCGGCACTGGAGGCATCAATGCTTGGTACTTCTGCGTTTGAGGATTGCTCTTTACCTTTGGTATCATCGTCGGTGGATTCAACATCATAACCGGAATCGTTAAAGTCGAGATAATCCACCCCTTCATTCGTGGCTTTCCCGTCCGTGGCCGATTCCACTTCCGCCTCTCCGTCTGTGCCGTCAACAACGCTGGAATCGTCAAAGTCGAGATAATCCACATCCACCGCGCCGCTGTCCGCATATCCCGCCGCTTCTTCCGTACCCGCATCTGTATCAACGTCATCAAAACCAAACGCATCGTCGGCATTTCCGAAAGAATTGTCCTCCGCTGATTCTGAGTCGGCCTGTTTGGAGGTGGCTTCTTCCACCACTTTTCTGGCCGCCTCCATCGCGGCTTCGTTGGCTTTGTTTTCTGCCGTCCTTTCCGCAACGGCAGCTTCAAGATCGCTGTGGAAGGGGTTCATAATGCGAGCACCGGCGAATAGCGCGGGTTTTGCCAGCGGCACATTTTGCACAGATTGCGTTGACTGAGCCCGATTGCCACTGTCTTTGTACATGACGGCCAAGCGACGTTTTTCCGCTTCTTGCCAGTTTGTTTTCGCCTTTTCACGGTATTTTTCGAGTTTGAGCCGCTCATTCCCCTGAATGCGCATGAGCGCGTCGGCCACGTTATAATCACGAATCGACCGGCCTTCCCATTCAAACTGGGCTGCCTTGTCGAAATAATGATCAGCTTTCTTGTTTTCATTCAAGCGAAGATAGCTCATCGCGAGAAAATAATAGGGTCTTGGGTCTTCGCTGCCCAGTTTTTCCACCTCATGGAGGAGTTTTTTGCTGGCGACAAAGTCGTTGTCAAAAAAGGCGTGAACACCTTGTCCGTAGAGCTGTTCCGCCCGATTTTGCTTGTCAAAAACCGCGCCGTGGACAGCATGACTCGGAGCAACACCGTCAAGCAAAACAAGTCCGTTCCCGAGTGCCAAAGCCGTGAAAAAAGCAAAGATCAATGACGCGAATTGTGTTTTTTTGCTCATTTTTTCCTCAAAACCCATCAAAAAACGAAACTGTCGAAAATCGGCTCTGTTGCATGTGTGGCAGGCAACTTCGCCCATTTTACCCGATTTCCCACAAAGTACAAGATTTTTGCGCGATTTTTTTGTGTCAGGCAGTGCCTACCGAGGCGCATTCCAACTACTTCCCCATCAGTAAAATCGGCAAACGAACTGCAAAAAACCGAGTGGATTGCCTCCATTTTTTATTGTGGGGCGACGGAATCACGTTACAATCGTTGCGATCCGATTATTTTGACAAGTTTTTCAAACCGGATCGGATTGACTCGCGTTTGCCACGATTTCCTTGTCAAAGTAGTTGATTTCCATGCCCGCATCAACGACAATTTTTTGGGCGACAATGCCACTAGAACGGGGGCTGAGCAAAAAAACCGCCGCCGCCGCCGCTTCTTCGGTGGTTACGGCACGTTTTCTGGGAATGACCTTTTCCGCAAAAAGATAGGAGTCCGCATAGCCCGGTATGCCTGCCGAGGCCGAGGTTTTCAGCAAACTTGGAGCTACCGCATTGAAACGAATTTCCGAAAATTCACTGAACGATTTTGTGAGAAAGGCGAGCGAGGAATCGAGCGCCGCCTTAATCGGGGCCATAAATCCGTAATTTTCGCTGGCCATCCGCGTCGTGGAAATCGAAATGGTCACGACGGACGCCTCTTTTTGCAGAAGCGGGATCAGTTCCCGGCAAATCGAAATCAGTGAAAAGCAAGAGATGTCAAGCGCCTGCAAAAAGGCGGCTTTCGGTGTTTCGTGAAACGGTTTCATTCCATCGGAATAATCCGCAAAGGCGATGGAATGCACCAGGCCGTCATATTTTTCGCCGCCCCACGTTTTTTCCAATTCACTCCGCAAACGCCGAATCTCGCCGTTAATTTCCACATTGCAGGTAAAAATCGCTTGCTCCGGTTGCTGGTCCGCAAAAAGTTTGCGAACTTTTTCGGCGATTTCGATGTTCTGGACCACGAGGTCGACAGTGGCCCCTTCGCCGAGCAGCATTTGCGCGATGTGGTAGGCCACACTTTTTTTGTTGGCTACACCAAAAATCAAAAAACGTTTGCCTTGAAGCTGAAGAAAATTCATGGGAAAAGGCACTCTCCATCTGTTTTGTTGTCGTTTGTCGTGATCGACAATTTCACTTTCCTCAACGCCCTTCAATATATGAACAAAAATGGATGTCGCTGGCGTGCCAAAATTCGCCAGCGGGATGTGGTGTAAAGTCATTTTTAACACACCCTAGATGCCCGTCAAGTATTCTTCTTTCTCTTGTTGAATCGGTGAGGCGTAGAAAGTCTGCGTTTCGGGAGCTTTGTCGTTGGCCTGCACGGTCACTTTGACGACATCGTGGCCACGCTGTTTCATCGCCTTGGCCTGGAGCGTGATGGTCGCGTTGGCGGGCACGACCATCAAAATCGGCTTGTTTTGGGCTTCCAACGCCGGAGAAACCGGCAAGCCCGACATCGGTGCGACCTGCACGAGAGATTCGCTATCGTATAGCAGCTGGATGACCACCCCGCCGCCGCTAAAAACCATGACACGCGAGGCGGACTCTACCGTCGCCACGTTGGTGAGCGGTCGAACTTCGGTCTCAAGCTCGATTTGAATGCCGTTGTACTGCCGCAGATTCGTGAGCAGACTCGCAATTTGGGCATGGGTTTCTTCCGTGGCCCGAACGATGAGGCTCAAATTGGGACGATACTCCCGCATTTCTTCGCTCTCAATGTCGAGCTCGACCATCGTTTTGATGTAATCCACGAGAGGCTCGAAATCCATATCAGATGCTAGGTCAGACGCCTTGAACCCCTCTGGAGGAGCGATGGCATATTTCTTTTGGGCTTCTTCGGACAAACGCAACAAATCGCCCACATAGTAGACCTGCTGCGAAAACTTATCCCCGTTCGCATCGCGCAGTGCGATTTGCAAAACATCATTTTCAACATCGACAACCCATTTGATGTTCAGTTGTTTTTCCAGATAGCGCAACACTTCCCTGAGCGGCAGGGCGGTGGGCAAACGCAGCTTGGCTGGCGTGTCGGACGTAATGCCATTTTTGAACGCGAACTCAATCCCGGTTTCCTTGCTGATGATTTCCAGAACGGCCCCAAGCGTTTTCGCTTCCGGGCAGTTGAACAAGAACGGCTCTTCCAGTTTGTCGTACTGTGGAGTGTGGATGTTGGTTTTGGCCAGTTCAGCGGCAAGCTCTGTGACCGGCACCGGTGGCACCGTTTGAGCAGCATACGGGTTTTCCGCACGAAGCTGGACTGCACTCAGCAGCAAAACGGCGAAAAAGAGGGTCAAGGAGCGTTTCATAGCGAGATTCCTTTCCTTTGGAAGTAAAAATATGAGAAACATGTCACCAGCGGTAGTCTATGGATTCGCGAAAGACCAGTCAAGATCGTTTCTCATCGACCGGAAACGCTCCCTTGTCCCAGCTTGAGAATCGTATAGAATATCATTGATAAGTTATATGATAAACGAAACGATTCTCAAAGAAAGGGTAAACAATGGACGAGCTCTTTTCCGCAAGCGGCATTACCTTCGATGACGTGCTGCTCGAACCCCAATTCTCCGATTTTGTCCCCTCCGAAGTCGATGTGTCTACACAATTGACGCGCCGCATCGCTCTTCGGATTCCTCTCATCAGTTCGCCCATGGACACCGTCACCGAGGCGAATATGGCCATTGCCCTAGCTCTCGAAGGCGGACTGGGCGTGATTCACAAGAATCTCAGCATTCTGGAGCAGGCTGAGGAAGTGGCCAAAGTGAAACGCAGTGCCAATGGCATTATCCGCCACCCCGCAACGTTGCCGCCCAGTGCCACCGTGCAGCAAGCCCGTGATATTATGGACCTGAAAAATGTGTCCGGCGTGCCCATTGTCGAAAAAGACGGCAAACTTTGCGGCATCCTTACCCGCCGCGATTTACGGTTTTTGGAAAACTGGCATATCCAAATTTCTGAGGTGATGACGACTGGGAATCTGGTCACATCCACCGGAAGAGTCACGCTGACAGAAGCGGAACAGATTTTGATGGAAAAAAAAGTGGAGAAACTGCTCCTCATAGACGATGACTACAGACTGACGGGCCTGATTACGATCAAAGATATTGATAAAATGCGGTGTTTTCCGCGGGCTTGCAAAGATAGCGAAGGTAGGTTGCGTGTTGGGGCCGCCGTAGGAGTTTTTGACGAAGAGCGAATTGCCCAGCTTGTCGAAAAAGGCGTGGATGTGCTCATTGTTGACAGTGCTCATGGTCATTCCGCCAACGTAATCGAAACGATCCGCCTGATCAAACGGAATTACGATATTGACGTGGTGGCGGGCAACGTGGCCACGGAAGAAGGAGCCAAAGCTTTGGCCGAGGCCGGTGCGGATGCCGTCAAGGTGGGCATTGGGCCCGGTTCGATTTGCACCACCCGCGTGGTTTCCGGGGTGGGCGTGCCTCAAATCACGGCCATTGCACGAGCGGCCAAAGCCTTGAAAGGCAGCGATGTCGCGGTGATTGCGGATGGCGGAATTCGTTATTCCGGTGACATTTCCAAAGCCATCGCCGCCGGGGCCCACGTCGCCATGATTGGTGGCCTGTTTGCCGGAGTGGAGGAAGCACCGGGCGAATTGATCCTGAATCAAGGCCGAACCTACAAAAGTTATCGCGGCATGGGGTCGATTGGAGCCATGGTCAAAGGTTCCAGTGAACGTTACCGCCACGGGGCGGGCACAACGCTGGACAAACTCGTGCCGGAAGGTGTGGAAGGCCGTGTGCCGTACAAGGGTAAGTTAGGGCCGTTTGTTTATCAACTTGTCGGTGGTTTGCGGGCTGGCATGGGTTATT